>OGCN01003490.1_pt1 | contig 15055 bp, 14 predicted proteins | sample 1570181 | NCBI WGS metagenome assembly OGCN01 (sample SAMEA4370584, study PRJEB24528) | human gut metagenome | reverse complement strand
TTGCAGTCTTGTTACTGAAGAAAATTTCACGAAAACAAAAAGTTTAAATCACTTCGTTAATCAGATGGCTAAAAAGAAACATAAGAAGAGAGGGATAAACAGTGGAGGCACTGCGTCTTTCATTGAAATTCCGAAAGATTACGGAGTATTTGCTGACTATATGGAATACGGCCCACAATATGACACAGTAAATGATAGTCCCATATTCCCAGAAGAAACAAAAGTCGTCGAACGGCTCACATTCAAGAAACTGTCCCCTGATGCCAGGAAAATGTTACGTTCCGTGATGACGGAAATCGTAACCGGCTACTGGAATGAATATCGGCAGATTCCATCCGGTGAAACGGCCAAAAATCTCAGACAAGAAACTATTATGGAGGTTTATCGCATAACGGATGAATATGCCAAGGACAGCATTGAACTCAGGCATTACCTGCTTGATTGTATTATTTCCACGATAAACAAGGAACTTCAAAAAGAAAAGTAATCGTGACATCGGCACAGCCATAAAAGAAACATATGCGTCGGGTAAAATATATAGAAACCATATTTAGCCAGACTCCCGTGAATGAAGCCCCTTGTGCCGTCATATAATACAATGACCGCACAGGCAAGCAACGCACCGATTATACCATAATGCATCATTAACGGAAAGGTGAAAGCAAGTTGCAATAACCTTCGGCTTTGGCGGTCTGTCCGTTGGCAACAATGAAGATTTCCGAACAGGTGGAACAGGAATATCATCATGATACCGCGCCATCCGTAATCCAAGCCGAGTATTGCAGAAGCGGTGGCCGCGAGTAAAATAGTGACGAATGCAACTGTCCTATGCTCTTTCAGCCTGTCGAAAGCAGCCATTGCCGCCACGCCAAGCGCCAGCGTGAACATCACGTTGTGCGTGCCGTCCGCACCGTTCAGCAGATACCACGGCACTTCGCTGACAGCGGCAAAGGCCAGCAGGGAAAGGAAGTACCGCATCCTGTTCCGGGTATAGGCGTACCCTTCGGCCACAAGCAGGGCAAACACAGGAAAGGCGATACGCCCGAAGCAACGCATCATTCCGTATGCTACCGTGTTCTCTTCAAGAAAATAGTATGCCGAGTGGTCTGCCACCATTGAAAGGACGGCTATGACCTTCAACGCACTGCCACTTAACACCGGTAGTATTCGCCGTGATGAAAATGTCGAATGAACATCCATATTTGTTTATAAAACAATATATTATGCTATTAAGAAGAATGTAAATAATCAACCGATGCCGAGCAGTTCCTTAATCATGTCCTCTACCTCCTGGTTCACCCGTTTGAAGTTGCGGTTGAGCATTATCTCCTTTTCCCTGTCGTTCTTGAACTCGTAGATTTTCGGCAGCGGCACATAGTGTTCCTCCTCACGCTTTATCTTCTTCATGTCGAAATGCGTCTTGCAGAAATACTTGGTGGTCTTGAACTCCTCCGACCGCTCGATGTCGAACTTGTCCAGCATCCTCTCGTCCGTGGCGGTGAAGTCGCGCGCCGCCTGTCCGGCCAGTCAGCCCGTGGCCATGTCCGCTATCTTGGCGGCGGGCACGAGGTAGTCCATCTTCTCGGATATGGTGGTGGAAACCTTCTGGTCGTTGATGGATATGGAGCGCGAGGTCTGCTTGGCCTTGCCGAACACGTCGTTCTGCGCCCACTCCAGCGTCTCCTTGTTGCGCGCCGCTCCCATAAAGATGTTGCCGCAGGTGGTGATGATTTTCTGCATCCCGACCTTGCCGTAGTCGGCCTCCAGCTGCGGAAGCTCCTGGAAGCCCAGCGTCACGGCCACCTTGTTGGAGCGCGCCGTGCCGATAAGGCGGTCTATCTTGTGGAAGTAGAGCGTGGGCAGCTCGTCCACGATGATGCTCACCGGGATGTTGCCCTTGGAGTTCACACGGGTTACAAGGCGGTTCAGCACCAGCGCGTTGAGCGAGCCGATGACCTGCTCCTTTTCCGGGTCGTTGGCAATGACGAGGTAGCTCGGATGCTCCCTGTCGGAAATCTTCAGGTCGAAGTCGTCGCCCGTGAACACCCAGTAGGCCTCCGGCGAGACGAGCCTTGCCGCATTGACACGAAGCGTGCCCACCATACCTTCCAACTGGTCGTTGGCCTTATTCTCGTAGGCGCTCTTGAACGGCGCCATGAGCGAGGCTATCCTGTCGTCCTGCATGAGGATGTTGAACACTTGGTCGTATGGCCTGCCGAGAAAGGAAAGCACATGCGGCATGTCCGAGTATTCCCCCGTGACGGTATCCGGCTCCACCTCGTTGCCCTTTTCATCCTCGTACCAGCAGCGTCCGATAGTTATGAGTTTTCCCGACCTGTCCTTGTAACGGAAGCCCTCCAGCTCCACGAACATCCTGTCCTCGTCCGTGGACACGTCGTTGCCTTTCTCGTCCACGAAGTCCAGCACCACGTTTCCTTTCTCATCTATGGCATTGAAGTCGTCCCAGTTCCTGATGACGATTTCCAGCTTCTTTCCCTCATATAGGATGAAACGCCTGAGCTTCCTGCCGTCCTTGAAGCCCACGGGGTGGAAGTTTACGAAGAAGTAGATGATGGCCGCGAGGAAGTTCTCCGCCGAGTTGGTGAAGAACGCCTCCGAGCCGCCTTTCTTGTCGCCTCCTCCCTTGTTGAGCGAGGCAAGGAGCGTGGCCGCCGTCTCCGAAGCCGCCGCGAGGTCGGGGATGTACTTCCGCTGTATGGGGTTGATGCGATTGGAGTATTCCACGTCGGTGAAGTTCACCGTCCTGAAGCCGCAGTTCGGCGGTAGTTTCCCTGCCTTGCGGTTCTTGCAGAACTGGTAGAAGAGCGTCTTCGCAAGGGCTGGATATTTGAAGTCGTACACCATCATGGCGAAGCCCTTGGCCGAGTGCTGGCGGATGAACGGGTCGATGACGCCGAAGGACTTTCCCGAGCCGGGCGTACCGAGGACGATAGTGCCGCGGAACGGGTTGATGATGTTTATCCAGCCACGGTGCATACGCTTCTTCCAGTAGTAAATCATGGGGATGTTTACCGAATACTCGTTGGCGACAAGGTTCTCCGACTGCAGGAACGACTCGTTCTCGAAGTTGAAGCGGTCCTCGCCGACCTTGTTGTTGTAATACTTGGCGATGCCGTCCAGCCCCTGGTGTACGAGCATCGTGCCCACGACCGAGCAGAGGGCGTACAGGATGCGGCTGGCAGGAAAACCGAACCAGCTTACGCCGAAGCCCATCCCGTGGAAGACGAAGCACAGCCCGACCAGCGTCAGTCCCGACAGCACGGGATAGACTACCATCGTGCGGACGTTGAACTTCAGCGCCTTCTTCGCTTTCGTACCGATGCAGACGATGCAGATGCACACCAGCTCCGCCACCTTGCAGCCCGACACGGTGTTGAACACCTTGAAACGCCCCAACAGTTCGAGGATGAACTGCGTGACGCGGTTGTCCGACGTAACCGGCAGGTTCATCACGATTTCTATAATCAGGAAGATGTATATGCAGCTGCGGAAGTAGTTGTACATCTGCTGTTGTTCCCTTGTCTCTTCAAAAGCCATACACTTTGAATTAAGAATTAAGAGTTAAGAATTAAAAATTGGCTTCATAAAGGGATTAGAACGGTATCTTCACTCCAAGCAGCAGGCCGTTACGGAACGTGTCGCCGTGCAGGAAGTTCACGTTGTTCTTCTGTATGACGGAGAACTCCCAGCCGTTCAGGAACACATAGCTGTACTCGAAGCCCGCCTCCAGCCCGATGAAGAAGTCATGCCTTACGGCACCGAACTGCGGGCCGAAGCGGAAGCGCAGCATCCCGTTCTTGTAACGTGCGAGGCGGTGCTTGTACACCAGCCCGGCATCCCACCAGTAGCCGTCCCAGAAGCGGTGGCACACCGGCTTCTGCCAATGGTCTCCGGCCTCGCCGTACAGCTCCACGGCATTGCCGTAGGTGAGCGGATGCTCGTAGCCTATGGTTGTGTTCAGCGAGGATGGAAACTGGAAGCCTGCACTCACCGTGAGCTTTCCCTGTGAATAGGCGGACACGCCGACCGCCGCACACATCATCATTGTAAGGAGGATTTTCTTCATGGCTCAATGGTTTATGTAGTAATGGTGGAACGGATAGGCGGACTTGCTTTCCAGCACGTCCGCGCCGAAGCCGTCGGCGTTGAGGATGTCCTCGTACTCTATGGTCAGCGTGACGGTGCGGCCGCTTATCTGGCTCTCGGAGATTTCAAGCCGTAGGACTTTCTCCTCGGGGAAGGTCAGTTTGGGCAGCACCAGCACGTTGCGGTAGTCTTTCCTGAATTTCCTCGCCGAGTTGAGCGAGAACACCGGAGTCAGCTCGATGGTCTGCGAGTTTGTGGCCTTGGTCTCCTTCTTGTCCTCCAACTTCACGCGCACCTCCTCGATGTCGTAAGGGATTTTCGTCCTGTTACGCAGCAAGTAGTCGATGAAGAAGTAGTCGCCGACGGAATAGATGTTGTTGACGGCCGCCCTTATGCCGTGGGCGTTTGACACAATCTGGTGGAACTTCCTCTTGCTGCCATACACCGCCCAGGCGTAACGGGACATTTCCGACACGGGCATGGAGACGCCCGGATTTACGTAGGATTCCGTGTCGCTGTAAGGCACATGGAAGATGGAGGCCGCCGAACCCGGCTCCCGCGTATATACGATGTCGTACTGCGCGATGTGGCGTTCCCCGATGAGCGTCACCGTACCCAGCAGCTCGTTTTCCTTGTAATCCACCTGAACGGAGTCGTTTGGCGCGGACGGCTTGATGCGGACGATGTTGTCGGTGCACTGGTTCCCCATAATCCTGTCCGTGGAGATGTCAACCAACTTTATGTTTTCCGGCATGACGATGTGCGTGGTCACTCCGTTGTTGACGAGTATTCTATCCTTTGCCGAAGCACTGTTTATGACGGCAACGGCACAGAGGGCTGTCAATAGGATTTTCGTATTCATTTTCATATATGGATGATTTTATGTTTGTTCTTTAACTTACCTCGCGTCATCGGAATTGATGAGATAAACGATAGTGTTGTACTTGATTTTGGCCTTGTTCCTGCGCATGTTGGAGGACAGTGCGGACGTGGCTGAGTTGTACATGTTCTGCAACGCCTGGAGGGCGATGGCCTCGCCGGATATGCCCGAACCGTAGCCGCCGTCCGATTCGATGTTGATGTCCTGCTGCACCACGTTGGATCCGGCGTCCTTCACGAAGTCGCGGAACTCCGAATCCGGAACGTAGAACCCCTCCATTCCGTCGTTGTCGAAGACGGAGAGGTTGACCTTGATGAACCTGCCGCCAGTGAGTATGCTCGTTACCGCCGCACGGACGCGCTGCCCGCCGAAGCCTGTCACCGTGCCGTACAGGTAGGTGCCTTTGGCTATCCTCACGCCGCTTACCGTCACGTCGTCGAGGAGCTTGAAGCGCAGGCGGGTGTCCTCGCGTGCCTTCGTCGTCCGGTCTATCATTGCGCGGATGAGCGTGGCGTTCACCGCCTCGTCTACCGCCCTGACGGTGTTGAATTTCCCGGCATTTGCCTCAGGCGACTTGACGACGAGGTTCGGCCTGTTCCTCTCTTTCTCCTCCCGTCTTGCCTTCGCTATGGAGTCGGCCCGCTGCCGTTTCGCCTTTTCTTCCCCGTCAGGGCTTCCGAAGCCCAGCCCTTGCTCGATAGCCTTCTGCCGCTCGTAGCTGCGCCGCTGTATCTCCTCCAAGTCGCGGGCGAACTCTTCCTGCGCGGATTCTCCGCGTCCGAGCGCGCCGTCCCCGTAGGCATAGGAATTGATGTGGCGCCTCGATTCCGCAAGGGAGCGTTCCAGCTCCTCCAGTTCCTGCTGCCGGCGGTTGCGCACGGCTTCCGCCGCATCGATGCGGTCGAGTTCCTCCTCGGTGTATCCGTGTCCTATCTTTTCCGTGTCCGCTTCTTCCTCCCCGATGCCGGATACGGCGGTGAAGGCGTCCTCGTCGCCGAAGCGGCGCGACATCTCGTACATCTTGTCCCCGGCTTCCCCGGCATTCGCCTCCGGCAGCTCCATGTTGATGCGGTCTGTCGCCACCGCCTCTTCGTTTTCCGTGCTTCCGCCGCCGAAGGTCTGCATGACGAAGTAAACCAGCGCGCACAGCGGTATGAAGATGACGGCGGGGAAGATGTATTTGGGCTGTCTGAAATTTACCTTAATCATGTTTTCCGCTGTCTTTTATGAATTTTACGATGTTCTCAAGCTGCCTGTACTTCTTCACGATGTTCACCGAGTCGCCGTGCGACTTCACCGGTATGGCTATCATCGAGTCGAGTTCCCGGCGGATTTCCTGCCCTTTGGCGGTCAGTTCCTCCAGTGTCCGCCTGTGGATGTCCTTGTTCACCTGTATGGTGCGGAAGCCGCTGAATACTGGCTGCATGTCGGCAATCATGCCCGTTTTCGGGATGTCCGGCTCCTTTTTCCCGCCGTCGACGGCGACGTTCAGCACAAGCACGGCCGCCAGCACGCCCACGGTGCAGGCGGCCGTCCGCTTCGGGTGCTTCGCCGCCCATGAGTTGGCCAGCCTTATCCTCGCTGCAAGGCGGTATCTCGTGCCGACGGCCTGTATTTTCGGCCTGAGCCAGGCACGCATCATGTCGTGGGCTTTCAGGCGGCTTTCACGTAATTTCTTCTTCAAAGATTTCATATTTTTGGGTTTTACGGTTATATGGTTTTACGGTTATATGGTTTTACGGTTAGCAGGTCTATGACGGCTTTATGGTCGTGAGGTGTTATGACCTTTGGCTCTTACGTACAATCCGTATAACCTTACAACCTCCTGACCGCATAACCTGAAAAGTCAATAGTCCAGGTCCTTGTTCTCGATGGTCCTCCAGTTGGTGATCAGCAGCCCGTGCGGGTTGTTCCGCGTCCTGGGCACGTTCTCGATGTTGCCCGTGGTGACTATCGAGCGTTTCAGGTCGCGCGTGCGCCGCTTGATGAGCTGCGTGCCGTAGTAGGTGAACTTCCTCTCATGTTCGTCGAAATTGATGGAGTCGCACATGATGGTGCATACCGCCGACGAGGATATGATGTTGGAGTAGAAGCCGTTCTCGTCCATCGCCTGCTTCTGCTTCAATGCCGTGCCGTCCGCCATGTACATGGCCTTGCCGAGCGTCCACTTAATGTAGTCGTTGTCGGGTGGCAGGTTGAAGAAATACTGATGGAAGAGCTGGATGTGCGCCTCCGCCTCCATGATGAAGTTCGCCTCCAATTTCGCGCGCTCGGCGAGGAACGGTATGTCCCCGTCGAGGACGTATATCTGCTGCCTTTCCTTGTTCACGAGGGAGACGCAGCACCACACGGTGAAGCCGCAGATGAGCGCGCATCCGCCTACAACCGCCCAGACCGTCATCATGGCGAGCTTCGTCTTTTGTGCCAGTGTTTCTATAAGCATGTTTCCTTTGTCTTTATATGTTCATAATCCGTTTTGTCCTTATCTCCTAACAGATTTCACTACGGAGCCCGCGCCGCTCACGACGGAACCCGCCGCGCTTCCCACGGCCGAGCCTGCGGCGGTCGTGATGCCCATCGCCATCGAGCCTGCCACAGAACCCGTGCCGGAGCTTACGCCGCCCGGTATCAGCCATGAGGCCACTTCCGGCACGAAGCGTATGATGTACGCGCCCACGAGCATTCCCATGGCGTACATGCAGTTCGAGCCGATGCCCTGGAGTCCGAGCGCCCCTATCTGCGACCACGAGTTGACGGAGCCGTGCAGCAGGTGGTCGTAGGCCACGAGGTCTTGCTGGAGGTTGTACAGCAGGATGAAGTCGATGTAGTATAGGCACATGTAGGTCACGAAGCCCCACAGCGAGAGGGAGATGTATTTCGACGTCCACTGGCTCCACGCAGAACTCCACGGCGGGGCGAGCGACAGCGCGAACATGACCGGACAGAATATCGCCATGATGGCCAGGAATATCCTCTGCGCCACGAGTATCCCGTAATAGGACATCTGGAAGATAAGCTCGCCAACGAACCGGATGATGTCGTTCACCCACTCGCTGACTTTCGTCTCGGCGGCGACGGTGGCGCGCTGGGCGTAGTTGTTGATGGTGTTGCCTAAGTTCTCCACGTTGTATATGAGCTTGTCCCACCAGGAGGCGTCCTCGCCGATGGCGGCCACCTGCTTTGCCGCCGATATGGAGTCCTGCACGGCCCTGAGGCGTTCGAGGTACTCGCCCTGTTTCTGCGCCACCTTCAGCTCGAAGGCGGCCACCTCCTTGTTCTTGGACTGCGCCATCGCCTTCGTTGCGGATTCCAGTCCCTTGCCGGGCACCTGCAGGGCAGAGCATATCCACGACGAGGAGGAAATGCAGATGGAGATGCCGACAATGCGGAGCAGCTTCATCACGTCCATGCCGCGCCGTCCGAGCATCATCATCCAGCATTCGTAGGAGCCCACGCAAAGGGCGAGCAGCAGGCCTATGACCTTGGCCAGCCCCACAGCGTCGCCCAGCACGGCCACGTTGGGGAACGTCTCCATCGCGACGAGCAGTTTGTCAAGGCTCTCGTCGATAGCCGGAAGGCCGATGGTCAGCAATGTAGATAACAGTGTCATGTCCTATACTTTTATTTTCAGTTCAATAATGTGTGGCTGCGACAGCGCACAGGTGTGCCGTCCTGCTGACAAGCACGCCCATCTCGGCTTTCGCATCCTCGTAGGCCTGCTGCCGTTTCGCATTCTCCAGCCCGTAGCCTATTCCTGTCTTGTGTATGTAGGCGATGCCCTCGCAAAGCACCTCGTTCCGGCGGCTCAGCTCGTCCACCTGCCGTTTCAGCTTGCCGCCGCTCTTCGTCAGGCAATAGAGCAGCCCGTCGGAGATGCAGGCCTGCATACGGTCGAACTCGTCCCGGTAGGAGGCATACGTAAGGTCGACCGACCGGTCCGTCTCGCACAGGAGTTCCTCCTTGTAGAGTTCCTCGATGCGCACGCGCTCCTGTTCCGCCTTTTCGGCCTTCTGCCGTTGCGTCTCCTCGGCGGTGACGCGCACGGGCATGATGCGCTTCACATTGGAGTCCTCCTCCTTGAAGCGGACGCGGAAACCGGACTTGAAGCCCGCCCATTTCCAGTACATCTCCGCGCCAGAATATCCGTTGTGCAAGAAATAGTAGTACCAGTCGGGTGCGAAGTCCCAAGGGCCATTCTCCATCGACTTCCATTGCTTTTCCTTCTCGCTGTCGTGCGTCGTGCCTTGTGCGGACATGCCTGACGGAAGTCCGGCACAGGCGGCGCAGAGCAGACTTATTATAAATGTCTTAGCTTTCATAACCGTTGTTCCATTTGTCAATAACTTTTTCCGCTATCTCGTCCTTCACTTCTGAGTTCAGTATCTCCCAGATGTAGTCGGGCTTCCAGCCGCAGTCCGTGACGAGGTAGCAGTACAGGTTCGCGTTGTCGATGATGTAGCGTGCCCTGTCGATGGTGCCCTTGAGCGTCATCACAAGGTCGAGCTTCTCGTCCATGGAGGCCTTCATCAGGTTGATGCCAGAAGCGGCCACCGAAGCGTAAAGGGTGTAGCAGTGCTTTATCTCCCTCGATATGGCCACGTTGGCGTCCGCATAGTACCATGCCACGAAAGGCTTCTTGCTGACGTTCGAGAACGTGTTTGCCGTGAAGTCCTTGTATTCCTTTACTAATTGGTAAAGGGAGTTGGCGGTGGACGATATGGCCCCGGCAAGCACGATGTACGAGTAGGCGTTGTTCATCCTCGTGTCGAGCGCGGTGCGCACGTCGTTGAACTTCTCCGCGCCTTTCGTGATGAGCGACTGCTCGCCGAAACTCGCCGCTACGCGCTGGAGGGCCTGGTTCTCGTCCTTCTTCACCGCCTTGTGCAGGGCTATCAGCGCCTCTATCGTGGGAAGGTCTTTCGGAATGATGAAGGCCGACGTCCTGACCGGCAGGAAAAATGCCAGTGCAAGTGCCGTATATACCATGACTGTACGTTTCATGAGCTTGAAGTTTTTGCCGTTGCCTATACCTTATATTATATGTTCACACTGATGCCAGTCCTTTCCAGTCGAGTACGAGGCTTTCGACACGTGTGCGCATCGTCACCACGTTTGCCCAGCCCTCCGGGTCTATGGCAAAGAAGAGGTCGTCCGGCGTGGCGTACTGCGCCATCGCCAGCATTCCCTCCACCTTGTACCTTATCCTCATCAGGCCGGTGTAGATGGTGTTGGCCACCGTCAGGCGCTCGTTCCGGTCGAGGAAATTGTAGCCGTCGCCCCCGGTCCCCGCCGTTGCCTGTCCTTTCAGCGGGTTCTCCACCTTTGCGTTGCACACGATGTTCACGAAGTAAGCCACCAGCTGCTGTGTCTCCGCGACAAGGTTCCCAAGCTCGTTAAGACACAGGAGCTTGTTTGTGAATTTAGCCTTGCCCACTGTGCTGACGAGTTCGGGCACGCCCGCAACGATGTCGAGTGCGCAGGAACCTATTTCCTTGTAATAGAGGCTTTCCGTGCCGAAGCCGGAGACGTTCTCCATCGACAGCCTGTACAGTTCCTTGATGGTGGCCATGCTCACGGTGTACAGCTCCACCTTCTGTTTCCTCGCCGCGATGGAGTCCAGCCGTTTGTTGTGTTGATCCTCGATGAGTTTCTGCGAGGCTAAGTTGGCTGCTACGGCCTTTATGCAGGAGGGGTCTATGACCACCCTCCATGCTGCGGAGGCGTTTACCGTGGCTGCCACGGCCGCCGCCAGCAATATGTATCTTAGCTTTCCCATAACGTCATTACTTTCTGTTGCCTGTTCACTTTCCTTGCAAATTCGAGGTACTTGGGGTTTCCGGCGCGCCTGCGGTCGGCCTCGATATGTGTGATGGCCTCCTGCACCGTCCCGTAGTGCCTCAGGTATATCTTCAGGGCCTCCTTCTCGGTGCGTTCCGTGGTGTAGGCCCAGTAGCATTCGGGCGGTTCCTCCACGCCGAACACGTCCGAGACCTGTCCGCGGCATATCCACACCTCCTTGAAGTAGTTGCGCCCTTCGTGGTTGTCCAGTGCGTTGACCGTGAAGATCTGCTGCCGCTGGACGGGGGTAAGTCCGAGTATGGCGGCGATGTCCTCGTACCTGTCCTTGAACTTCGACTGGTCGAGGAGTATCTTCACGTCGGAGTTGTTGATGATGGCCTCCTTGACGATGGGCGAGTCTATCACGTCGTTCAGCTCCTGCGTCACCACGCCGGCGATGCCGTGGAACTTGCGGACCGTCTTGTACAGGTACTTGATGTACTCCGCCATCGTGGGCGAGGCGATGGCCTTCCACGCCTCCTCGATTATCAGGGCCTTGCGTCCTTTTTTGATGCGCATCTTCTGCAGGAACACGTCCATAATGATGAGCACCACGATGGGGAAAAGCACGGGGTCATCCTTTATCTTGTCAATTTCAAATACAATGAAACGCTCGTTGAAGAGATCCACGTCCAGGTCGGCGTTCAGCGTCGTCTCCAGCTCGCCGCCCCGGTAGAACTGCTTGAGGATGGCGGCGAAGTCACGGATGCCGAACCTTATCTTCTCCTGTGCCGTTATCTGCGGGATGCGCTCCAGCGCGAACTCGTAGTAGGAGTTGAAGGACAGTTCCCTGACTTTCAGGTGTTGCCTCTGTTTCTCCATACGGTCTATCCGCTTCTCTATCCGGATGAGCATGGTGTTCTCGTACAGTTCCTTGCGGTATTTCTCCACGATGCGCGCGGCGTGTTCCTTCTCCGATTCGGAGGCGGCCCTGTCCCGCATGAGGGCGACAAGCGAGCGGCACTGCCGGATGAGCTTCATGCGCCTTATCTCCGAGGGGAGTGCGGGCAGCATGGATGTCCTTTCCTCCGGCGGCTCCTTCGCGTTTATCTGCCGGTCGATGTCCTCCATGTCGCGGTCGCTCTTGCCGTGGCCGTCCTCCATCTTCGCCTCCAGGAGCAGTTTCCGGCGCAGGGTCTCGCGTTCCTCTTCGGTGAACTTCTCGAACGGATGGAAGTAGGCGTCGTAATACTCCACGATGGTCTGGTTGACTATCATGTCCTCTATCTTGGTCGGGAAAGCGTTTCCCTTGTAGATGAGGAAGATGAGCGACTTGAGGAAGTTCTTCTTCTCGCCGAAGTTCTGCGCGTATTCCTCTTTCGTGACCTTGAAGGGGTTCATTGAGATGGGGTTCTCCTTGGAGTAGGAGATGTACGTGCCGCCAAAGTAGCCACAGATGCCCTCGTAGGAGTCGCCCGTGTCGACCATTACGACATCCGTGTCCTGTTCGAGAAGCTGGCGCACCACGCTGTTCATGTGGAATACATATGAGAGAGTATTTATAGTTGATTATCAGCGATATAAGAAAATATCGGTACAAAAATAATCGCTGTAAGAAACAAGGCGAAAAAGCCGTTTTTGGAAGAAGCAAATAGGAAAAGAAAAAGGTGGGTTTAGGTGAAGATTTAACAAAAACTTAACAAACGGTAGTCATTTTTATACTTTGCTGATGGCCGCTCGGAGTGAGGTCAAAACTGCAACGGAATTGTCGGGGAATTGATTACAACTATTGATTTTCAATATCTTCTATATTTTGAGACCCAACAGGGGTACAAATTATGAAATTAATCTTAAAACTCTGATTTTCGTTCTGCTAAGAAATTCATTTAATAGGAAATTCACTACTTTTGTATTTGAACTTACGTTAAATATAACATCATTAATTATTATGAATAACCTTTTATACATAAATTGGGATATAGACCCTGTAATATTTAGTCTTGGGCCAGTTAAGATTCAATATTATGGTTTGATTTTTGTCACAGGGCTTGCTTTGTGTTACTACATAATTGGCCATATATACAAGAAGGAGAAAATTTATACTCCTGATGCAATGGAGAAGCTTTTTATATACGCAGTTATTGGTATTTTCGGAGGGGCAAGACTCGGGCACTGCCTGTTTTATGATTTTGAATATTTTTCTTCTCATATAATTGAAATATTCATACCATTTAGAGAAAATGTTAATGGTGTTTACGAGTTTATAGGATACAAAGGCTTGGCAAGCCACGGAGGTGCAATAGGTTTGTTCATTGCCATGTTATTATACTCACGGAAAGTTCATATTCCATTCCCGAAAATAATAGACATCATAGCTATCTTGGCCCCATTAGGTGGAGCTTTTATAAGAATCTCTAATTTAATGAACTCTGAAATTATTGGACGTCCGACAGATTTGCCGTGGGCTTTTATTTTCAGGTACGTTGATGACTTACCCAGACATCCATCACAACTTTATGAGTCAATAAGTTATTTTATTATTTTCCTGATTATTTATTCTTTATATAAATATAAAAGACAGTTGTTTAAAGTCGGAAGTTATTTCTATTTTGGCTTTAGTATTTTTGCGATTTTTCTCATGCGATTCCTTTTAGAATACACTAAGGAAAATCAAAAAGGTTTCGAAGATTCGTTGTTTTTCAATATGGGACAAATTTTGAGTATTCCATTTATTTTGGCTGGTATTATCTTAATAATAAAGAATGTAATAATTGTTCGCAAGAAGTGCAATAAATAAGAATATTCATCGAATGTCGGATATATTGATAAACTCAACAAGGAAGCTGAATCTTATATGAAGAAAGACGAGCTTGTCAGATGTTACACCTACCTTTCTGGTCCCATCTTGGGGTATCTTCTTGATAAAAGTAAACATAATTGGAATTGAAAAATAGATACATGAATAGGATAATCGTCATACTGTTAGCAAACTGGTTCATGATTTGCAGTTACGGGCAAAGCATCAATACAGGCAAGATTAAAGCCCGGTACGATGAACGTATAGAGCTAATGAGCATTATATGCCACCTCGCTGGGTTCCAAGAATATAATATGAATATTGGTGGCGATTATATAACCGATATTGACAACTACTTTGCTGACGCTAAGAATCATCCTGCCGTAGAAATGATGGATAGTCTTCACCGCTGCAACGGGATAGGCTTTGATTCTCCTATGGCTTTTGCCGTCAATCTTGAAAAAGCCGATAATGGCTTTGTTCTTGTCAACAATTCCGTTGCTCCCGAAAGGCGGTGGGCAGGTGTCGATTTGGAGAAGGCTACCGCCACAATCTCTGACTTCTATAACAAGAGTAATTTTGCAAACTTCTTTGAGTCTCACAAACCTTTTTATGAAAGAATCTGCTCGCTTTTTGACACCAATGTTATTTCTAAGTTCAATCAAAACTGGTATGAACAGTTTTATGGTGTACCTCCAACTGACAACTTTGAGATTATATTAGGATTTACCAATGGAGGCGGTAATTATGGTCCCTCTCGTCAATTACCGGGTAAACCTCGTGATGTATATGCAATTATCGGATATGCGTTAGACGATAACGGAGAACCTTATTATTCTTCTGAACCGGAAATGTATCTCGGCACGTTAGTACACGAATTCAATCACTCGTTTGTCAATCCTCTTGCCGATAATCCTCAATATGCTCTGGCTATGGAAACAGCCGGGAACGCTATGCTGACGTACTCAAAGAAAGTAATGCATAAAAATGCATATTCGACTTGGCAAAATCTTGTCAATGAATCCATAGTCCGTGCTGCCGTGATTATATATCTGATTGACAATGGAGTTGCACCAAATAAAATACGTCAGAGCGTGATTGACGAAATGTCTGTTGGCTTTTATTGGACGCCTGAATTGGTGAAATGCCTGCAATACTACACCCAACATCGGGATAAGTATTCTTCTATTGAGTCATATTATACTGAAATAGCTGGCTTCTTCAACAATTATGCAAATAGTTGTTCGGCAAAAATTGATGCAATATTTTTACATTAAATGTATATAACAATGAAAACTAAAGTTTTTCTTAGAATGCTGTTTATGGTATTCCTTTCTGTGGTAGGACTAACAGCTTGTAGCGATGATGAACCTAAAGATTCAGTCAAAGAGATTAGAATGCAGGTTTCAGCAGAAACAGGCGTAATGTATGCAGGGGACGACGACAAGAAGGAGAATCCCATCGAGTGTATGCTTGTCATGTCGGAAGATAAT
>OGCN01003480.1_pt1 | contig 15089 bp, 13 predicted proteins | sample 1570181 | NCBI WGS metagenome assembly OGCN01 (sample SAMEA4370584, study PRJEB24528) | human gut metagenome | reverse complement strand
GATTCTATCATGAAATCCTTGAGAATAAGATGTCAACTTTTTTTATACCACACCAATCCTATCATAGCAATTCCTGTTTTATCTGCAAGTTTTATTCCCTCTTCTACAGCTCTGTGTGCCACTAAAAATCCCATTCCATCGTCACCATTCACTCTTATAACTGCTGGTGCAATCTGCTCTACTTTGATATCTGGAACAGCTTTTACACAATCTGCTTCAATTCTTTTAAGATACATTGGAATTCGTGATATTCCATGGCTGTATAAACCTCTCATATCAGCTGCTACTAAATCTGCTGCAATCGTATCAGCATCTTTTTTTCTCATTCCACTCGTCTTTAAAAGTCTTGTTGCCAGTTCTACTAATTGATCTCTCGTAAATCTTCTTTCTTCCATTTTTCTTTCTCCTTATATGAATTCGTTTTTTCTTATATTTTTATTATATTCATCGTTGAATTCATCGTAAAATAGTTGTCTTACATACTCTGCCATACAAAAAATGTATGGCATTATTTACATAAAAAAATAAGAAACAAGCAAATTTAACTGTAATTTCTTGTTTCTTATTTATATTTTTACATATATAGAATATCTATCATTCCTTTAAATAAATAGATTATACACTCCAGAAAATGCCACAATCGCTAACACTCCAAGTGCAATAAATGACACAGAAAACAACTCAATAAACATTCGATTCTGTGGGAATTTTTCTTCTGCATCTTTCTGCTGTGATACTCCAGCCATGATCAGTGCTCCAGTTGTTGATACAGGGGTAAATCCTGCAACTGTTCCACCAATGACAATCACCGATACCAGTTCGATCGCACTGACTCCAAGCCCTCCTGATAATCCTGCTGCTGTTGGAATCAATGTTGGAAATACGACTCCAAGTCCTGAACTGAAGAAGGACATGATTCCTGCGACAACACCCATGACCATTGCTGCGATCGTTTTGTTCATGACTTTTTCAAGGGCTGCTACCATGATATCGATTCCGCCTGAAATTGTAATAACATTCATTAAGATTCCAACACCAAGTACCATTAAGATAACATTCCATGGAATTGCGGAAATTGCTTTTTTCTCATCGGCACATCCTAATACGATTAGAATAGATCCTACAAGGAATCCTGTAAATCCAACATTCCATGAGAAGAATAATGCTCCAACTGCAAGTACCACAAGTCCAAGAATAGATAACCACTGTTTAGGTTCAAAGCTTGGCAGCTTTTCTTTTGTTGTTGCCTCAACTTTCTCTACTTTCCATCCTTTATAGTAGATATATACTAATACTACACAGATCAGTGCTGTAAATGTCAGACAGATCATGATCGGAATTGTGTTTGCTTCTAATCCCTGTTGTTTCATTAATTCTCTTACAACCGCACTTTCTGGTGTTAATGGACTCATTCTTCCTGACATAACGCCAAGATCTCCGATGATTGCTGTCATGATCGGGTTGACTCCTGCGGATACTGCGACTGGGATTGCAATGACCGGGATGATCGCTAAAGATGGAATCGCTCCTGGTCCAATCGCACAGACGATACATCCTAAGATATACATAACAAATGGAATCAGATGTGTTTTTGTTCCAACCAGTCTTACCATTTTTCTAGCTAAAAGTTCGAGTGTTCCATTTCCCTGAATGATTGCAAATAAATATGTAATTCCTACCATCTGAATAAATAGTGAGGAACTAAGTCCTGCGATCACTGTTTTGATATCGACTTTATACACGATACTTAAGATCATAGAAAATCCGACACATAAAATTCCGACATTTGCATTTCTGGCAAATCCGATAATAATTGCCAGTAGTAAAACGATTAATGATACTAATCCTAAATTCATAAATTTGTCCTCCTCTTATCTGAATGTGATACAAACTGGACTTCCTGTTTCAATGATATTCATTGTTGGAACCAGCCATCCTGTGTTTTCATCAAATGTAAATTCGATGATCGTATCACTGTCTTCATTTGCCACATAACATTTTCCATTTGGTCCGAAACAGAAAAATCTTGGTGTCTTTCCAAGGCATGGGAAGAATCCTGTATTTTTCATATATCCTGTAAATGGATCGATGCGATAAACTGCCATGCTGTCTGTATAGCGGTTTGATACAAGTACATACTGTCCACTTGGATCGATCATAACTTCACTCGCATCGGAATATCCTGTCACGGTCTCTGGTACCGTTGTCAGCTCCTGTAATGCTTGCATCTTTCCTGTTTCTTCGTCGAACTGGAAGTAAAGGACTTTGTTTCCTTTCTCTTCACACATGTAAAGCCATCTGTTATTTGGATGCATGGCTGCATGTCTTGGTTCGTCCCATGTTCTTGATAAGAACTTATCTGTCTCTGTAAATTCTCCTGTCTCATGGTTGTATTTTAGTACTCTCATCTGTCCAAATCCATTAACACGTCCTTGTGCACATGCAAACAGATAATTCTTTTTCTGATCCCACAGACACTGATGGATCGTGGATACTTTTCCCTCTTCTTTTCCTTCGTAAGTAAAAGTTGCAACGACATCTCCTAAACTTCCATCTTTATTTCGTTTGATTGTATAGAGTGTTCCACCTTGAAGTGTTGCAACGATCACATGTTGATTTTCGGCATCAACTGTCACATCGACTGGGTTTTTACCTCCGATATCAATCGTATTGATGTGTTCTAATGTTCCATCTTCCAAAATTTTGTAAGAAGATACCAGTGTGAAATCTCCATGAACGCTGTAAAGATATTCTTTTGTGTTATCAAAACACTGGAAACTTGGATTCTCCTCTGTCTTTAAACACTGAATCTCTGTCCATCTTCCATCTGCTTCTGATACTTCATAAACCTTTAATCCTTCCCCTCTGGCGTTTCTTTCTTTTGTTGTTCTGCATCCTACATACACATATCCCATAATTTTAACTCCTTTTTCTTTTTTGGCTTTTTTCATCCGTTTCATTTCCTATGAATCCATTATAGTTCATTTTACATGTCAATAAAAAATTCATATTTGGACTATCTAAGTCATTCCGAAATGGAATATATATTTTTCGCAATAATTATCGGATATTGTATACAATATTGATATTTCTTCGATTTTCTATCAATCTACAAATAAAAAAAGAACCAACATTTTTAACGTGCTGATCCTTCTTTTGTTATTTTTCTTCCTGATAGAATTTCTCTACAAAATCAATAAAATCTACGATTGTCTGCGACTGATAGCATTTGTCAGAAAGCATCATCCAGACATCTCTCTTGACAGGCTCTCCCTGCAGATCGTATGCCGGAATTAATTGGACTTTCTCTTCATTGATCTTCCAGTCGTTTCCGAATAAAAATGCAACTCCAAGGTCCTTTTCTACCATCTCGATGGCAATATCAATAAACGGAACATACTGCGATTCATGCGCTCTTGTTCCAAACTGGTTCTTCCACCACTGGTCTACAATCATCTCCACCATTGGATTTAGGAAAGATTTGATAAGTGGCATATCTTCGATCTCATCAATACTTACACCTTGTGGTGCTGCTATATATAAGTCTTCTGTAAATAGATGGATCTTCTTCCCAAGATAAGGATAGTCCCCGCAAACAATCCCAATATCTATTGTTCCATCCATCAAATGTCTTACGATGACATCACTAGAATTCGCTACAGTTTTAATTTGAAGTGCATTTAGGGCATCTGTATAGCCTTTTAAGAGAGATGGCATATGTAATTTGGCAAAGGAATTCGGCACTCCAATGCGAAGGAGCTCTTTTGCCACATATTTATGTGCAAAATGGTCTTTGATCTCTTTCATAAAATCTTGTATGATATAAGATTTCTGTACAAGATAACGGCCTTCTTCCGTAAAAATGACACCTCGGTTGCTTCTCTTTACAATCTCAATCTGCCATTCTTCCTCCATTGCCTTGATACGTTTTGTCACAGATGGCTGGGTCATGTATAGAAGCTCTGCTGTCTGCGTGATGCTGCGCTTCTCATAGAGAACCTCTAAAATTTTCCAATCTGAATCTCTCATGTTATCCCTTCTTCTAATGCTCTCAAACTTCTATTACTGTTCCAGTTTCAATTCTTTCTCGATATAATCGATAAATTGTTCTAGTGCCTGACTTCTTCTCTTGTTCTTTGAATATAAAAACCATGTATTTCGCATGACTGGACTACCATCTTTGTAGGTTAGTGGTGTCAGGCAAAGATTATATTCATTCTTAAAATTATAAGGCAGAAAACAGCATGCATAACCAAGGCCGCTGTCGATCATCTGCCAGGCAAAATCAATGTATCCCGCAAATATACCTGATTTGCCTTTTTCTTTGAATCGTTCATCCCACCAACCCTGTAAAATCTCTGATGTTCTGTCATTCGTCTTATACTGAATTCTATGATACTTTGGAAGTTCATTGATATCCATAGGCTCCTTGGTTACCAGATATCCCTGATTCTGGGCGATCAGTACTTTGTGTACCGGCCCTTCATAGTCTCCTCTGATAAATCCCACATCAATCGAACCTTCTAACATCTTGCGAAACAGCACATCACTTTGTTCATTGACAATCTCAAAGCTAGTGTTTGGACAGACTTCAGAATAACTGGAAAGCACGTCAGCAAGAGAATACTTGCTGTATGTATAAGACGCCCCGATGATGATCTTATTTTCTTCCGTGTCTTTCATTTCTTCAATGTGTTCTTTTGTTTCCTTTAAAAATTCCAGGTAATATCCTGCCTGTTTGGCAAGATATGTACCTTCCTTTGTAAAAACCAAACCTTTGGGTGTTCGATCAACGATCGTCACATCAAATTCTTTTTCCATCTGCTGCAGTCGTTTGGTCAGGGATGGCTGCGTCATATACAGCATATTTGCAACCTTCGTAATATTTGGCTTCTTATAAAGCGCATATAAAATTTCCCAATCAGAATCTTTCATGAAATCACCCTTTTCTTATGTTGTGTATTATTTTGTTTCTTCTTTTTCGAGCTGTTCTTTTAAGTAAGAAAGCTGTCCTCCACTTAAAACTACTTCTACTTCATTATCGCTCAAATCAAGTGTAACTTCAAATGAAAAATCTTTTGTTTTATCTTTAACTGTAACTTTTCTTGTTGGAATCTGGTCTAACAGGTTTTCAAATTCGATCTCATCTTCCTGATCGATTCTGTCATAGTCTGCTGGATCAGCAAATAACATTGGAATGATTCCATGATTTACAAGGTTTCCTTTATGGATACGTGCAATACTCTTTGCGATTACTGCTTTGACTCCAAGATACATTGGGTTGATCGCTGCATGTTCTCTTGAAGATCCCTGTCCATAGTTTTCTCCACCGATGATCACGCTTCTTCCCATTTCCTTGGCTCTTGCTGCAAAGTCTGGGGCATATCTGTGATAGCAGTACTGAGACATTAATGGAATATTAGATCTCATACTTGAGAATTCTGCACTCGCTGGTGTGATATCGTCTGTAGAAATATTGTCTCCACCTTTTAAGCTGACTGGTACACAGAAATTCTGCTGTGGTTTTTCAGGGATTGGCAGGAATTTGATATTTGGTCCTTTGACGATCTCTACTTCTTTTGCTTCTTCTAATGGTAATGGTTTGATGATCATACTGTCATCGATCAGATATTCTTCTGGTTCATGAACTTTAGCAAGTTCTTTGACATCTTCTCCCATCACATCTTCCGCTGTTGCAAATGTTCCCATGATTGCTGTTGCTGCTGCACTTTCTGGACTTACCAGATAGATATCTGCAGTTGGATTTCCTGCACGTCCCTTAAAGTTACGGTTTGATGTACGAACTGCAACTCCATTTGTAGGTGGTGTCTGTCCGATCGCACAGCAAGGTCCACAAGAGATTTCTAACATACGAACACCGGCCTGAAGCATGATATCGATGTACCCATCTCTTAATAATTCTCTGTAAGTCTGTTTAGATGCGATTCCGCATGTACAGCTGACATCATCATTGACATGACGTCCTTTAAATACCATGGCTGCTTTTGCAATATCAGAATAACTTGCATTTGTACAGCTTCCGATAAATACCTGCTGCACTTTGCGTTTTTCCACTTCTTTTAATGGTTTTACATTATCTGGCTGATGAGGACAAGACATCATTGGAACTAATTCGCTTAAGTTAATCTCGATCACTTCATCATATTCTGCATCTTCATCTGGAAGAAGTTCTACATAATCTTCTTCTCTTCCCTGTGCTTTTAAGAATCTGTGAACCTGTTCATCTGCAGGGAAGATGGATGTTGTAGCACCAAGTTCTGCTCCCATGTTAGAGATGGTTGCTCTTGCTGGGATCTCAAGGTCTTTCACTGCTGGTCCTGTATATTCATATACATTTCCAAGCCCACCTTTGATAGATACACGGCGGAGCATTTCAAGAATGACTTCTTTTGTGTTGCATCCAGGTTTTAATTCTCCTGTTAATCTTACGTTGACGATGCGAGGCATCTTAAGTCTCATTGGAACTCCTGTCATTGCTGTTGCAACGTCCATTCCTCCAACACCGATACATAACATACCAATGGAACCACCGTGTGGTGTATGGCTGTCACCACCCATGCTGATCTTTCCTGGTTTTCCAAATCTTGATACATGAACTGTATGGCAGATTCCATTTCCTGGACGAGATACATGAACTCCAAATTTCTTTGCTGCTGACTGCAGATAAATGTGGTCATCTGGTGTCATGTTGTTTACATACAGTAAGTTGTGGTCTAAGTAACTTACACTGCATTCTGTACGAATACGATCCAGTCCAATCGCTTCAAATGCAAGATAAGTCATAACCGCATTGATATCATGGGTAAGTGTCTGATCAACTTTGATAAACACTTCTTCTCCAGGAACCATGCTTCCTTTCACAAAATGTGATTCTAAAATTTTCTTAGTTAATGATTTTCCCATAGGGTGAACCTCCCGACAAAAATTCTCGTTTTCTTTGATAGTTTTATTATAAGTAGTACGGGTGGCTATCGTAAAATTGCTTCTATCCATGATACCATTCCTAAAAAGAATGGCAGAAAAATAAAAACAGCTGTCTACCTAGTTTAAACTTGGCAAATAGCTGTTCTCATTTTATTTTTCTGTATATGCTAAAAATTATATTATTCTACACAGGATATGCTTCTTCATTTCCTTCTGTTACGTCAATCTTCTTCTCCTGTGCATCACGATACTTAAAATACTCCGTAGCAACCTGAGGGAATAAAGCATAACTTAATACATCTTCGTCCTGTTCTTTATAAGCTTCCACTTCTTTTTCAAATCCAGGAAGTTCGTCTTCGATCATGTCGGCGTAGCGGCATGTGATTGGTTGTTTGTCTCCGATGCATTTTTTCTGTACTTCAGGATTGAATGGTTTGGCTGTTACTCCGTATTTACCTTCGAGGATTTCTTTTGTCTCTTTTGTTACCATCTTGTAACGTTCTCCGGTAACGACATTAAATACAGCCTGTGTTCCAACGATCTGGGAGGATGGTGTAACCAGTGGGCATTCTCCGAGGTCTTTTCTTACTTTTGGTACTTCTTCTAATACTTCGTAATATTTGTCGGCGGCATGCTGGCTTTCTAACTGGGATGTTAGGTTTGAAAGCATTCCTCCTGGTACCTGGTAAAGTAATGTTTTGATGTTTACTCCTAAGTTCTTTGGATTTAATAATCCAGAATCTAAAGCTTCGTCTCTGATCGGACGGAAATAATCTGCGATCTCGGCTAATAATTTCTGGTCTAATCCTGTGTCATATGGTGTATTTTTGAATGTTTCTACCATGACTTCGGTTGCTGGCTGTGATGTTCCCATAGAGAATGGGGAGATAGCTGTATCGATCACGTCAACGCCTGCTTCTACAGCTTTCATGTAAGTCATGGATGCCACACCAGATGTATAGTGTGTATGTAACTGGATTGGGATATCAACAGTTGCTTTCAGTTCTTTTACTAATTCTTCTGCTTTGTATGGTAATAATAAACCTGCCATATCTTTGATACAGATAGAGTTTGCTCCCATATCTTCGATTCGTTTTGCAAGGTCTTTCCAGTAATCTAAGGTATAAGCATCTCCTAATGTGTATGCCATCGCAACCTGTGCATGTCCTTTTTCTTTATTTGCTGCATCAACGGCTGTCTGTAAGTTTCGAAGGTCATTCATACAGTCAAAGATACGAATGATGTCGATTCCATTTGCAATGGATTTCTGTACAAAGTATTCTACGACATCGTCTGCATATGGACGGTATCCTAAGATATTCTGTCCTCTGAATAACATCTGTAATTTTGTGTTTTTAAATCCATCTCTGAATTTTCTTAATCGATCCCATGGATCTTCTTTTAAAAATCGAAGAGAGGCATCAAATGTTGCTCCACCCCAGCATTCTACGGAATGGTATCCAACCTGATCCATTTTATCGATGATCGGTAACATCTGCTCTGTCGTCATTCTTGTGGCGATCAGGGACTGATGCGCATCTCTTAAAATTGTTTCTGTAATTTTAATTGGTTTTGCCATAATATTTTCCTCCTTACACACCAAAGATCGCCATAAATGTACCTGCTGCAACCGCTGTTCCAATAACTCCGGCTACGTTTGGTCCCATTGCATGCATTAATAAGAAATTGGTTGGATCTGCTTCTGCTCCGACTTTTTGTGATACTCTGGCTGCCATTGGTACTGCGGATACTCCTGCAGAACCGATCAGTGGGTTGATCTTTCCACCAGATAGTTTGCACATTAATTTTCCAAATAAGACTCCTCCAGCAGTTCCTACTGCAAATGCAACAAGTCCTAATACTACGATCTTAAGTGTTGCAATATTTAAGAAATTTTCTGCACTTGTAGATGCTCCAACGGATGTTCCAAGTAAGATAACAACAATATACATCAATGCATTGGATGCTGTATCTGACAACTGTTTGACTACTCCACTTTCACGGAATAAGTTTCCAAGCATTAACATACCAACTAATGGAGCTGTTGTTGGAAGGATCAGGCAGACAACGATCGTGATAATGATTGGGAACAGGATTTTTTCTGTCTTTGATACTGGACGTAACTGTTCCATTTTGATCTTTCGTTCTTCTTCTGTTGTTAATAATTTCATAATTGGCGGCTGAATGATCGGTACCAGTGACATATAAGAATATGCCGCTACCGCAATCGGTCCCATAAGCCCTGTCTGATGTAATTTTCCGGCAAGGAAGATAGATGTTGGTCCGTCTGCTCCACCGATAATTGAAATTGCTGCTGCCGCTTTTCCATTAAATCCTAAGAAAATAGCTAAGAAATATGCACTGTAAATTCCTAGCTGTGCTGCTGCACCTAAAAGGAAGCTCTTAGGATTGGCGATCAGTGGTCCAAAATCTGTCATTGCTCCAACACCAAGGAAGATCAGGGATGGAAGAATGCTCCATTCATCTAAAATATAAAAGTAATGTAATAATCCACCTACACCGTTGGATGTACTTGCTGGATCTGCCATGATATCTGGATAAATATTGACAAGTAACATTCCAAATGCGATTGGTACTAATAACAATGGTTCAAATCCATGTCGGATCGCAAGATATAAAAATACCAGTGCCACTAAGATCATGACATAGTTTCCCCATGTCAGATTAAAAAATGCCGTAGAGTGGATCAGATTCGATAATGTATTTGTTATATTAGCCATCAAATCCCTCCATTCTAATTCATTGTAGCTAAGACAGCTCCATTTTCAACTTCATTTCCCTGAGAAACTGCAATACTAGCGATTGTTCCATCCTGAGGTGCAACCACTGGAATTTCCATTTTCATGGATTCTAAGATGATAACAGTATCTCCAGCTTTCACTGTCTGTCCCTGTGATGCTTCTACTGCGATAACTTTACCTGGTACAGAAGATTTGATCTCAACACTTCCTGCATTTCCTGCTGGCTGTGGTGCTGCCTGCTGTGTTTTTACTGGCTGTGGTGCAGGTGCTGCGCTTTGTTGTACTGGTGCTGCTCCATTTCCTGCTGTTTCTTCAACTGTAACGTCATATACATTTCCATTCACTGTAATTCTATAACTTTTCATTGTATCTCCTCCAAATCTACCATTGATTTCTGTGTACTTTTTTAATTGAACGGACAATATACTGTCCCGGATCTCCGCCTTCTGAAGCGGCGATCGCTGCCGTGATCACTGCGATTAATTCCAGATCATCGACTAGATTCGTTTTTTCTTCTACTGGTACTGTTTCCTGTACTTTTTCTTCTTTTACCGGCTCTGATGTTTTCTTTTTTGTAAGTTTATCTTCAATTACTGAAATAAAACGAAACAGATAAATGAGAAAACTTAATGAGACTAGTACAAAAAATACAATAGAAACACCCATGATCGTGTTACTTACTGCTGCACCCATATGTTTCCTCCTTCTTTAAAATGCATTATGTTTTTTTGGTATCTGCATTTCTCTTTTCGTATATAACATTTCAAAAGCACCGATCACATATTTTCTTGTATCCTGTGGATCGATCACTGTATCAACATATCCACGTCTTGCTGCGCTGTCTACATCTGACTGTAATTTTTCATATTCCTGTGCTTTTTCTTTTAATACATCTGCATCTGCCCCTGGATTCATGATCTTGGCTGCCATATCTGCTTCCATCATTCCGATCTTGGCATCTTCCCATGCATATACAAGATCTGCTCCAACTGCTTTACTATTCATGGATACATAAGCACTTCCAAAGGCTTTCTTTGTGATCACATTTACTTTTGGAACACTTGCCTGTACAAACGCACCTGTCATTGTTCCAACCGCCTGTGCCAGTTCTTTTTCCTGTTCAAGATCTGCAGCATATCCTGTCACATCCGTAAAAGTTAAAATTCCAACACCAAATGCATCGCATAATTTTACAAAAGATGCAGCTTTTTTTGCTCCCTGTGCGCTGATCTTTTCTTCTTTATTTGCAACACATCCAACAGTTTCTCCATCCAAACGGATAAATCCGATTGCCATGTCAGTTCCATAATCACTCTTTAGTTCTATAAACTCATTCTCATCTGCAACTTGTGTAAGAATTTCTACAGCATCTGCTGTTTGAACATTTCCACAAAGACGATTTAAGTCATCCAGACAATCTTTGATCTTACTCTGATCTTTGTAATTTGATGGGAATAGTCCTGTTAACTTCTTAATCTGAGCAAAAACTTCTGCTTCATTTCCAACAAAATCAACGATTCCGGCTTCTTTGCTCTGGAATGCAGCGCTTGCACTGTTTAATACTTCTTTTCTGTTTCCAGTGATTGCGTTTGGGGCATTTATAAACAGCTGTCCACTTTCTTCCATCAATGTAAAATCTGTCAGTGTTGGAAAGACTGCAAGACCTCCTCCACAGTTTCCAAAGATTGCACTGATCTGTAAGATCACTCCGGATGCCTGTGCCTGTTTCTTGTAAATCTCTCCAAATGCATGAAGTGCATCGGTTGATTCCTGCAGGCGGATTCCTGCGCAATCGATCATACCGATCACTGCAACACCTGTTTTCATTGCCAGATCATATAAGTTTGCGATTTTTCTGGCATGCATTTCTCCAATGGAACCACCAAGTACGGATGCATCCTGACTGTATACATAAACTGGACATCCATCGATCAAGCCATAACCTGTTACAACACCATCAGATGGAGTCTTGATCTCTTCCAATTGAAAATCTGTGCTTCTGGCTGTCACTGCCTGTCCGATTTCTACAAAACTGCCTTCATCCAGTAATGTATAAATTCTCTCAACTGCTTTTCCTTTTGATTTATTTTCCATAAAAAGCCTCCTTTTCTTATCCTTTCGTATCTTCTTTTTTCCACGGTAATCTGACTGGTTCAAATAATTTCTTTAGTTCTTTGACCATTGTATTTTTATTTGAATCTTCCACGAGAACATCACTCTTTCCCGGAATACTTCCAAATGTGGTGATCTTATGGATTCCCATATCATTTGCAAGATATCTGGTCATGCGTTCTCTTGTTATCTCTTTCTCATAAATTTTTATGTAAGAATATCCCGGATAATGACTGGATTCATAAGAAATCATTTTATATTCATCCGGCCGTATCTTTGTCTTTAAGCGTTCATAGATTCCTCTGATCTTCTCTGTCTGATCGATCATCATAAAATAGACAACCTCTTCCCCTTCTGGAAGATTTCTTCTTACATAATTGCGGTGTGGTGATCTTCTCATCTGTTTATAGATCTGGGTTTCTGCTTCATTTTCCAGATGATGATAATAAATGATCAATACATCTTCCACAACGACATTGATAAAAAAGTTTACATCTTCTTTTCTTAAGATGTCCATGATCTTTTCTGCCTGCTTGTACGACATCGGATATGTTTTTAAATAACGATTTTCGTTAAGATCATACAGTACCGCACCGTCCATTGCTACGATCGGTAGTTTCAAATGAATATCTGACAGCGATTCCATAACAGATGCCGGTGTCTTGATCGTTGCAACTGTAAAATTAGCTCCGGTATCAATGATCCTGTTTAATTCTACTTTGCTGTAATCAGTCAACGGCTCCCTGCCTGTCAACAAGACATCTTCAATTCCTGAAACATACAAAACATCTGTATTTTTCCCTCTTGGCAAGTGAACTGTATTGACGATCAATGCAAGAAATACACCGATCAGTGTATCAACAACCCTGTTTAATACAAAAATAAACGGGTGTGCATCTTCAATATGCATCACTACGATACTTAAAAATACAACACAGGAAAAATAAGAATTATTTTTGCAATTCAGTACAACCGTTGAATAGATAACAACTCCGGTAAATACTGAGATCAGCATGTAATTCAAAAATGTTCCAATGATCTGTCCATCCAGTACATAAATCTGGATCATGATCACAAGAAATCCCCAAAATGCTCCAATAAATGTTCCAATGCTTCGCTTTTTTGCCATTTTAAAGCTGCTTGAACGGTACGGCTGCATGCACTGAAGTACCGCAAGCGCTGAATAAAACGGAATTCCCTGACATCCTCTCAGGAAATATACAATAAAACAAAGACAGACCGCACAGACAGAACGTATGATCCTCTGCCCGACATGCGGCAGTTTAAAATCGTTTTTCATATCCTTCATACCTCAAAATACTTTTCTCATTAATTGATCTGTTACTTTTCTATCTTTCCTCTTTTATTATATCTGGAAATTTCTTCGAATGATAATCGCGGAAATCTATAGTGACATTCCAAAAAAGAATCATCCGATTCCAGCATATAAAATCACAGCTGTCAAAATTTCATTTTTCGAAGCTGCGAAAAACTCCATTCCACTCAGCAGGCTAAAGCCCATAATAGAAAAAAAGAGCCTGCATGTCTCTATAACATACAGACCCTTTTGCCATACTTTATTTAATATTTAATCTGATTCTTAGAATAATCCTTCTTCATTAAAGTAATCAATTCTCATTGCATGACGCACATCTTTCATCGTTTCCTGTGCTTTTGCTCTTGCAACTTTCGTTCCTTCCTGAAGGATCTCTGCAACCTCTGGAAGTTTTGCTTCCCACATCTTTCTTCTCTCACGGATTGGTTCTAATTCTGCCTGAAGTACTTTATTTAAGAACTTCTTCACTTTGACATCTCCAAGTCCTCCACGCTGGTAGTGGGCTTTTAACTCATCTAAGCTGCTGTATTCTGGCCAGAATTCTTCAAAGTATTCTGGTTTGCAGAATGCATCTAAGTAGATAAATACTGGATTGCCTTCTACCTTTCCTGGATCTTCGACTCTTAAGTGGTTCGGATCTGTGAACATAGACATTACTTTCTTCTTGATGTCCTGTGGTTCATCAGATAAATAAATACAGTTTCCAAGAGATTTACTCATCTTCGCTTTTCCATCAATTCCTGGCAGTCTTAAACATGCCTGATTGTCTGGAAGTACGATCTGTGGATCTGTTAATGTCTCTCCATATACAGAGTTAAACTTGTGTACGATCTCTTTGCACTGTTCTACCATAGGCATCTGATCTTCACCTGCTGGTACAACGGTTGCTCTAAATGCAGTGATATCTGCAGCCTGGCTGATTGGATATGTGAAGAATCCAACCGGGATGCTTGCTTCAAAGTTCTTCTGTTTGATCTCTGTCTTAACCGTTGGGTTTCTCTGTACACGTGCAACTGTTACTAAATTCATATAGTAGAAAGACAGTTCTGTAAGTTCTGGCACCATGGACTGGATAAAGATATTGACTTTCTCTGGATCTAGTCCGCATGCAAGATAATCAAGTGCTACCTGCATAATATTCTGTCTTACTTTCTCTGGATGTTCTGCGTTATCTGTTAATGCCTGAGCATCGGCGATCATAATATAGATTTCATCAAATTTGCCGGAATTCTGCAGTCTCACACGTTCTTTTAAAGACCCTACATAATGTCCAACGTGCAGTCGTCCGGTTGGTCTGTCTCCTGTTAATATTACCTGTTTCATTGGTTTTCTCCTTTTCCGATTTCTGTATAGATTTTGTATATTTCCTACTTATATCTATACTCTTGTTTTCTATTCTAAAATTAAATGCTCAAAGTGTCAATATTTCTTAGAAAAGATTCTTGGTGTGTCCGTATCACAAAGACATTTATTTTTGTAAAAAAGACATTTTGTATTGACTTAGGAAACAAAAGCAAATATAATAGACAAGATTGATTCTTTATTTTCAAGAAAATACGACAAAAAACTACTTGAAAATAGAAAAATAATGAAAGAAGGAATTTTTAAAATGAAAAATCTATTACAAAAATGGAATAGCTTAAGTCTGATCGTAAGAATCTTAATCGGTCTGATCATCGGTGCTATTCTTGGTGTAGCTGCTCCAAAAGCAACAGGGCTTGCTCTGCTTGGAGATTTATTTGTTGGTGCTCTTCGTGCCGTAGCCCCAATCCTTGTATTTGTACTTGTCATTGCTTCTTTAGCAAACTCTAAGAGCAATGGTGCAAAAAATATGCGTATCGTCATCATTCTTTATATGTTAACAACATTTATCGGTGCCGTTGTCGCAGTATGTGGAAGTTTTCTCTTCCCAATCACATTACGTCTTGGAAAAG
>OGCN01003475.1_pt1 | contig 15103 bp, 12 predicted proteins | sample 1570181 | NCBI WGS metagenome assembly OGCN01 (sample SAMEA4370584, study PRJEB24528) | human gut metagenome | reverse complement strand
TACATGATGGACAGCCACGCCTTTGCGCCCTTGGCACGCAGCACCGGCAGACCTTCGGCGATATCGTCCTCGCCGCCGATGTCGAACACACGCTTTTTCTCGGTCAGCACGCGGTACAGTAGCGACGGAAATCGCCAGAGCGCATGCGTGCCGAACAGGAGATTTACCTGCGGATAGCTTTTCTTAATCTTCTCGACGTTTTTCTCCTGCTGGGCCATGCAGCCGCACATTGCAATAACAATGCCCGGGCGCTCCTTTTTCAGATGGCGGAGTGCGCCGACGTTGCCGAACGCACGATCCTCGGCATGCTCACGCACAGCACAGGTGTTGAACAGGATAAAATCTGCCTCGTCGGGCGTATCGGTCATTTCGTAGCCCATTTCGGACAGCATGCCGCGGATGCGCTCGGTATCCGCCTCGTTCTGCTGGCAGCCGAACGTATGCGTATAGGCTTTTGGGCGCTTGTCCCCCAATAGGCGGGCTACTGCGTCAATATAGGTAAACTGCGATTGCAGCTGTTCTTCGGAAACATTCTGGGTTGCCATGAAACTCTCCTTTTATCGAAATGGAGTGCCGTCAGAAGTAAACACGTTCATGCGGTGGTACGCACTGAACGGAATCTCGTACTGCGGCAGATACTGCCGAATGGCACGGGTCAGATATTCCGGACTCATGTTGTTATTGCCGGCAGCGGTGGTGACAACAGCGGTCACCTCATCAGGGCCATCGGTAACGGTCAGATCGCGCATCAGCTCACGCATATTGACCGTCTTTTCGCCGCGCTTGGAGCGCTTGACGATCTCGACCATGGGGCGGCGGAACAGATTGCGCACATCGTCGGCAAAGCCCTTGGGCGTACCATCCTCAAAACCCCATGTGATGCGGTACTGCGACCATTCAATTGAACCGACCTTCATGCCGCCGTCGGCAAGCGGGTAAATCTCGATTGCACGCAGGCCCTCGGGAAATACATCATTGAGCGCTTCCACCGCATTTTCCGGCACGGCTTCTGCCGTGATATTGAAATCCAGAAATTCGCACTCGCCGGAGTAGCCGGTCGAGAGCGGCAGCGCCACCGAAACGTAGGCGTGCTGATTGAAACCCTCGGTGAACCACAGCGGCATCTGGCAGCGTGCCATCGAACGCTGCATAGCGTGCATCAGATCAAGGTGAGAGATATACTTGGCTCTTCCTTCTTTGGCAAATTTCATTCGAGCCTTAAACATGGCACTTGCCTCCCTTCAGCAGAGCGCTTGCGCCGCAGCCGGCACACTGGTGCATACAGTCCGGCGTGATAGCCGCTTCGCGGGAACGCTCCCACTCACGCTTGAGATGCTCCTTGCGCGTGCCGCAGCCGATGTGATCCCACGGGAACACCTCGTCCATCGGACGCTGACGGGATGCGTAGAACTCTGGATCGAGTCCGCAGTCGCGGAACGCCTGCATCCACTTGTCAAAGTCGAAGCACTGATCCCAGCCGTCCATCTTGCAGCCGCGCTGCCACGCCAGCAGAATCGCCTTGCCCTGACGGCGGTCGCCGCGTGCAATAACGCCCTCGAGCACCGAGGTCTCGGCATCATGCCAGTTGTAGGTGACATTCTTGGTTTTCATGACCACCTTGAGGTGCGCCTGCTTCTCGCGGAACTGCTCGAGCGTGTCCTGCGCGTCCCACTGGAACGGGGTCTGTGGCTTGGGCACAAAGCACGAAGCCGACGCTGTGATACGCACGCCGCGCGCACGGTTGGGCGTGTTCTCACGCCAGCAATAGGCGACCTTTTTGCAAATGTCGGAAATGCCGTCCAGATCCTCGTATGTCTCGGTCGGCAGACCCATCATGAAATAGAGCTTGACATTATTCCAGCCGCCTTGAAAGGCAATCTCGCAGGCATGTAGCACGTCCTCCTCGCGGATGTTCTTGTTGATAACATCACGCAGGCGCTGCGTACCGGCCTCACATGCGAACGTCAGGCCGCTTTTGCGGGTTTTCTGTACGCGCTCCATCAGTTCAGCGGAAAAGCTGTCCGCACGAAGAGAAGGCAGCGACAGGCTGATATGCCGCGGCTCACAATAGTCGAGCATGCACTCGGTCAGACCGGACAGCTCACCGTAGTCACTGGTAGACAGCGAGGACAGAGAGATTTCCTCGTAACCGGAGTTCTTGAGCACGGCCTCGGCCTGTTTGAGCAGCACTTCCTTGGACTTGGTGCGCAGCGGACGATACGTGTGGCCGGCCTGACAGAATCGGCAGCCGCGCGGACAGCCGCGGAATAGCTCGATCATCGCACGGTCGAACACAATATCCGTCGAGGGCACGACAAAGGACTCCGGATAGTACATGGTATCCAGATCCTTGACGATGCGCTTCTGCACGAGTGCGGGTGCGCCGTGTGTCGGCGTAACGCTCTCAATCGTGCCGTCCTCGTGGTACTTGACCTCGTACAGCGAAGGTACATACATGCCCTCGATCTGTGCTGCCGCAATCAGGAATTCCTGCTTAGACCAGCCTTCGCGCTTGGCCTTGCGGTACAGATCGGTAAATTCCAGCATGATCTCCTCGCCGTCGCCGATCATGAACAGGTCAACGAAGTCAGCCAGCGGCTCCGGATTGTAGGCACACGGACCGCCGCAGGCTACAATATGCTTGAGTTCGGTACGGTCCTTTGCCAGCACCGGAATACCGCCGAGATCCAGCATATTCAGAATGTTGGAAAACGACAGCTCATACTGCAGCGTAAACGCGATAATATCAAAGTCCGCCAACGGGTCACCGCTCTCCAGACCGTACAGCGGCAGACCGGCCTCGCGCATTTCAGCCTCCATGTCGATCCATGGCGCGCAGACGCGTTCGCACCAGATGCCCTTCTGATCGTTGAGCAGACCGTACAGGATACGCGAACCGAGGTGAGACATGGCAACCTCATAGGTATCCGGAAAACAGAACGCAAATCGCAGATCGACGTTCTTTTTATCTTTCATCACCGAGCCCCATTCACCGCCGACGTAGCGTGCCGGCTTCTGTACACGGGACAAAATGGCTTCCATCTTTTTATGCAAGACGTATTCCTCCATTTTCATTCATACAGATTATTGTATCATATCCTTCCGAAAAAAACCATACTGTTTTTGACTGTTTTCGCGCAGAAAGTACACAAAACAAAAAAGAAACGCGAAGAAAGCCTTTACACTTCCTTCGCGTTTTGCTTATTCCGCTGAAATTTCCGGCTTACTGCCGAGCAGTCGGGACGTATTGAATACAGTCAGCACCGTGAGTACGGCATCGACGACAACTGCCATCCACATCTGCGCCAGACCGATCAGCACCAGTACAGCAAGCACTAGCTTGATGGCGGCCAGCAATGTCAGATTCTGCATTGCCACTCCGTGTGTACTCTTGCAGACCTGAACAGCTTCGCCGAGACCGCTCAGATCATTTGCGGTAATCAGTATATTCGCCGCATCCGCTGAATAGCGGGAGCCGCGCGTGCCCATTACCACACCGACATCAGCCATCTTGAGCTGCTCGATATCGCTTACGCCGTCGCCAACATAGGCGGTCGTACCGTCTGTCGGAATCGTGCGCATCATAAAGTCCAGCTTCGCTTGCTTTTCCTCGGGCATCAAGCTGCAGTGAACGGTATCGATACCGGCGGCATTTGCAATTCGCTGGGTTGGTGTCTCAGCGTCACCGGTGATAAGTACAGTACGCTCAACGCCCTGATCCTTGATCTTCTTGATCGCGTCAGCAGCGGACGGACGAACCGTATCCTCCAATTCAATCACGCCGATGTGCTCTCCTTCACAGGCGATGTAAACAACCGTGCCGTCGATATCCGGCAAACCCTTGACACCGCGGGAGACCATCAGCTTTCGGTTGCCTACCAGCAGAACGTGATCACCAATACGGGCGCGCACGCCGCGGCCCGGGAATTCCTCGAATTCCTCGATCTTCGGCAGCTTTTCCCGGCATGCACTTACGATTGCGCGTGCAACCGGATGCTGCGAAAGCTGCTCGGCTGCTGCGGCAAGTGCCAGACAGTTCTTTTCGGAGAACTCCTGCGTGGGATAAATCTTTTTAATCTGCAGATTGCCGGTGGTTACTGTGCCGGTCTTGTTGAATACGACCAGACGCAGGTCTGCAGTCCGTTCCATCGCTTCGCTGCCCTTCATGTGAACGCCTTCGCTCTCAAGTCGGCCGCCGCCGCATACAAAAGCAAGCGGTACAGCCAACGCCAGTGCGGTCGGACAGCAGGCGATGAGAAGCGTCAGTCCGCGATATACCCAGCCGGTTATATCCGAACCGGGCATGAACAGCGGCGGAAGTGCGGCTGCCAGTACGGCAATGACGATCACAACCGGAACCAGGCGCTTGGCATTACGCTGCGCACTGTTTTCCAACGCTGCCTTGTGTTCGGCAGCTGCATTCTGTACGCGGCGAATCTGACGAACCGCGCAGTCCTCGTAGCGCGAGATCACACGAATCAGCATCAGAGAGCCGTTATACCGGCTGCCTGCCAGCACACGCGTATTCTTATCAACTGCCATCGGCACGTTTTCGCCGGTAAGCACGCTGTCATCCACCGTGCCGTCTCCGCGAAGCACAACACCGTCAATCGGTACGCGCTCACCCGAGTGCACCAGAACCAGCTCACCCAGACGGATATCTGCCAGCGGAACCTGACGCTGTTCGCCCTTCATGTTGACGACCGTTGCCTTTTCCGGCATGAAATCATGCTGCTGTGGCAACGCCTGATAGGTGGATGCCAGAACGATATCACCTGCAATTTTGCCAATCTCGAACAGGATGAGCACGATCGTTGCTTCTGCACGGCTGCCGAGCGCGAATGCGCCGATAGACGCTATTAGCACGAGCAGATATTCATCAAAAAACGAGCCGTGTGTCAGATTGGTCAGCACACGCGCTGCAATCGGCAGCGCTGTGATCAAAAACGCCAGCAGGCAGAGCGGCAATGCCGCGCTCGAATCTCCCATTGCGATTCCGGCCACAAGAACGATTGCCGCGGCAGCCAGCCGTGCGCCTATACTCTGCATATCCAGCCGTGTCATCGGCTGATAGGTCACTTCAGCGCCTTCCTGTATACGGCGTGCATTTTCTCGCCGCAGACGGGTCTGCTCACGCCGACGCATTTTCGCCCGGTACTGTGCCTTCTGCACGAAATTCATACCGGTGGTATCGTCCGCGTCCTCCGGAGCTTCGATTACTGACGGTTCCGGCTTCTTTTCCTCCGGCTTTTTTTCATCCTTTGGTTTAGGCTTCTCCTTAGGTGCAGGTGCGGATTTTGCCTGTTCCTTTTTCTCCGCCTTGTCCTTTTCATGGTTTTTCAGTTTTTCTTTTAGCTTCTGCAGCCTGTCCGGTTTTTCCTCTATGATAGGCTCGAATTCCGCTTCCTCTGATTGTTCTTCCTCAGGAAGCTCGTCCTCTATACCTTCGTCGTCAAATTCCGGTTCGTCCCAGTCGCCCTCGTCTTCGGTCTCATCCGGCGAATCTTCTTCTTCGTCAAATTCGTCTTCCGCATCTTCTGGCGATTCCTCAGCTGCGTCTGATTCCTCCGATGGCTTTGCAGGCTCAGCTGCCGCCGCTTCCTCGGGCGGCGTTTCCGCCTCCGGAGATTCGCTCTCACTTTGATGCGATGTATCGGCTTCCGGCTGTTCCGCATTCTTGTCCGGCGGCTCAGGCTCGCCGGGCGGCGCTGATTCTTCTTTTTCAGGCGGTTTTTTATTCTCTTCGGGTTTAGGTTTTTCCGGAGCGGCAAACAGCTGCGCTACTGCCGAATTTTCCAGATCCGCTAAAATCGAATCGACCTGTGCTAAAATATCTTCCGCCGTTGTCTGGTCCTTCTTCTGTTCCGAATCAGGGCGGTTATTTTCGCTCATTCCGTTTATCCCTCCTGCACGTGCGCGATTCCCTGTGCCAAAATGGTCTGAATATGATCATCGCACAGCGCATAGTATACTGTTTTTCCGTTTTTTCGACTCTTGACCAGCCGCGCCTGCTTCAAAAAACGAAGCTGATGCGATATCGCGGACTGGCTCATGTTCAGCAGCGATGCAATATCACAGACACACAGCTCCGCGGAAACGAGCGCCGCCAGTATCCGCAAGCGGGTCTTGTCGGAAAACGCTTTGAAAAAATCTGATGCGGCTGTAGTGATCTCCTCTGCCGGCATTGCGCTGCGCGCTGCCATAACTGCATCTGTATGGACGATATGCTCCTCGCAGCACTCCAGTTCTGCGTCTGTATGCTTTGCCGACAATTTGATCCCTCCCGCAATATGTGCATATCTATTCAACTTATGATAACATTCCAGTCCACTTCTGTCAAGAATCGAGTCGGACACAAATGACAATTTTGCGTGCAAAAAAGTCCTGCAGGCCGGATACGGTCTGCAGGACTTGAACGCAATTTTTACTTTTCGGGCTGTTCGCGCTTCGGATCGGTCATAACTTCCTTGAATGAGGTTGCCAGACCCGCAAGGCTCTGAATCTCGCTCGGAATGATGATCTTGGTTGCCTTGCCGTCGGCGGCGTTGCTGAATGCCTCGAGGGATTTCAGCTTGATAACCTGCTCGGTCGGTGCCGCTTCATTCAGCAGATTGATGGAGTCTGCCAGTGCCTTCTGCACGGTAAGCAGCGCTTCCGCTTCACCTTCGGCCTCCTTGATCTTGGCAAGGCGATTTGCCTCTGCAGCAAGAACAGTTGCTTCCTTTTCGCCTTCAGCCACCAGAATCGCGGACTGCTTTTTACCTTCCGCTACCAGAATGGACTCACGGCGTTCGCGCTCGGCCTTCATCTGCTTCTCCATAGATTCCTGAATGGCAGCCGGCGGAATGATGTTCTTCAGCTCCACGCGGTTTACCTTAATGCCCCAGTCATCGGTCGCTTCATCGAGGATGGAGCGCATCTTGGTGTTGATGATATCGCGGCTGGTCAGCGTCTGGTCAAGCTCAAGATCACCGATGATGTTTCGCAGTGTGGTTGCAGTCAGATTTTCGATTGCCGCCATCGGGCTTTCGATACCGTATGCAAACAGCTTCGGGTCGGTAATCTGGAAGTACACGACCGTATCGATCTGCATGGTTACGTTATCCTTGGTGATAACCGGCTGCGGCGGGAAATCGACTACCTGCTCCTTGAGGGTCACCTTGCGGGCAATGCGCTCAAACAGCGGCACCTTGAAGTGCAGACCGGTGCTCCATGTGTCACGGTAGGTACCGAGACGCTCGATAACATACGCCTTCGCCTGCGGCACGATCACGATATTGCTTGCAATGAACGCGATGAGCAGAACAATCAGCACAATCCAGATGATGGGTACAATAATATAATCCATGATAACGCTCCTTTACAGTTGGTTCGGTTTTACAATCGCCTTGACGCCGCGGATCTCCACAACCGTGACTCTTGTCCCGATTGCAATTTGCGCGTCAGTCGTACTGCGGGCTGTCCAGATCTTTCCGTTGATTTTTACCGCACCGGTCTCCAGAACATTGTCAATCGGTTCGGTAACAACAGCAGTCTGTCCGATGATACGATCTGCGTTGGTCGCCTGCTGCCGACTGCCGAGAAAACGGCGGCAGAGCGGACGCACCAGTACAAGCAGCAGCGCGGAGAACACGATGAACACAATCCACTGCCCCATCAGTCCGACCGAAAGGCTGGCTGCAATGAGTGCCGCGACACCGCCGGCAGCGAACCAGATGCCGCACAATGTGAGTGTAAACGCCTCTACCGCTACACTGATGATAATGACAGCCAGCCAGATATACAGGCTGTCAATTCCAAACATCATAAACTATCCCCTCCTTTGGCAACAGTATAGCATGTGCATACGAAAAAGTACAGCAAAACCCGATCAAATTTCCGGCTAATCTTTGCATATTGCACAAAATGTCGAATAAAACAAAATCCGCTCGAACCGTGCAGTACAGTTCGAGCGGGAAATCTTCAAAAAATCAGCGGGTCATGCAGTGCGAGACGTATCAGCCAAATTGCGATATCCAGCACGATAACGCTCCACAGCAGCATGCGCTCGAGGTTTTTGGAGCCGAAAAGCGGCTTTTTGCCAAACAGCGCGTACAAAACGACCGGCGGCAGCACGAAAACCATCGGGTGAAACCGCAGTGCCGTACGAAAGTCCAGTCGGAGCAGAGCGGCAAGTGCGCGGCTCAGTCCGCAGCCGGGACACGGCACGCCGGTCAAGTATTTGATCGGACAGTTCCAGCCGAACAGCAGCGCCAAGGCATATGCCAACGCACCCAGTATCAGCAGCACGAGCAGGCCGTTCAGACCGCGCCGAAAGCGCTCCGGCATCAGCCCTTGTAGGTCTCGCGGAACTCGAGGAACTCGTCATAGGTGCATTCCTTGTCCAGAACGCCCTTTTCACGAATTTCGATAATACGGGTCGCAATGGTCTGCACGAACTCGTGGTCGTGGGAAGCAAACAGCACGGTGCCCTTGAAATCACGAACGCCGTTGTTGACTGCGGTGATGGATTCCAGATCGAGGTGGTTGGTCGGCTGGTCGATGACAAGCACGTTCGAGCCGAACAGCATCATGCGCGCCAGCATCAGGCGAACCTTCTCACCGCCGGACAGTACGCGAACCGGCTTGTAAACATCGTCGCCGGAGAACAGCATACGGCCGAGGAATCCGCGCAGCGTGGATTCCAGTGTATCCGTGCGGGAATACGGTGCGATCCAGTCGAGCATGTTTTCCTCGTGGCCCTCGAAGAACTCGTTGTTGTCCTTCGGGAAATAGCTCTGCGAGGTGGTAACGCCCCACTTGAAGCTGCCCTCATCCGGTTTCATCTCACCCATAAGAATCTGGAACAGTGTAGTCATTGCCAGCTCGTTATCCGAGATGAACGCAATCTTGTCACCGCGGCGCACGATGAAAGATACGTTGTCGAGCACCTTCTCGCCGTCGATGGTCTTGGAGATGCTGCGCACCTCGAGAATGTCCTTGCCTGCCTCACGGTCCGCGTCAAACGCTACCCACGGGTAACGGCGGGACGAAGCCGGCATTTCCTCGACGGACAGCTTGTCGATCAGCTTGCGGCGGCTGGTCGCCTGACGGGACTTGGACTTGTTTGCCGCAAAACGCTGAATGAAGTTCTGCAGTTCCTTGATCTTCTCCTCGTTCTTGCGGTTCTGATCCTTGATCATGCGCTGAACCAGCTGAGAGGACTCATACCAGAACTCGTAGTTGCCGACATACAGCTTGATCTTGCCGTAGTCGATATCAACGATATGGGTACATACATTGTTCAGGAAGTGACGGTCATGCGATACAACGAGGACGGTGCCCTCAAAATCGGCAAGGAAGTCCTCCAGCCAGCGGACTGCCTGAATATCCAGATGGTTAGTAGGCTCGTCCAGCAGCAGAATATCCGGCTTGCCGAACAGTGCACGCGCCAGCAGCACCTTGACCTTCTCGACGTCACCGAGGTTCTTCATTTCGGTGTACAGGATGGCATCTGCATCCAGACCCAGACCGTTCAGCAGCTGGCTGGCCTCGGTCTCGGCGTCCCAACCGCCCATTTCAGCAAACTCGGACTCCAGCTCGGCAGCCCTGTTGCCGTCCTCCTCGGTGAACGGATCCTTCATGTAGAGCGCATCCTTTTCGTGCATAACCTCAAGCAGACGCTCGTTGCCGCCGAGAACCGTGTTGAGAACAGTCTCCTCGTTGAAGGCAAAGTGGTCCTGCTTGAGTACGCTCATACGGGTCTTGGGCGCAATCGAAACCGTGCCGGTGGACGGGTCCAAATCGCCAGACAGAATGCGCAGGAATGTAGACTTGCCTGCACCGTTTGCACCGATAACACCGTAGCAGTTGCCCTGGGTAAATTTCAGGTTTACATCTTTGAACAGCGGCTCGCCGCTGAAGTTTAAGCTAAGATCGCTGATAGTGATCATGTAAGAGATTCCTCCCGCATTATTTTTCAATTAGAACCAGTATACCACACAAACCGCTGTTTTCACAGATAATTTACAGATGCAGCCGTATTTTTGTTCATGTTGTCTTGAAACGACACCCTGAATGCTATATACTATATTTATAAATATCAATCCCTATTTGTTTCAGGAGGTTTTTCCCTATGTCTAACCTGATGGAAGTTATCAAGTCTCGCCGCTCTACGCGCGCGTTCAAGTCCGAGCTACCGCCGAAGGATCAGATCATGCAGATTGTTGAAGCTGCTGAATGGGCGCCTTCCGGCATGGGCAAGTACCTGTGGCACTTTACCGTGATTTACAATGCAGAGAAGTCGCTCAAGCTGGCTCGTGCTGTCGCTGAGGCAGACAATCGCGGTCCGCAGTACAATTTCTACGGTGCACCGGTCAACATTATCATTTCCTACAAGCGGGATGAGCACCACGCTCTGGTGGACGGCGCTGCTGCAATGGAAAATCTGCTGCTGATGGCTACCGAGCTTGGCCTCGGCTCCTGCTGGATCAACCAGCTGCGCGAGACCTGCGACGTACCCGAGGTTCGTGCACTGCTGACTGAGTACGGCGTACCGGAGGATCATATCGTTGTCTGCTCCGCTGCAATTGGCTACATCGAGAAGGAAACGCCGGCAAAGCCGCGTCATGAGGGCTTAGTTTCGATTACCGAATAATCGAAATAATGGAAAATTGAGAATTGAGAATGGAAAATACCGCTATTCTTGCGTGCATTAAATCACTCGGCTGTGCCAAATACCTTAATTTTCAATTCATTAGCGACGAAAGGAGCTAATATCATGGATGAGAAGATTGCTAAATTAAAAGAGTGGATCGACGGCAGCGACAACATTGTCTTTTTCGGCGGTGCAGGCGTATCGACCGAGAGCGGCATTCCGGATTTTCGCTCGGTGGACGGTCTATACAACCAGCAGTACAAGTACCCGCCGGAGACCATTCTCAGCCACACGTTCTTTTTGAGCGAAACCGAGGAGTTTTATCGCTTCTATCGGGCGAAAATGCTGGCTCTTGATGCAAAGCCGAATGCGGCTCACCTCAAGCTGGCCGAGTGGGAACGCGAAGGCAAGTGCCGTGCCGTTGTAACGCAGAACATCGACGGTCTGCACCAGAAGGCAGGCTCGAAGGAAGTGCTTGAGCTGCACGGTTCGGTGCTGCGCAACTATTGCATGCGCTGCCGCAAGCCATATCCGGTTGAGGATATCGCCAAGGGCACCGGCATTCCGCGATGCTCCTGCGGCGGCATTATCAAGCCGGATGTCGTGCTGTACGAGGAGGGACTCGACAGCTACACGATCAACAAGAGCGTAGACTACATCTCCAAGGCTGATATTCTGATTATCGGCGGCACATCGCTGGCTGTGTATCCGGCCGCTGGTCTGATCGACTATTACCGCGGCAATAAGCTGGTTTTGGTCAATAAGTCCCCTACTCCTGCGGATCGCCGTGCTGATCTGGTCATTCACGCGCCAATCGGCGAGGTTTTCTCGCAGCTGTAAAAATAAAGCTCCCTTTTCCGGTTATATAAACTGCAAACCGAAAAGGTGGGGTATTATGCCGATTGATAAAATTGCACTCATTTTTGCCATCATCGAGGGATGAAACTGCTGTACAGATAGGAAAAGACCCGCTTTCAGCGGGTCTTTTCTCGTCAAATTGTAAGAGGTAAAATAGGAATACGCGATATTCAGCTTAGTTGAATGCCTGCTCGAGGTCAGCCAGAATATCATTGATATTCTCGGTGCCGATGGACAGACGGATGGTGCCCTGATGGATACCCTGATCCTCCAGTTCCTCTGCGGTCAGCTGCGAGTGAGTGGTGGTTGCCGGATGGATGACCAGGCTCTTAACGTCAGCAACATTTGCCAACAGAGAAAAGATCTGCAGCTTGTCAATGAACTTAAATGCTGCTTCCTTTCCGCCCTTGATATCGAAGGTGAAGATGGATGCGCCGCCGTTCGGGAAGTACTTCTCGTACAGAGCATGATCCGGGTGGTTCGGCAGAGACGGATGGTTCACATGCTCAACCTGCGGGTGATTGGTCAGGAACTCAACGACCTTCTTGGTGTTCTCAACGTGACGCTCGATACGCAGAGACAGAGTCTCAGTGCCCTGCAACAGCAAAAATGCGTTGAACGGAGAAATGGTAGCACCAGTATCACGCAGCAGGATAGCGCGGATGTAGGTTACGAAAGCAGCCGGACCAACTGCATCTGCGAAAGAGATGCCGTGATAACTCGGGTTCGGCTCAGCGATCGGTGCATACTTGCCGGATGCCTTCCAGTCGAACTTGCCGGAATCAACAATGATGCCGCCGAGGGTCGTGCCGTGGCCGCCGATGAACTTGGTAGCAGAGTGAACAACGATATCAGCGCCGTACTCAATCGGGCGGATGAGGTACGGGGTACCGAAAGTGTTGTCGATTACGAGCGGCAGACCGTGCTTGTGCGCAATCTTTGCGATAGCCTCGATATCCGGAATATCGGAATTCGGGTTGCCGAGAGTCTCGATGTAAACCGCCTTAGTATTGTCCTTGATAGCGCCTTCCAGTTCTTCCAGATTGTGTGCATCAACGAAGGTGGTCTCAACGCCGAACTGCGGCAGAGTATGTGCCAGCAGGTTGTAGCTGCCGCCGTAGATGGTCTTCTGTGCTACGATGTGGTCGCCGGCCTGAGCAAGTGCCTGAATGGTGTAGGTAATCGCTGCGGCGCCGGAAGCGGTAGCCAGAGCGGCAACACCGCCCTCGAGTGCTGCAATGCGCTTCTCGAACACATCCTGCGTGGAATTGGTCAGACGACCGTAGATATTGCCTGCGTCAGCCAGACCGAAACGGTCAGCCGCGTGCTGGCTGTCATGGAAAACGTAAGAAGTGGTCTGGTAGATCGGAACTGCACGGGAATCGGTAACCGGATCAGCAGTCTCCTGACCGATGTGCAGCTGCTTGGTTTCAAAGGACCAGTTTTCGGTATTCTTGATAGTTGCCATGATAATAATCTCCTTTTTATATACATGTTTGAAGTGATTGATTCGTTTCGTGTACTAAAAAGAAGGTTCACATTCGCCCAAATCGGAAATTCGAGCGGAGCAGCTTTTCAAAGTAGTATCGCATAACCGCGTCTCCTAAATTCATATTATTTCACTGGGATTGCTATGATTATACTAAACTCCCCCTCTTCTGTCAACCCTTTCCGACAAACTTTTTTCGTTCCGGCAGATTGCCCAATTTCCGATGGTCCAATCCCTATTTTTTCGATAGGTTTTGAGGTGGTGTTTTCTGTTCATCATCCAAATAAAAGAAAACCGCCGCACAGGGATTGTGCAGCGGTTTTGATGATCAATGTTCAGCAGCGAAAAATCAGAACTCGATCTTCTTTGCGATATAAGCAGCAACTTCCTCAATCTTGATGCGCTCCTGCTCCATAGTGTCACGGTCACGAACGGTTACGCAGCCGTCCTGCTCGGTCTCGAAATCGACGGTTACGCAGTACGGCGTACCGATCTCGTCCTCACGGCGGTAGCGCTTACCGATAGAGCCTGCATCGTCAAAATCAACAGAGAACTGCTTAGCCAGCTCCTGCCAGATCGGCATAGCCTTGTCGGTCAGCTTCTTGGACAGCGGCAGTACAGCAGCCTTGAACGGTGCCAGAGCCGGATGCAGACGCAGAACGGTACGAACATCGTCCTTGCCGTTCTTGTCCTGACCTACGACTTCCTCGTCGTAAGCGTCGCACAGGAAGGCCAGTGCAACACGGTCAGCGCCAAGCGAAGGCTCGATAACATACGGAATATACTTCTCATTTGCTTCCTGATCGAAGTATTCCATCGAAACACCCGAGGTGTTCTGATGCTGGGTCAGGTCAAAATTGGTGCGGTCGGCAATGCCCCACAGCTCGCCCCAGCCAAACGGGAACATAAACTCGATATCGGTGGTAGCGTTGGAGTAGTGAGACAGCTCCTCCGGATCGTGGTCGCGCAGACGCAGGTTCTCGTCCTTCATGCCGAGAGACAGCAGGAAGTTGTGGCAGTAATCCTTCCAGTACTTGAACCACTCAAGGTCGGTGCCCGGCTTGCAGAAGAACTCCAGTTCCATCTGCTCAAACTCGCGGGTACGGAAGGTGAAGTTGCCCGGGGTAATCTCGTTGCGGAAGGACTTGCCCACCTGACCAACGCCGAACGGGATCTTCTTACGGGTGGTGCGCTGGATATTCTGGAAGTTTACGAAGATGCCCTGTGCGGTCTCCGGACGCAAATACAGCTCGTTCTTCGCGTTCTCGGTAACGCCCTGGAAGGTCTTGAACATCAGATTGAACTGACGGATGTCGGTCCAGTTGCGCTTGCCGCAGGTCGGGCATGCGATCTCATGCTCGTCGATGAATGCCTTCATCTCAGCCTGGCTGAGTGCGTCAACACTCTTGCCGAGATCGTAGTTATTCTCAGCACACCAGTCCTCAATTACCTTGTCGGCACGGAAACGCTCCTTGCACTCCTTGCAGTCCATCAGCGGGTCAGAGAAGCCGCCAACATGACCGGAAGCAACCCAGGTCATCGGGTTCATCAGGATCGCGGAGTCAAGACCTACATTATACTGGCTCTCCTGCACAAATTTCTTGCGCCATGCTGCCTTGACGTTGTTCTTGAACTCAACGCCGAGCGGACCGTAGTCCCAGGTGTTTGCAAGACCGCCGTAAATCTCCGAGCCGGAGTATACGAAGCCGCGGCCCTTGCAGAGCGCTACGATCTTTTCCATTGTTTTTTCGCTGTTTTTCATGTTAAATTCTCCTTTTGGCACAGCTGGCTGCTGCACGCTGTTTTTGCTTTGCACCGAAAAAGTGCTTGACATGAAATTATTCTACCGTTATAATTAATAATTGTCAAGGGTAGTTTAGCTAATTAAACGAATAGAGTTTGGTCTGATCGGTAAATTGCTTGCGAGAAGCTGACATTTAGTCGATTCGCTCAGTTGGGAGCGGAAGCGGTACAGAAAGCAGTCCCCGTTCTTCCCTGTTCAGTTGAGTTTGCTCAAAACGCTTTTCTTGACACATATATTCGGGCTTGTAGCTCAGTTTTGGGAGAGCGTTCGGTTCGCATCCGAGAGGTCGAGGGTTCGATCCCCTTCAAGTCCACCA
>OGCN01003471.1_pt1 | contig 15111 bp, 10 predicted proteins | sample 1570181 | NCBI WGS metagenome assembly OGCN01 (sample SAMEA4370584, study PRJEB24528) | human gut metagenome | reverse complement strand
GACAACCTATCACCGTTCTGTAAGTACGATCTGTAAAGGGTTTCAGAAGGGTGGTGATAGGTTGAAAGAGGAATTGGAAAAATCAATAGGAATTGCGAACAGTGCCCAATAGTCACTATTCTTCAGCAATGACCCAGTCTCCGATAGTTCTTGTCGTACTGTCGAAGTTGACTCCTATCTTTACAACACTTCGATGATCCGGCTGATAAGGTATAGCATATCCTTTACTGTTTATTTGTTCCAACGCTTCTTCCGGTGTACCATCTACCTTGAACTCAAAGACATAAATAGCATCATGTAATTTTACAACTACGTCAGCCCGTCCGATAGCACTTTTTACTTCCACATCCACGTATTGGCCCATCAAGCGGAATAAAAGATAGAAGATAGTCTGATAATGTTTTTCCTGCTTATTCTCCAGATCATTGGGAATCGAAGCGAAGAAAGCCCTTATTCTCTCCAGACATTCAACCAGTTTTCCGGCACGCAAGTCTTTGATAAAAGAAACCACATAAAACGTATTTTCACGTGCCGGCAAATGTACGTAGGCGGGCATAAGAGACTCGATAAATCCTTTCCGCACTTCTTTGTTGGGATAAGCCAAAGTATAAAGTTGGAATTCCGAATCGTAGCCCTTGATAGTAAGATAGCCACTTTGATAAAGCACAGGGAGAGGATCAGTGATAACACTTGTAGGAGCATCAAACTGTTCGGCAGTAGCCGTAGTCCCATCCAATTCGCGGATATCGAAATTACTCTGCTGCAATATGTTTATCAAGAAAGTAGGTGTTCCGGTAGAAAACCAGAAATTTTCATAGCTCTTTTGAGCAAATGCATTAAACAAACTAAATGGATTATAAACGTCTTCACACTTTTTGCTAAAATGATACCCGTCATACTGCTGTTTCAAGTGCAAACAGGCCTCCTCATAGGTTTCGCCATTAGCCTGTGCCATCATCTCAATATCTGCTTTCAGTTGCGTACGTAATTCCTGCTCGGTAATACCACAAATTGCGCTATAATCATCCCGCATGCTGATATTCTGCAAATTATTCAGTTCACTGAAAATACTCATTTGACTGAATTTGCTGATTCCCGTCAAGAAAAGGAAACGAAGATATTCTCCTTGTGCCTTTAAAGGACTAAAGAATTTCCGCATTTCTTCACGTAATTCATTTTGCAGTTCCGGCAAATGGTTACTGTCTAATAAAGGTGCATCATATTCGTCAATAAGCACTACTACCTGCAAACCGGTTTGCTGATATGCTCTTTTTATTATCCCGGAAAAACGGGCTGCATAGCCCTCCTCTTCCGGAGCGCTCCCATAAATTCGCTCCCACTCACAAAGTTGAAGATTCAAACGTTCGTTCAGATCAGCCATAGTGGTATATTTCGTCATGCTGAAATCTATGTGCAGCACCGGATAGACATTCCATTCTTTCTCCAAACGTTCCATTGCCAATCCTTGGAACAAGTCTTTTCTTCCCCGAAAATAAGCGTCCAAAGTGGAAACCAGCAAACTTTTCCCGAAGCGGCGGGGACGACTTAAAAAATAAACCTTATTGGTATTAGCCAACCGATATATCAACTCCGTCTTGTCAACGTATACGTTGTTATTATTACGCAAGTCTTCAAAATTCTGTATCCCTATCGGGTATATTCTAAAAGTATTATTCATAATGCCTATCCTCTCTAAAATGAAATATAGACAAATATAGGTATTAAAAGACAAACATCAAACAGTACTATACATTTTCTCAAATCTTATCGGCATTTACAACCATAAGACAGGAAGGACACCCGACTATTATCTCATAACAATACCCGAACCATTGCTATTATTTTACATAAGCACACATTTATATTCCTACAGAGTTGTAAAAAGCAGTTGTTCTTTTTAGTATTATTACAAACCTTCCTATTTATTTTTTTATTTTTTATTAACCCCTACATACTGTTACACTCCTTAACAGTATCAACTTGTAAAGCTGTAACTCAAATTTAACCTTATTGTAACACAAAAATAGTGGCACAAAGCTTTGTTAGTTTCGTAAAATAAAATATCTTTGTTTGCTAATTACTTAAATCGAAACGTATGATAACAAACAATTCACAAGAAATATTAACTATTTATTTAAAAACGCTAATGAAAAATCTAACTTTTCTCAAACTGTTCGTTACGACGATGTTTGTAATGGCTACAGCATTATTTGCAGGTTGCGTTGACGATAACGACGACACTGAAGCTCCACGTTTGGAGGTTTCTCCAAAAACGTTAGTATTTGATACCGACGGAACCCCGGTAGAGGGAAGTCAATCTTATTTTGAAATTTCAGCAAACCGCCACTGGACAGCAACTGTACTGGACGATAAAACCTGGGTGACACTTTCCAAAATGGAAGGTGACGGTTCTGACAAAGTTCAGGTGAGTATCCCCGAAGGTATTACAGACGAAGCGAAAGTCCTGATTCAGATTTCTAACAAGGTAGGAGTGCTGATGAAAGAGGAAGTTACGATTAGAAGCGGAAACATTGTTCCTGCTGTTGTTATTTACAATGAGACATTCGGAACTACTGCACCATCCAAGAGTCCCTATCCTTTTGTCGACGAATTTACAGATTGGGTTAAATCAGGAGAAGGCTCTACAACAGTAGAATATGCGGGCTCGGGAGCTTCTATACGCCAATCAGGAAAACTTAGTGCCGGTTATGAAGGTGCCTCTGGTGGAGATAAACTTTTCTTCGGAAACAATGCAAACTTCATCATTCAAAAGATTACTTTAAAATCAGATCAAACCAATCTTAAATTAGGATTTGGAGGAAGCTATTCACAACAAATAACTGGTGGTTATGACAATGAATTTAAACCTGAAAGTTTCCATTTCTATTTAAGTAAAGATGGCACAACTTGGAGTAACGCTATTCAATATGACTATAAACAAGCTGATGAATATTGGGTATATGTTACATCTAACTTTACATTGAAGTATCCCGTTAATACTCTTTATATTAAATTTGCAGCAGACATAGCTTCTGTATTTGCAATAGATGACCCAACTCTTTCAACCGGCAATGGCGGACAAGAAATTGATTTAGGAAATACTGATCCTGCTGTTTCTACTGCCGAAGCAACTCAAGTAAATGGCACATCTGCAACTCTTGGCGGTTCAGTCGTTAACATGGACGTTGCTTCTGCAACAGAAGTCGGTGTACAATATACAGAATACACCGGAGATGTTACAAATATTGATTGGGCAAATGTAGCTAAAACAAAAGCTCAAGAAAAAGTTTCTCCTTGGACAGTAGCAGTAACAGGACTCACAAATGGAAGCCAATATGCAGTTCGTGCATACGCAACAACTTCAACCGGAGATATTTACGGTTCTGTAGAAACCTTCACTGCCAGTGCCCCGGAAGCTATAAGCATTGCCGATCTGGTTACGAAGATAAAAGCAACGACAGAAGTAACTCCTATTGATAATGACTATATAATTCAAGGTATTATCTGTGGCGACCCGGAAGCACAAAACTGCTCATATGGTACATTATACGTAATGACCAAAGGTGCTACTACCGCCGGCAATGCACTTACTCTTTACAATACGACTATCAAGCCTGAGACTTATTCTCTCGGTGATGAGATAAAAGTTACACTGCGCAAAGAGAGTGCGAAAATGCAAGTATATAACAGTGCTCCACAAATCAGTGGCTTCGATGCTGCAGAAGTTGAAAAGATATCTTCCGGCAATAATGTTCAGCCTGTTACTATTACCGTAGATAAACTTCTAGACTTTGCTTGTATGCCTGTAAAAATAGAAAATGTAACTATTGAAACGGCAGGCATTTGGAAAACAGAGGTCGATAAGGCTTCGACTCATACTTTCAAGGCTAACGGAAGTGATTTAACTGTATATATAAATAAAGGTGCAAGTAGCTTTAATAATGTAGCATATATAGCTAAAGAAAACGGTTCACTTACAGGTATAGCTGCTGCCTATAAAACTAGTGCACAACTTCTACCCCGTAATTTGGAAGATGTTAAAGAGTTCGAAGCAACAGGACCGACAATAACGTCAGTCGCTCCAAGTCAAGTTAACTTTCCTTCAACAGGTGGAGAAGAAACGTTAATTATTAGTACCTCAAATCAAGGAAGTAGCACTCTTCAACTCAGTCCTTTAGGTGAGGGTATATCTGCAGAAGTTATAGACAATAACACTGTCAAAGTTAAGGCTGAAGCTAATACAAGTACCAATGAAATAAAAAAAGATTTAGTAATATCATTGAGTGGTGGAAATTCTGTAACGGTACCTATAAAAGTAGCAGCAATTGGTGGAAGTAATGGCTATAAACTAATTGAGACCGTAGCGGACCTATCAGAAGGAAAATATTTCATGGCAGGATATGCAGAAATAAGTAACGATAAAACAGATCTTAAACCTTACACCTATCAAATTTGGCAAGGTACTCTCTCGAGTAGCGACTTAGTGACAGTTGCATATCAATATCAAGGAGATGAACTTATAGCAAAAGATGCATCACAAGTTGCTGCCGAAATGGAACTTGTAAAAATTGACGGTAAAGCTGACACCTACTATATAAAAATAGGGGACCAGTATTTGTACAACCCCTCTAAAGCTACCAATCGTAAACTGAAATTAAAAGACACTGCAGACGAATCTGTTGAATGGAAATTTGAAGATAAAAACAACGGTGGAGTCACAGCGTCCAATAACGAAGTTTATTTAGTGACAGCGAATGCTGATTCTAAATTTATTCGTTCATATAAATCCTCAAGCATAAGTTCATTGAAAGGAATTTTCTTTTTCAAGAAGAAATAATACAGTTATCTAAAATCTCAACTAACTATTAATTAGACATTAATAGTTAGTTGAAGTTTTCAATACTAGAACAAAAGATGACATCACCTCCCAAATACTACGCAGCAGTAATAAAGTCCGTATTCTTTACGGTGCTGATACTGTGTGCATTTGCGTGTAGCAATAACGACGACCCGGTATCTCCGACCGAAGACGGAGAAGCATATTGGAAAATATCTTCGACCGTGAAATCAGTTTCCGGATCATCAGCAATCATTCTATCCGGTAAAACCGGTACGGAATGGCACGCAGAAGTGACCGAAGGAACAGAATGGTGTTCTTTCAGTAGTAAAGATTATAATATAACGACCAAAAGTGGACAGATAGCAGATGGACTCAATGTACTATACGTATATTATAAGACCAATTCTGGAAAAACTCAACGAAGAGCACAACTAACGTTGCGTTTTGCAGAGAATGCTCAAAAGACTTTTGATCTGGTACAGCTAGCAGAATCCCAAGAGAATCTGCCGGCGTTTAACTCATGGGCTGAGCTACCTACTAAAGTAGAAAATACTAACTATCAATATGTTACTCACTATGGACTCTTAAACAATCAAACAATTCGTAACTATTCGATTTGTTTCGATAAAACTAAGAAAGCCGCTTTATGGGTAGCATATCCGATACATGACGCCTACTTAAGAAAGAATGTAGAACGTACCAATCGTTGGGCTTTCGACCCTATTGTTCCTCAAAGTTTCCAGGCAAATTGTGTAGAGCATTCTTATAAAGGTAGTTATGACCGTGGTCATCAGATAGCATCTGCCGACCGCGTGTGTACAGATGAAATGAATGCGCAGACATTCTATATGTCGAATATGACACCACAGCTTGGTTCCCTGAACCAACAGATGTGGGCGACTCTTGAAGGAAAAGTCCGCAGTTACAGTTGTAGTGATACATTGTATGTAGTGACCGGAGCTTATTTCGGTCCCGGAGCAACTACAACCACAGACGGCGTAGGTAGTTCCGTACCCGTTCCTACAAACTATTTCAAAGTACTGCTACGCACAAAAAGCGGTTCTACGAATAAAAAGGTGCAGGATTGCTCACCCAACGAATTAATATCTATTGGTTTCTGGGTAGAACAAAAAGGCTATGGAAATTCTATACCGGAAAGTATTTGCACAACAGTAGCTGATATTGAAGAAAAAACAGGTTTTACATTCTTCCCCAAAGTAGATAGTTCTGTGAAGCAACAGAAGGAACCCGCCCAATGGGGAATAAAATGAGATACAAGCTTATGAAGAAACAATTATTTTGCACCATATTCTTTGTACTGCTGATTTCCGTTTGTTTTGGTCAGAAACCATACAAAGTGGTATTCTATAATCTCGAAAACTTCTTCGATACGATCAATGATCCCGAAGTTAAAGATGACGAGTTTACCCCCGAAGGACCCAAAAAATGGAATACAGCCAAGTATAATAAAAAGCTTGGCAATATCGAACGAGTATTGTTCGGTATGGCAGCTATCGACAAAGAGTATCCAATCGTTATCGGAGTATCGGAAGTAGAAAACCGGAACGTACTGGAAGACATTGTAGCTACCCCCAAGCTGGCACCGGGTAATTATCGGATCTCACATTTCGATTCACCCGAAGCCCGTGGAGTAGACGTAGCTTTCCTCTACCGTCCGGATGTATTCAAATTGGAAGGACAATATCCTGTAAAGACCGTTATTCCTTCATTGCCGGACTTCAAGACTCGCGATATCCTGACTATGTGGGGGACCATAGAAGACGAACCGTTCTTCTTTATGGTAGCTCACTGGCCCTCTCGCCTGGGAGGAAAAGATGTTTCAGAGTTCAAACGTATTGCGGTCGGACGCCAGATGCGCAGCATCGCAGACTCTGTACTGCAGGCCAACCCGGCAACTAAAATAGTGATGATGGGTGACTTCAATGATGATCCGACAGACAAAAGTATAACCGAAGGGTTAGGAGCTAAATTAAAAATGAAAGATTTGTCTGCCGGTGATTTATACGCCCCGTATGCCGATATGCTGAAAGCCGGTTACGGTACATTAGCTTACGGTGATGCGTGGAACATATTTGATAATATTGTTATATCTGAAAATCTTGCCAAAGGATCTACCGGAAAACTGAAAATACAAAAAGCTCCCGGATCAAAATTCTACGGCAATATCTTCAAACAACATTATATGATACAAAAAGAGGGACAATACAAGGGGTATCCACTACGTACCTATGTCGGAAATAATTTCCAAGGTGGATTCAGCGACCATTTCCCTGTATATATCTATATAAGCAAATAAAACTGAAATACTTATGAAAATAAAGAGTTTTCTAATCATGGTATTATCTTTGATTTCGCTGACTGTCGCTGCACAGAACGGCGGAATCAAGGGTAAAGTCGTATCACGTGCCACGCGTACGGCTATTGACGGTGTGAAAGTCACTTTAACACCGGGCAACGTCACAACGACAACTGACGAAAAAGGTAACTTCATATTTGAGAATTTGAATAAAGGTGAATATTCACTGGCTTTTGAAGCGGCAGAATATGAGCCATTGTCCATTGCGGTCCGGGTAGACAAACTGATAAGGGACATTAACAATGTAGTGTTAGTACCCGACAATCAATCTCCTACTGTGGACGATGCTATTTTTGCAGAATTTGATACGGAGACTTTGGACGATGCCCAATCATTGCCTTCATCACTGTCGGCATCCAAAGATGTATTCAACAACATCGCTTCCTACAAATTCAGCGAGATGCGTTTCAACCTTCGCGGATACGACTCACGCTATACTGATGTATACTTGAACGGTATCCTGTTCAATGATGCACTGACCGGATATTCTCCTTGGTCATTATGGAGCGGGTTAAACGACGCTACCCGTAATCAGGAAGTTACTTCAGGATTGAATATGGGAGAAATGGGTATTGGTAGCCTCGGCGGTACAACCAACATCAATACGCGTCCTTCACAAATGCGTAAAGGATTCCGTGCCAGTCTTGTAAATGGCAACTCAACATACCGTTTCCGTGGTATGGTGACGTATGCCTCAGGACTGCAAGATAATGGTTGGTCATACGCCTTCTCCGTTTCAACCCGACAGGGAGGTAACTCTTACGCTCGTGGTGTATATTACAATGCATTCGGATATTTCGCTGCCGTAGAAAAACAATTCAACGACCAACACCGTTTGGCTTTGAGCGTATTAGGTGCTCCGACAGAAAGAGGTACTCAACAAGCTGCCACTCAGGAAGTGTATGATCTAGTCGGAAACAACTATTACAACCCGAACTGGGGTTGGCAAAGCGGTAAACGCCGTAATGCACGTGTACGTAATTATCACGAGCCTATCGCTGTATTGAATTACACTTATGACATCAACGACCGTTCACAACTGAACGTGGCTACTTCCGTACGCTTCGGAGAGAACGGTTATTCGGCACTTACCTGGTATGCCGGTCCCGACCCACGCCCCGACTATTACAGATATTTGCCCAGCTACTCTAACGGGACTACTTACGGTGCCTGGTTAGATGAAGCATGGCGTGCCAATACGGATAATATCCGGCACATTAATTGGGGACAACTGTATGACATCAACCGTAATCAGGAAGAAAATGCAACGTATGGTCCGGGACACCGTTCTATCAATATGATAGAAGAACGCCATACCGACCAGTTGGACTGGAACTTCTATACACAGTTCTCTCATACGTTCCGCAATAATTCCAGAATAAACGGAGGAGTAAATTTACGCCGTAACCGTACGGAGTATTATAGCGAAGTGAAGGACCTGCTCGGTGGCGATTACTGGGTAGACATCGACAAATTTGCCGAACGTGACATGGGCGGATTAAATCCGATTCCTTATCAGAACGACATGGAATATTATGAAAAATACGGTCATGCACGTGCTGCCAAAAAAGGAGATAAATACGGATATGATTACTACGGAAATGTACTCAACGCACGCGCATGGGCTCAGTATGAAATGAGTTTCGGCAAACTGGGTGTCAACCTGGGCGGCGAGATCGGTCATGCTTCTTTATGGCGTCACGGGTTATGGAAGAAAGGTTTGTTCCTGGATGACTCTCAAGGCGACTCTAAGAAACTTAATTATCTGACTTATAAATTAAAAGCCAACTTCAGCTATAAATTCTCGGCAGCGCACTCTATCGAGGCTAATATCATGTATATGCAAGATTCGCCGGAATTTCAGTCCGCATTTGTATCACCGCGTACACGTAACGCCGTTACTCCGGGACTTTCCGCAGAAAAAGTATTCGGTGTAGACGGTTCCTATAATTTCCGTTTAGGAGAACTTAGGGCACGTGTATCCGGCTATTATACCAAGTTTATGAATCAGAACAAGGTTCTTTCTTACTATGACGACGTAGAAGCCACTTTCTCCAACTTTGCGATGAGCGGCATTGACAAACGTCATTTTGGTGTGGAGGTTGCTGCTTCTATTCCGCTCGACGCCGGATTCTATCTGAACGGTGCACTTAGCTGGGGACAATATACATACGATTCGAATCCCAACTACGTTCAGATACAGGATAATAGTGGTGAGATCAAAAACGAAGGTAAGGTATACTGGAAAAACTTCCGCGTAGAAAGTACTCCGCAGAAAGCAATGAATATCGGTTTGTCTTATCGTGGTCCCAAGAATATCTATGCTTCACTGGATTTGAATTATTACAGCAATATGTACATATCCATGAGTCCGCTGTATCGTACAGATGCGGTATTGACTCCGGGTATGACAAAAGAAGATGTTGCAGAACTCCGTAGCCAAGAGAAATTCAACTCTGCCTATGTAGTAAATGCCAGCATTGGTAAGAACTGGTTTATCAAGCGCCAGTACACTCTTGGATTCAGCCTGGAAATGAAGAATCTTCTCAACGACCAGGACATCAAGACCGGTGGTTACGAACAGGTTCGTTTGTTGAAGAACAAAGATACAAGTTACCAAACTTATCAGCCATTTGACTCCAAATATTTCTATATGTTTGGTTCGACTTACTATCTGAATCTTTATTTCCGCTTCTAATCTGTAACGAATAAAAATGAGAACTATGAGCAAATTATTAAAAATATGTATGGTTGTAGCCGCTGTACTCAGTTTTACCGGTTGCTACAATGACTTTGATGATCCTGCACCGGCTAAAGTCTGGACAGAGGCAGATTTCAACAAAGACCAAATCATTACAATCAAACAGTTGAAAGATATATATTATGCCAAATACGCTCCGGGATCAACTGCCGGACTTGGCAAATATGTAGAAATCACAGAGGATTATGTAATCCGTGGTAAAGTAATATCAAGCGACCAGGCCGGGAACGTTTATAAATCTCTTTATATCTATGACGAGACTTCCCAATCCGGCATCGAACTAAAGCTAATGGTCAGCAACTATGTGTATTATCACATGGGACAGACTATTTATGTGAAGACCAAAGGAATGGCTCTCGGCAACTACCGGTATATGATTAGTCTCGGTATGCCGCCTACGGAAGCGGATATTGAGAAAAACTATGCAAACCGCAATCTGGAAAACCAACTGTTGATAAACGAACATATCTGCCCGGGTGCTATGGGAGAACTGACGGAGAATGATGTTTTAGTTATTACTCCAAGCAACTATGAAACAGCACTCAACGACGATGCGCTGGGACGCCTGGTTCGTTTCGAAGGATTAACCTATAAAGAAGGTACATCCGGTAACAACTTCTATCCTTCCTATCTGGAGGCTATTTATGAGAATGGTAAAACCGAGGCTACATACACTAGCAAGTCTTATATATCCGAAGGATTAACACCCACGTATGCATATAGCTATAATAACCAACGTTATTATGGTTCGGCATGGTTCTCTTATGGCGGTACAACCACCGAAGATAAGGGTAACTACATTGTACGTGTAAGCGGATATTCAAACTTCGCCCTACAACCATTGCCCGAAGCCGGTGCAACGGGAGATATAACAGCCATTTATACAAAATACTCTTCCAGTTCAGGCGGTTTCATCACTTACCAGTTACTGGTGAACAGTTTTAATGACATTAATTTCTAAGTATAAGATACACATTAAACCCAAAAGGAGAAAACGATCATTGTTTTCTCCTTTTTTCATTTTATTATTCCGTACTACCGTAAGTATCTTTCTTAAAGATAGAAGAACAGCAACAACACAAAATTACAGGCAATCACTACCCCGAATCCCCCTAAAATCCAGGGACGGAGCTTACTTCCCTTCCCGGCGAAGAACAAAGCATAGAACATATTCACCATTATATTACTGATGATAGCCTGCATACTGCAAGCAATAATAATCAGTGCGGCAACGCTACCGGTATTTTGCAACAAGTTCAAGATAAAAGGAGTAATATCACTAAAGCCGGATACAAAAGAAAGCAGATTCAATCCACCTGTACCTGCGTAGACTAACGTATAATGAGTCAGCACAGTAAAGATTACAAATAATACGGCAAAGATTAGGGCAACCTTAAATTCCAGCGGGTTACTGCTATCATCATCTTCCGGTTCGGCATCCGAATCTTTAGGACGTTTCTGCCGGGAATGAATAAACCACCCTACAGCCGCAGCTATCACCGACATAATCAGCAAGTACGGATAAATAGACTGGAAAATCTCCCGGCTAAAAATCAGTATCAGTATCATAAAACGCAGGAACATCATACTGACAGCAAACAGCATGGCGGCAACATAGTCGGTAGCTTCCTGCTCCGACGCTTTCCGACTTTTACGGGCAAGTACCGAGATCGTAGCCGTACTGCTATACAGCCCTCCGATAATGCCGGATACCAAAGTGCCTGACTCATGGAATACATATCTTTTCAGCAGATAAGACAGATACGAGATGCCGGATACCACAACCGTTGCCAGCCAAATGGAATAAGGAGTAAGATTGATATCAGGAATCAGGTTCTTGTTCGGCAACATAGGCAATATGATACCACTGATAGCAAGGAATTTCGCCAGCGTAATCATTTCATCATTCTTCATACGCTGAGCAAATTCGGTAAACGTATGTTTCAGTTCGGTCAAAAGAAGCACCGTCACAATCACCATGACGTAAAACCAGGAAGGTTGAGTGGCTACGATAGGAGCCATGCAATAGGTAATCAACGCAATAATAATGGTAGTAACACCAAAAACATGAAACTGAGACTGCTTGACGTAATAGTTCAGTCCCAACAACAATCCCAACACTGCACCGCCTCCCATAAACAGACGCATATCGGTAGGGTCGAGTATATAGAGCAGATACCCCAAGATTCCGATAAAAGTAAATGTACGGTCGGTCCCGAAAAGGGTAGTTTCACCCTCACGCTTCAAACTGATTCGGCGCTGCGAAAGCCCGATTAGTAAAGAAAACAAGGTCACCAGAACGAAAGTGACCAATTCCCGCGGCAGATAGTTGTACAACTGTTCCATATCCATACATTGCTCTTTTAGAATAGGAACAAATATACGGTTTATTTGTTAACGTTCACCACGTTTTATACGGTTTTTTCATTAGTTGGGAGTTGTAGTAACGCACATCTCCGGTCACTTCCTTACCGATGAAGTCCGGTTTCACAAAAGATTCCTCTTCCGATTCCAGTTCGACTTCCGCCACGACAAGTCCTTCATTCTCACCATAAAACTCGTCAACTTCGAATACATGCTTACCGCTTCGTACCAAGTAACGGGTCTTATCAATGATACCGGGTTCACAAAGTTTCATCAGTTCTTCCGCTTCCGCCAAAGGAAGCTCCTTCTCCCATTCATAACGGCTGGTTCCGGAAGCATTGGAAGCTCCTTTAATGGTAAGATACCCCTTATCGTCACGAATACGGACCCGTACAGTCCTCCCACGAGCACTGCTGATATACCCTTGTACAATCCGGCTATGCGAGGTTGCCAGAGATTTAAACTCACCGGAGACTAAAAACTTTCGTTCTATTTCTTGTGCCATGGCACAAAAGTAATGAAATTCCTTAAAATCTCGTCATAAACTCAATGACGATTTTATCCCGTTCCGACTCTTTAGGGATACCCGATTTCTTGTAGAAGTACTTCTCGAAGTTCAGACGGAGATCGGCAATAAAAGCCTTGGAGAGACTAAGCGTAATCCCGCCTGTCACACGGTGACGGGCATAGTCATTTATAATCAACGTTTTTGTTGTCTCGTCAATCGTACCATTGCTATGGTCCGTCATCATATCATAACGGGCCAGGAAAGATATTTTATTAAAAACCTTCTTCAGCGGCAAGTCATAATTGACAAAGCTGTTAACTGCATGAACATCTTTAAACGCATTATGCCCATACATTTTATACAGGTATTCCGCCTCAATATGGAAACGATTGTTCTGATAATAGATACCGGCATCATACATATTGATTCGTACATCTTCCGGTTTTATCATTTGAGTGCTAAGTGTCACATTCCAGTTCTTGCCGGGCAGTAACTGCGCCTTTATAGAATAATTAAGTGTTTTGTGCCATTCTTTCTGGTTTGTCAAACCGGAACCGTTGAACAGTCCACCTTCCAGAATAAACGGGAAATCTCCTTTATGTGTATAGGCAGAAGTAAGTCCGACATCACGCACATTACCCACCTGCTTGGCAATAAATGAACGGTTAGCGAAATACTGTTGGTGCGGTGAACGGTGTGCATCTATCGTGAAAGGAACACGCATCTGCCCAATTGTAAAATTCAGGTCTTTCACCGGAAAGACACGTGCGTACGCATCAAGCATTTTGATAGAGCCTTCATCGGAAAGGTCGATTTCTGCCTTATAAGCAACCAGCGGATGTACATTTCCCGAAACACTGAAACGGGCATTGCGTACCTCAAAACGGCTTTCGCCTGTTTCTGTCTGATATTCATATTTGCCCCGGATCGTTCCGTGGATTTCCGGCAGATAATCCTTTATCTCCATTGTCTGCTTATCCAGTTTCTTGCCATCTCCGGCATCATCCTTGGCCTGTCCAAAGGCTGCTGTCGTTAGCAAAAGTGTAACGACGGTTGTTGTAATTCTACTCATTTCAGTTGTTTGCTACTATATTCGCGGCAAAAGTACAACTGTGAAGATACACCGGAATGACAAACCGGCTACGGAAGAATTACAGAAAAGTTACATTGATATTACAGGGGTTACAAAAGCGTTACAAAACAAGAATTCACCACAGATCACATGATTTTCACCGTCCGGGCAGACCTTCTTTTCGTGCCCCTTGTGCAATCTATGTAATCTGTAGTGAATCAATCAACCGAAAAAGGAGAATGCAACCAACATTACCAATGCCAAAATAATTAATGAGACGAACACTATTTTGACTACCTTTTGGGCTTGTTGTTCTTCCTTCTTACTAATCGCTGTTTTTTTCTTAGCCTTACCCATAATAGTTAGTTTTAAAGTTCAACACTAACAAAGTAAGAACAAATCTTTTAACTTTCCAAAAATAACACTTGCTAATTTTGTTTTTTATGATTCCTGCGAAGAAAACTCCATCAGGTAAGCCTTGATAAAGCCATCGATCTTACCGTCCATTACTCCGTTCACATCCGAAGTCTGATAGTTGGTACGATGATCCTTTACACGGCGGTCATCAAATACATAGCTTCGGATTTGCGACCCCCATTCAATCTTCATCTTACCGGCTTCCACCTTTGCCTGTTCCGCCATACGATGCTGCAATTCCTTATCATACAAGATAGAGCGTAACTGACGCATTGCATTTTCACGGTTCTTCGGCTGGTCGCGGGTTTCGGTATTCTCAATCAGGATTTCCTCTTCTTCGCCCGTATAAGGGTCTTTATACTGATAACGCAAACGGACACCGGATTCTACCTTGTTCACATTCTGACCACCGGCACCACCGCTTCGGAATGTATCCCAGGAAATACGTGCTGTTTCTATATTCACCTCGATACTGTCGTCTACCAGCGGAGTCACAAATACGGAAGCAAAAGAAGTCATACGCTTACCTTGTGCATTGTACGGAGAGACACGAACCAACCGATGCACGCCGTTCTCACCTTTCAGATAACCGTAAGCAAAATCTCCTTCGATATTGATCGTACAAGTTTTGATTCCCGCCTCATCACCTTCCTGAAGGTTGGCAATCGTAGCCTTATAACCATTTGTCTCGGCATAGCGCAGATACATACGCATCAACATGGAAGCCCAGTCCTGACTTTCCGTACCACCGGCACCTGAATTGATTTTCAGC
>OGCN01003467.1_pt1 | contig 15128 bp, 13 predicted proteins | sample 1570181 | NCBI WGS metagenome assembly OGCN01 (sample SAMEA4370584, study PRJEB24528) | human gut metagenome | reverse complement strand
CGCAGATGCCGTGCCGCAGCCGTCGGAGCGGTGCTTAAGCCGTAAGGCGGGAATTGTGCGGTGTTGCCTTAGGTCAGAACTGATTGCACGCAAACACGCTGGCTCCGGTGGCGCGGGCGGCGGCAAGGCCGGTGGCGCTGTCCTCAAAGATCATGGTATGGGCGGCGTCCACGCCAAAGTGGGCCATGGCTTTCAGGTAGCCCTCCGGGTCCGGCTTATTGTTGACCACATCTTCCTGGGTCAGGATCAGGTCAAACCAGTCAGTGCAGTGAAAGTGATCCAGCATTTCCGTTGCGTTCTGGCGGCTTCCTGTGGTAATCACGGCCAGGTAATGGGTGGGGCGCAGGGCTTCCAAGATGACAAACAGTGCCTCGTTTTTGCGGGCTATGTCCATGTTGGCGGCGTAATACTGCTTTTTCAGGTCATGCACCCGCTCCACATCCTCGGCAGAGGGGTTGCCGCCCATCAGCGGCTGCAAAAAGGCGCGGTAATGCCTGCCGTTGCAGTAAGCGGCATAGTAATCATAATCCAACGTAAAGCCGAACGACTCCAGCGCACGGCGGTAGCTTTCAGCGTTGACGGCAACCGTATCAATCAATGTGCCGTCCAGATCAACGGCGATCAGTCCTTGCTTTTTCATCAAACTTTCCCTCGTTTTCCCATGTGTTTAGGTCGTTGGCCACCATGACAAGCCCAGCATAGAACATGGGGGCACGCTTTTTATCTTTGTTGAGCTTGTAGGGCATCAGGCGCAGCCAGTGGATGAGCTCGTGCGCCAGGATACTGTGCAGCCCTGCCGCGCCGCAGCGGGTACGCAGGTCATCGCAGACCGCTTCAAACAGCGTATCATAGGCGGCGGAGCGGGTCAGCTGAAAGTCAATGTGGTTTTCCTGCACAGTGCAGCGCGGGGTCATCATCATGAACTCATAGCCGCCGTGCAGGCTTTGCAGCAGTTTGCCGTAATCCAGGTAGGGGCTGTCGTGCAGGTTGCCGGTGTTGGGGTCAATGATGTACCACGCTTTATCGGGGTTCTCCATATCGGTGCGGCAGATGATGTTTTCCACCGTCAGATCGCCGTGGATATCCGCCACGGGGTCTGCGGCAAACAGGGTACGCAGCGCATTGTGGTCAAACAGGCGGCCCAGCTCTTTCAGGTTGCGGTAGCTGCGGCCATTGATCCAGATGCGGTCATAGTTCCACAGTTCTTTCAGGATGCGGGCGTCCCGGATCTTTTCCAGATTGGCATCCATCTTTTTGTTCAGGTATTCCTCTATTTTTTCGGGATCCGCCGGGCGGGCTGTGGGGCGGTAGAGCTGTTCATCCAGTGCCCGCAGCACACTGCGCAGGATGGCTGCGCTTTTTCCCGGCGGGTTGGAATGGATATAGCGGAACAGCCCCACCGCGCTGCCGGAATAGGTCATATCATACCAGCAGTAGCCTTCGCCGGTGCCCTCGCGCAGAATTTCGCACAGCGGCAGGCGGGCGGCATTGCGGCGCAGCCAGGCCAGCTGTTCGGCCAGTTTGGCACCGTCCGCGCCAAAGGCGTATTTGCGGTAAAAGGTCGCGGCACCATCGGTACACAGCATGGTAGTTGCGTTGGAACCGGCGGAATAATCCTGCAAAATGGTAATGTTCTGGTTGATTTCAATGAACTTGGCCACATAGGCTTTGTTCTGCAGGCTGAAATACTGGTTGAGGAATGCGCCGCGGTCCCGCGGGTCCACCTGGGGCAGCAGATTCAGGTAGTTTTCCTGCCCGGCTTCCCGGTTGGCGATCGGCTCCGCTGCACCGTTCAGGGCGGCGCGCAGATGTTCCGGCAAAAGAGGTGCCGCAAACATAACCGCCAGCGGCAGCAGGAACCAGGCGATCACCAGCCCACGGGCGGCATCGCTCAAACCGAGGGAGCCCGCCACGCCAAGGCTGGTCACATCCACGCTCTTGACGCCGAACAGCATGTTGAACACTTCCACCAAGCCAAAGCTGCCGCCAGCGCCGCCGCAGGCAATGATTGCCTGCCCCAGCACCGCGTAAGAAGCAAGGTAGGCCCCCCACATGAGAACCGTATTGAGCAGCAGCCGCCACAGGTTGACGCGGCGCAGATCCTTGAAGGTATTGATGAGACTCCAGCAGAACACAAGGCCGTCCAGCTTGATGGTATCATTGAAAATGCTGCACACGGCCAGGCAACACCGCTTGAGCAGGTCCCGCAGCAGCACCACCAGCACCAGGGCGGCGGCCAGCAGCAGCGCAAAAACCAGATAATACCGCGCTGCGCCTAAAACCGCAGCGCCGCCCAGCCCGGCCAGCCGGAACCCGCCGAACAGCAGCGCCACCACCCACACATCCAGAAAGCGATCCATGATGACAGTGGCAAAAGCAAAGCCTGTTCCGGTTTTCATTTTGCGGCCAGCCAGAGCGGCGCGCAGAAAATCGCCCACATGGAATGGCAGCAGAAAGTTGACGGCATAGCCCCCGGCCATGGCGCGCAGCAGGCTGCGGCGCTGGGGGTATTCATAAATGCGGATGAACTGTTCCCACCGGAGCAGGCGGAACACATGCCCCAGCAGCACCAATGCCGCGGAGGCAAGCAGCAATAATAAAATGGTTCCGAAAGGTTGCATCGGCGGTCACCTGAATCAGTTAGTTTATTGGGGGGATTTTACATCAGCATTTCAAACGCGGCCTTGTTGGCTTCCTGTTCCGCTTGGGCATACTCCGCCGGGGTGCCAAAGGGCAGGTGCAGATCAGTTGCAAATCCGCGCAGGTCCGCCCCGCGGGCGGCCAGCACGTTGTAAATGCCGGAAACAAAAAATTCTTTATAATCGCAGTGGTGCAGGTACTCTGCACAGGCGGAAGCATAGAGCTGCTTATTTTTGAAGTAATACGCCCCGCAGATGGCATCATGGCTGACGACCTGCTTTTCCACCGTGTGGCACACCCTGCCGTCGGCCCCATATTGCAGGTAGCTGTAGGCCGGGGAATCGCTGGCAAAGGTCAGCAGTGCGCCGTCCGGGCCGTTGGCAAAATCGCCCGCCTTGCAAAACTCATTGAACGGCTTGCAGAGGAACAGGTGGTCGCAGTCATTAAAGAGCAGCGGCTCATCGTCCGGCAGGCTTTCCGTCCCGCGCAGGGCGGTGATGGCGGCGCCCTCCGTCACTTCGGGCAGGGCCACGATTTTGGCATCGGGGTAATAGGTTTTGATTTCCCGGTCAATGGCATGGTCGCGGATATGCTCCTCCAGCACCACAAAGGTGATATCGGCACAGTCCACAAATTTGGCAATGCTCTGGGTTGCCCAATAGAAAAACGGGCGGTCGTTGATCTCGATCAGGGGCTTGGGCATCACAAAGCCGTTTTCAAAAAAGCGGCTGCCGCGCCCGGCCATCGGCATTACAAGGTGCAGCTTTGCCATGTTATTCCCCTTTCGCATCGCGGGCAGCCAGCATGGCGCACTCGTTCTCGATCACGCGGCGCAGGCCCTCGCGGATGTCGATCTTCGGTTCCCAACCGTAGCACTCTTTGGCGTGGGTGTTATCGCACAGGGAATACTTGTTGACCTCGTGGTCCAGAATTTCCGGCTTGATGCCGTAAGCGCCGCCGTACAGCTCCGGGTACTTGGCCCAGTAATGGCTGGACGGGCAGTATTTGGCTTCGATCTGCTTGCCCATCAGCTCACAGGCCGTGGCGTACAGTTCGCGGACGGAGTAGTTCTTGTTGCTGGAAACGTTGACGGCATCAAAGCCCGGCTGATCCCACACGCGCATGGCCAGGTCGATAAGGTCATCCACATAGATATAATCGCGGCGCTGGTTGCCGTCAGAGTGGAACTCCGGCACGCGGTCATAGTACAGCTCGCGGATCATATAGCCCACAAACGGCGGCTGCTTGCGCAGGCAGTCGATGTGCGGGCCGTAGACGTTGGCAAAGCGCAGGCAGGTCACGTTCATGCCGTAGGTATCGGCAAAGCTCTGGCAGAACCGCTCGCCGCAGTATTTGGTATTGGGGTAAATCAGCGTGGGCGGGTTGAACTTGGATTCCACGGTCGGGAACTCGGTTTCATTCTCGTACATCGCATTGGTGGATGCCTGAATGACATGCTTAACGCCGGTGCGGCGGGCGTTTTCCAGCACGTTGACAAGGCCCAGCGTGTTGACGCTGACGGCTTCCACCGGGTCGCTCTGGCAGTCCGGCAGGGGGGCAATGCCCGCAATGTTATAGACGATATCAAACTTTTCCTGCTCAAACAGGGCTTCCATGCCCTCTTTATCGCGGATATCCATCTTGATGACATCGGCGGAAAAATCATGGTCGTCAAAATGCAGGTTATCGGCGCTGCCATAGCTGTAGTTATCCACACCAATGGCGGTATGGCCGTTTTTCCACAATGCATGCATAAGCTGGCCGCCGATAAACCCGGCAGCACCCGTTACCAGAACCTTCATAATCAACATCCCCCTTTACAGATTGGAAGCAATGATGGTGCTTGTATATTCTTCGATTGGTTTTTCCCGCCATTCGCGGGTCACAAACTCGTTTTTGTTTTTCAGGTAGCGCCCGCACAGTTTGAGCAGGCTGACTCCAAAGCTGGTCAGTTTGTTGTTGGATACCTGGTCTTCCTCCCGCCAGCTGATGGGGAAGAAAAGGACTTTCTGCTTGAGGTGGCAGAGGGCCAGGATCATGCAGTCATTAAAATACAACGTATCCGGAAATTTTTTATAATAACCGTTTGCCAGCGGCGGCACGGCGTACAGGTTCAGGCCACTGCCCAGGTCGGTGATCTTGTGCCCGGCCACCAGGCTGAACAGCCAGTTAAAGCCATAGTTGCCCACCACACGCAGAGTGCTGTAGCCCTTGATGCGGCTTTCCGGCATAAAACGGGAGCCAAGGCAGCAATCATACTTACGGTGGCGGCCGCTGTGTACCAGGGGCAGCACATCGCGGATATCGCCCTGGTCATCGCCATGCAGCACAATCAAGTAGTCGAAGTTATGCTGAACGGCGTACTGGAATGCTACTTTATGGCTGCCGCCCAGGCCATAGTTCTGGTCGTTGCGCAGCAGGCGGACCGGGGCCTGCGGATGGGCCTGCATCCAGCTTTGCACGGCGGCTTCGGTGCCGTCGGTGGAGCGGTTATTGACCACGATGCACTCAGTGACCATAGCGGCCACCTGACGGTCCAGCAGCTGGTTCAGCACACGGGGCACCTGTTTTTCACAGTTATAGGCAGGGATAAAAACAAGAAAGCGTTCCGGCATAGGGCAAGCCTCCTGAACAAGATATTTTGATTGATTATAGAATACTATATTTGGGGCGGGGGGTCAAACGAAATCGCATGATTGCCAGGCGAATCATGCGATTTGAATGAATAATGAATAGAGAATAAAGAATAATGTTGGTGGACCGCCGCGCGGCGCGCGGCTCAAAAATAATAGTGGGGTCGTTTCCCTTGCAAATGCCCGCAAACTTTCCACATTTTTTCCTGTGCTTGTGGAAAGCTCAATCAACTACCAGCACTTGCAGGTGGGCGGTGCCGTGGGTGACGGGGTAGCGGGCGGTGATGGTAAAGTTTTCTTCGATCCAGGCATGGAACGCGGCCATATCGCGCACTTCGGCTTCATCATACAGAATCACATCGGGACGTTTCTCGGGCAGTTCCTCATAATACTGGATGAACCGCGGGTCGCTGTCGGTACCGGAGATGACGGACGCCTGACCGATGGTCAAGGTTCCTCCCGCCATCATAAAGCCAAGGCCGTGCTGCTCGCCAATAGCCTGCAGCACCTGCTTGCCCGCAAAGGGTTCCAGCGCTTCGTACAGGGCCATCTGCATATCGGCGGCTTTTTCGTCCGTCCAGGTCCCTGCGGCGGGGCCTGCGGTGATCTGCTTCAGGTTGGCTGTTGCCACATTGGCAGGCTTCCAACCCGTTACCAGAACGCACCAGAACCGGCACACCAGCAAAAATACCAGCAGCGCCGCCAGCACACACTGGCCCTGGGGCAGCTTTTCCTGCTCCGGATTTTCCTGCCTGCACGCCAACATGGCAAAGCAGCCGCAGAGCGCGGGCCAGGTCAGATACATAAAGGTAGCCGAAAAGCCCAGCAGCGTAGAGCGCAGAATGAACGCATACGCCGCCATGCCCGGCAGAAAGCCCAGCCAGAACAGCGGCTCCCGCGCTGTGCCGCGCCCCTTGCGGAACGCCCAGGCCGCCGCCAGCACCAGCGCCGGCATAAAATAGCGCTCATCGGAGCTGGAGTCCGCCACAGCGCGCACCACGCAGAGCAGAGCCGCCAGAATGGCCCAAAGGTTCAGGGCAAGGCCGATCCAATCCCGTTTTTGGCGGGTTTTGGCCCACCACAGCAGACAGAGCACCACGCTGGCGGCCAGCGGCTTTGCCAGGAATTTGGCGGTGTTCAGTGCCTGGCTTGCCAACAGGGCCAGCCGCTGGCTTGTGGTAAAATCATACTGCGGGTCGTTCAGGATCAGGCTGACGCGCTGCAAAAACACGGTAAGCCCCATGCCGGGCAGCACATACGCCAGAAACGCTGCCGCGCAGGCCATACAGCCCAGCACAAACAGCACCGCGCCGCGGGGGATCTTACAGATCGTCGGCTCCTTGCCGCGGCGGCCCAGCAGCACCATGCCGATAAAAATCACCGCCGCCGCCAGTGCGCTTTGCGGGAACGCCAGAAAGCTGAAGCAGGCGCACACCGCCCCCAGCACTACCAGCCATGGGCGGCGGAAACCATGGGTGTAATTATGGTAAAAGCACAAAAATGCCGCCACGGTGAAGTGGAACTGCTGGCTGATATAATCCGGCCCCAGGAACCACTTGGGGGTGTAGACAAACAGCACCACCGCGCTCAGCAGCGCCCCATGGCGGCCAATGGTCTGCTTGAATTCGCGGTAAAATACCGCGCTCATGGCCGCTTTGCAGACCAGCACCACAGCGCGCACAAACAGCAGCGCCCCGGTGGTTGTGCCTGCAATGGCGGTATACAGAGCCAGCACCAGCGCTGCCGGTAAGGCCGAAAGCTGGTGCGGCTCCCACATGGTATAAAACAGCCGGTCCCCCTTTACCAGGCGGAAGCCCAGGGAGAACGCATATTCTTCATCAATTTCCAGCCCCACAAACAGCGTTTTGGCCATGGCGAGAACCGCCAGAACCAGCAGCACCGGGGTTAAAATTTTCCACAGGCGGTCCTGTGCATTTTTTTGCGGCATAGGCCGCCCCTCCTCTATTGTTTGATTTCATGTAAGGCAAAGCGACGGGCGCACAATGTGCGCCCCTACGGGAGTTCTGCAATTTCTAATTGCTAATTAGGTTACAGGTGTTTTTGCAGCAGTTTGTCCCTTGCGCACAGCAAATACGGCAGGTAGTTTTCGCAAAAGGCTTCCCATTTGCATTGCAGCCAGCTGCGGGTGTGCTGAGAATGGTGTTTGACCGCCGCCACATCAAAGTAGCGGGATTTATTGCGCACAATGATTTTTTGCTCAAAGGGCATCTGCCAACCCTCCGGGTACCAGTAAGTGGGGGGCAGCAGGCGGTAGCTGCCGGGGTGTTCGGCGGCATAGCGGTTCAGCTGGCTTTCGTCATGCCACAGGGGCACCACGCCGTTGCGGATATCCTGCTCTGTGCGGCGGTCCAGCTCTTTGCACATGGCCAGGAATGCCGCGGAGGTACCGCCGTTCAGCCCGCCGGAAACATAGTCCCGCCCGCAGTTGTACGGGATATAGGCCGTACATCTGGGGTTGCGGTCATAGCTGTAAAACATCGGCTTTTTGTTCCAGAACCCCGGCTGCTGGACCAGCAGCAACTGTTCCCCCTGCTGCGGACGGGGCAAAAATTCTTCCGGGGTAATGACCTCCCGGCAGGTCAGGTTGGCGTTGAAAAAGAAGAGATAATCCAGCTGTTTCAACGCCTTTTCCTGCGTCAGAAAGATGGCAAAGCGCTTCATGGTGCTCAGCGGCCAGTCATAGGCGGGCTGGTCAATGCGGTGCACAGCGGGGTCATCCTCGTGAGCGATGGACGGTGCATCGGTAAAGACAAAATATTCTTTTTTGCAGCCGGGTAAAAAGTTCCGGCTGAATGTTTCATAAAATTCCGGCCAGAACACGGTGTATTTGCCGGTGCAGATATACAGCATGCCAATGGTTGCCATGTTGTGTTTCCCCCTTAACGATGGGTAATTTTTTGCCAAAGGCGGCCAGCCTGGGTGCGCAGATAGGCGGCATCGCTGGTCCAGATATAAAACGCAAGGTTCAGCATGTTGGGCAGGATGCAGACCACAACAGCCCGCCCCAGCAGCCCCAGAATACCGCCGGACAACAGGGCGCACACGCGGTAGCTGCCTGCCATAAGTACCACAAGGGTGACAAGATGCACCGCCTGCACCCGCAGGTAGCGCCAGCCGCTGCCGCGCATATACTGGCGGCAGACCACAATGCCGCGCCCCACCCACATGATGCAGTGGGCCACAACGGTAGCCGCCACAATGCCGGTAATGCCAAACGCCGGGAAGAGTGCAAAGCTTAGAATCAGGTTTGTGGCGGCAGAGGCGACCATGAACCACTGGTCCTGCTCAAAGTGGCCCAGCACGGCGCGGTAGGAGCCGAGCATCCGGTGGTTCCAGCCCACATATTCGTTCAGGCTGAACACAATAACAAAGCCCAGCGGCAGCAGGCGGTCACTGCCCATCCACAGGCTGATAAACGGCTGGAACAGGCAGAGATATGCCGTTGCCACAAAGCTGCCGAAAAAATAGCTGAACAGATCCAGCCCCCAGAACACCTGTTTATCATGGGCGTTGGCCGTGGCGGATTTATCGTACACGATATTGCCGATGGCTGCGGCAAAGCTGTCCATGATTTTATTGCCGATGTTGGTGGCGCTGTCCGACACGGTGGTATAGTTGCCAAGGTTAGCCGTCATAGCGCTGCCCGCCATACGGCTGGTGACGATGGTATCGGACGAGCCGTAAATGGTGTTGGACAGGCGGTGAACCAGGTAATACTTGAGATCATGGAAGATGCCAAGATCCTTGAAATCCCGCAAAGTAACCTTGACCTCGTGCAGTTCGGGGAAGTCCTTTTTATACCGCGCTGCCACCACCAGGTTGGCACCGGTGTTGAACAGGATGCTGACGCCGAAATACAAAATATAGTTTGGCAGCCACAGCGCAATGGCAATGCGGGCCAGATAGTTGGCAACATTAAAGCAGAAGTCGATGCGGGTACACAGGTACCCCTGCTGGGTGCAGGTGTACATCAGCCGCCGGGTGACAAGGAAATAGCCCGACAGCGTGGAGATGGTGTTGAGCAGGTAAACGGTATAGGCCGTCTGGATGCTGGCCACGCCGGGCATGATCCACGGCAGGGCCAGCGCCCCGATGCCCGCCAGCACGCAGATAACCACACCCACGGCGCGGTATGCCCATTTATACATGGACATATATTTGCTGATCTTCTCGGTATCCTTGGCGGCGATCTGTTCATACAGGCGGTAGCTGATGACGCTGCCAACACCGAATTCCGCGATGGAGAAAAAGTTGAACAGCTTATCCACCACCTGGGATGCGGCGGTGATATCGTTGCCAAAGTTAAATACCAGCAGCCGCCGCGTGGCAAAGCCCAGCAACATCAGCAGCAGGCTGGACCCCAGCGCATAGACCAGGTTCAAAATTGTTTTTTGTGTACGCAATCAGGTGTTCTCCTAGGTGTTTTGATAGGGCCAAGGCGCGGAAAGGCGGCGGGGTCGGGTGACCCCACCCTACGGGGCATGGAGCCGAAATCGGCATTTACGGCAGAGGTTCATGGGGCATCGGGGACGCCGCCCCCTACAATGGGTGCAGAGCTTTATTTCCGTTTCAGCAGCCCGGCCGCCCAAAGGGCAAAGCGGGGGCCGAAGTGGTTGAGGAGGAAGGCAAACAGCTTCCAGTCCGGGCGGGTGTTCTCGTCCCCCAGTTTCCAGAGCGCTTTGCAGGCGGTCAGGCCGGGGGCACAGGCGGCGCGTACCTCGGCATCACGGCAGGCAGCGCCGCGGGCCTGCGGCCAGAACACATTGGCGGTGCGCCGCCAGATCTCGGCTTGCTCCGCCGGGGTCCAGGGGCAGTCCGGCGCGGCGAACATTTTTTCAAACCGGTGGATGACCGCCGCGATGCCCGCAAAATGTTTGGCAAGGCCCGCGTTCAACAGGCTGCCCGCCCGGTTGGCGCGGTAGACCACCAGCTCCACATCCAGGTAATACAGCCTGGGGCAGGCACCGGCCAGCACCAGGTCAAAGGGATAATCCTCCGCCCAGCGGACCTCATTCCAGAAAAGCAGGTTATACTTAACCAGAAATTCCCGGTCAATACAAAAGCGCCAGACCGCCCAGTGGCCCGCGGCATACAGCCGCGCCACGCGGGCGGCGTAATCGGGGTCGGCATCCGGGCCGGGGGTGAACCGCTCCACCGGGCCGGGATAAGGCTTGGCATCCATTCCCTGGCTTTCGTCCTGCTCCAGATAGCGGCAGACGTACCAGCGGTAACCCGGCGCGGCGGCCAGAGCGGCGCGCAGCTTTTCCAGCATATGGGGCGGCCAGTAATCGTCGCTGTCCAAAAACAGCAGCCACTTGCCCTTGGCGGCTTTGATGCCGGTATTGCGCGCGGCGGCCAGCCCGCCGTTAGAGCGGTGGATGACCGTAACGCCGGGGCAAAGCTGAGCAAAAGCATCACACATGGCGGGGCAGGCATCCGTGGAGCCATCGTCCACCAGGATGCACTCCCAGTCCGCCGGGCCGGCCTGCTCCACCACGCTTTTGACGCAGGCAGAAAGATAAGCCTGCACATTATACACCGGCACAATGACCGAAAATGTGATGTTTCCTGTGCGTTCCATCGCAGTTGTTTCCTTTACTTTGTCGGGATCAATGTCCAGTCGTGGTCATACAGGGCGGTCTTTTTTCCGTTGGCGTACCAGCGGTCCGGCGCGATCACACAGCGGCCCGGCACACCGGCCAGCCACTGCCCCCACCAGCTGAAGGTGGAGTTGCTCAGCACAAACGCCCGGCAGCGGCGCATCAGGGCAAGGTCCGCCGCGGCACTTTTTGCCCCGGTGCTGTAATGCACCGGCAGGCCCGCAGCGTCCAGATGCTGCCGCACATAGGCGGGGTCGTCTGAAAAGACAAACAGTTCCGCCTGGGGCAGGCTTTGGCGCACCGTGCGGCAGGCGGCGGCGTAATACTCCGGCGTGCAGACCTGCAGGGCCGCGTTCTGCGGCAGCAGATAGTCCCCGCAGCGCCAATGCAGGCAGACGGGGAACGGGCTTACCTCAATTTCCCGCGCAAAGGCGGCGGCCGCAGCGGTAAAGCCGTGTTCCGGGTTCTCAATGGGCAGCAGCTCCGCCCGGATAGTTTCAGCCTGGTCCTTAAAATAATCTGCCCCCTGGAAGTACCCCCAGGCCAGAAAATCTTTGGCGTGACCGCGCTTGGCAGGGGTAAAGCCTTCAGTCGCAAAATGCAGGCCGATGGCGTTCAGCATAGGGGCCATGCGGGCTTCAAAGGGGTGCCAGTCCCGGTCCATCAGACCCACACGCTGTTCGTGGCGGATCATCAGGGCCTTGGCGGCGTTCTGCACCGGCAGATGTTGCTTGGCAAAGCCTGCATCTGTGATGAACTGCACCTCTGAGCTGATATGCAGTGCCTGCAATGCCAATGCAGTGTGGGCCGGGGAGCCGGTTTTCCAGTCCTGCCGGTCAATCAAAGTGACAGGCTCCTGGCAGCACAGGCCCATGGCGCGGGCAAAGGCATACACAAACATCTGGTTGCCCAGCCCGCCGGAAAGTTCGGCGTAAATCATTGTGCGCCCTCCCCTGCCACTTTATCATACACCTGCTCCATGCGGTGTGCAGCGGTTTTCAGCTCATAACCGGCAGCGGCCAGCGTGGGCCAATAGTCCGCGTGCGGCCCGCCGGGAGCAATGGAATCCGCCGTTTTGGCCCACTCTTCAAACGGGGCACTGAGCGGCAGGAAATGCACCAGCTCAGTCACCGAGCCATCCCCCGGCACATTGGTGGAGGCCAGGCAGGGCACGCCGCAGCCCTGGGCTTCCACCAAGGTAACGGGGCTGCCTTCAAAGTTACTGGGCAGCAAAAACAGGTCAAAGGCATTCATATAGTCGGGCACATTGTTCTGCACCCCGGCAAACAGCACCCGGTCCGCCACGCCAAGCTGGGCAGCAAGTTCCCGCATGGGCTGTTCCTGCTCGCCGCCGCCCACCAACAGCAGCTTCCAGCGGGGGTCCTGCTGAACCATAGCCGCAAACACCCGGATGAGGTAGAGCGGGTTTTTCTGGTGGTTGAGCCGCCCTACAAACCCGGCCAGACGCTCGGTTCCGGTAATGCCGTACTGGGCGCGGATTGCCGTGCGCGCCGCGGCGTTGGGGTAAAAGCGGGTTTGGTCCACCGCATTGCAGGCAACGGAAAAGTTCGGCCTGCGGTCGATATGGTCACCAAACACAAACCGGCCCGCAGCCACGCCGCAGCCCAGAAAGTAATCTGCAAACAGCTGGTACACCAGATGGGCGGCGCGCCAGGTCAGCGTCATGGGCGGGTAAACGATATGGCTGTGCACAATGATCTTGGCATGGGGGCAGAGCACCCGCATCATACCGCAGACGGGCGCGCCGATTTTGCTGGCAGTATGGTAATGGATGATATCGTAATCCTTATGGGTTTTCAGATGCTGGTACAGTGCGCGGATACGGGCTTTTTTATTGTCCGGCACCGCAATGATATGCACCCCGGCTGCTTCCAGTGCCGGCGCGCACGAAGCTTGATCTGGCGGGCAAAGGCCGACAAACAGATCCACCTGGTAGCGGGTAAGGTCCAGATTGAGCAGAAGGTTCTGCACATAGCGCTGCACCCCGCTTTGCACGCCAAGGTGGTTGCTGATCATCAGGATCTTCATGGATACGGCTCCTTTGCACATCTGGATTCGGGCGGACGGTTTGTTATAACGTAATTTTAGGGGCGCAGGTTCTACCAGTAGCTGCCACCCTCCACCGCCTGCTTGTTGGCGGGCTGTTCGGCGGGGGCGGGGCGCACCCATGCAGGGTTATACAGCTTGCTGATTTGGGGGTGGGTGTCCCACCGGCGGCCCTTGATGCCAAACAGCAGCTGCGTAGCGCCGCTCATCTGGATGGCAACATGGCCGGTGTCCCGCGCATGGGCGGCCAGCGGCAGGCCGTAAGCACCTGCGCCAATGATGGCAACCTCATAATCGCAGGCATCCATCTGTTTTTCCATTGCGGCAAGGGCATCAAACCAGGTATCATACCCGGTTTTCTGCCCGGCAAGGCCCTGCACTGCCGGGATGACGGTCAGGGAGGCCAGTTCCGGCAGAGTGTTTACCCCGCCGGGGGCGTTGGTGAACAGCTCCCCGCGCTTTTGGTACTGGGCGCGGATGGTATCCGCAAAGGGGTGTACCACCAGCACATGCTTTCCGGCCAGTGCGGCGCTCCAGGGGTTGGCATAATAATATGGTTCCAGCGCGCGCAGCTGGGTAAAGCGGGTGCCGTGGCAGCCATCGATTACCTGCCGCTCGGCCCCCACATCCCACAGCGCCAGTAGGTCCGCCCCCTGAGCGCAGGAAGTATACAGCTTGCAGAAGCGGTTCAGCGCTTTATCATCGGTGGGAAACACACCGGACAGGGTGTTGATCTCACCCCTGGTTTTCTCGGTATATTTCCCGGTCAAATATTCGGCCACGGTGCGCATCTCGGTTGCACCGCAGCGGCCGAACAGAAATGGCTGCCCGGCGCGGATGGCATCGGCAGCAGCCGCATTGCCCTGTTCCGCGGGCAGAATGATCAGGCCGCGGTATTTCCACCGGAAGCGCAGCCCTTTATAGGTATTGCGCAGTACCTCCAGCAAGGCTCCATCATTATCCACGGCGGTTTCCTCCTTGTTTGTCCAGCATGGCCAGGGCGGTTTCGGCGCTGTTTGCCCACAGGAAATGTTCATTCACGCGGCGCTGGGCAGCGTGGCCGCAGGCCGGGTCCGCCGCTGCTTTCTGGATGGCCTCAGCAAACTGGGCAGGGGTATCGGCAAAATAGCCGCTGGTGCCGGGCTCTATGATCAAATCCGGCCCCGGCGCATGGCGGGCAACCGGCGGGCAGCCCGCATACATGGCTTCCAGCAGGCTCATGCCAAAAATTTCGCCGTCATTAAAGTTCACAAACACATCGCAGGCATGGTAATAGGCCTGCACGGTTGCGTTGGGCAGCTGGGGAATGCAGGTACAGCGGTTTTCCAGCTTGTGGGTGCGCAGGGCATCCTGCAGTTCCCCGGTCAGGCTCCCCTGCCCGATGACCACCGCGTTCCAGCTGCGGGGCAGTGCTTCCAGTACCGGCACCAGGTCCAGCGGGCGCTTGTAGGAATCCAGCCGCCCCACAAAAACAAGATAGTTGGCTTTGGGGTCCAGCTTCAAAAATTCCCGCAGTTCATGTTTTTCCCCATTTGCATTGGGGATGATGGCGGTATCCAGCCCCACGGGCATTACCCCGGCGCATGGCACATGCAGCTGTTCCAGCTGGGCGGCTACGGCGGGGGTTTTGGCATAGGTGGGGGTTTTGCGGTAGATAGCCAGGTTGCGGCGGCACAAAAGGTCCATCACAGCCCGCGTAACCGGGTTTTCGGACGTACTTTTGATGGCCCCCAGCTGGCTGTAGAAAAAGATATCGTGATCCCGGCAAAAGCGGTACAGCCCCGGCACGCCGAGGGCGTTATCCCCCATCACATGCACGGCGTCCACATGCTCGTTCAGCAGCGGCTGCCAGGTGCGGTAAAAGGCACTGACCCCGGCTTTGCGGGCCGGCACATAATAGATGCGCACATTGGGCTCCAGGTCCTCGCTGGTCACAGCTTCGGGGGCGGCGTCCGGGTCCGGGTACAGTACAACAGCCCGGCAGCCCAGGGCGGCAAACGCCCGTGCAAGGCCAACCTCCTGCCGGTTATAGGCTCCTTTTCTGCCGGATGCCCCGCAGTACAGCTGCGGGATGGCAATGGTTCGCATAAGCTTTGCTACTCCAATTTATTTTTAGGGCAACACCGCACAATTCCCGCCTTACGGCTTAAGCACCGCTCCGGCGGCT
>OGCN01003451.1_pt1 | contig 15217 bp, 7 predicted proteins | sample 1570181 | NCBI WGS metagenome assembly OGCN01 (sample SAMEA4370584, study PRJEB24528) | human gut metagenome | reverse complement strand
AACAAGCGGGCAACACTTGTGCTGGACGGTATGATGAATGCGAAGCTGTACGACCAGCTGGATAAGCTGTCCGCTGATAACAAAGCAGCCTTCCGACAGAGCAGCGATACCAGCATCACGCGCTTCGGCGGCAAACTGGAAAACCCGCTGAATGTTTACGCAGCCGTGCAGGTATTTCCGGACCCGAATGCAGAAAACACCGGCGGTGAGGAGTATCAAAAGAGTGACGCTATCGAATCCAATAAGGCGAACACGCTTTTCGGTGACGGCACCCGGTCGGATAACGGTCGGTGCGAGATCGAAACCTTCCGTCATCTGTCCAATATCCGTTATATGAATACGGCGGCGGCATTTGCCGTTACCGCACGTTCGCTGGACTGGACGAGCGACAGTGTAAAGGTTTACGGTACGGCAGCCCGCGGCGCGCTTTCGGTCTCCGCCGGCAAGGATATCGGCTTCCCGAGTATCCCTGCGCTGCGCAGCAATCAGACACTGGACGGCACAGGCGGTCTGCTGAACCGCATCGTCAGTGTTATCACCGGCGGCAACACCATCAGTAACCTGAAGCTGGATGAGGATTCGGTTGCCAGCGGCAGCGAATACCTCGGCCTGTTCCAGCAAAACGAGGGCAGTATCATCAACCTCAAGCTCGCAAATCCGTCGGTCAAGGTCACTTCGGATTCCCTCAAGGGCGTGGGCGCAGTCTGCGGCTTCAGCAGCGGCAGCCTGAAAGACAGCGAAGTCACAGGTGCGGCTGTCGATGTTAATCTGGCGGGCAGCACGAACGCGCAGGGCATCGGCGGTGTGGCCGGTGTGATTGAGGTCAGCGATTCTAAGTCAGTAATCAAGCTGTCTGCATCGGGTACCGTGAGCGGTACGCTGCCGACCGGCGATACTGCGCGCGGTATCGGCGGTATTGCGGGCAGCCTGACAACAAACGGTGCCGCAGTCAAGACCCTGACCAACAGCGCCGCTGTAACGGGCAATCGCTCGGTTGGCGGCATTGCAGGCTATTTTTCCGGCAAGGATCAGGCCACGGGAAAAGATATGGCTGACTGCCAAAATGAGGGGCTGATTCTCAGCAGCACGGCCGCGGACAATGATTCGCTGGCAGGACATTATATCGGCGGCATTGTCGGCTACGCGCATAATGCGTCTCTTTCGGAATGCAGGAGCCGTGCCGGATATGCGGACGGCTACACCTATAAGCAGGAGGATAGAGACAAGCTGCGCGGCAGATATGTCGGCGGCATTGTCGGCTACGGCGAACAAAGTGTGCTGTATGACTGCGAGACCGAGGCAAACGGCTACGTTCTCGGCAGCGAGTATGTCGGCGGCATCATCGGTGCGCTGAATCAGTCTGATACGCAGACGGCACTGCTCAGTGAAAACGGCACCAGAACAACCGTTAACGCAAGCTATGTCATCGGCAATTCGTATGTCGGCGGCATCATTGGTGAGAATAAAGGCGGTTCGACGATCAAAAACTGCGTCAACACAGGTGTCGCTGCGGGATACAATGCGTATATCGGCGGTATTTGCGGTGCAAATGAGAACAATGCGGCCATCATAAACTGTGCAAGCTATGTTTCGGACACCAATAATGCGATCTACAGGCGTGTCACGGACTGGGGAGCTGTCGGCAGCTATGCGGGCGGTCTGACCGGCTACAACAGCGGCACGATCACCTTCAGCGACAAGGATAACGCAGTCTCCAACCGGAGTGTGGCGGGTATCGTTGTTGGCAGGCACTATGTCGGCGGTTTGGTCGGCTATAACGACACGGACGGCACGATTGACATCAATTACACGCTCATCGGCGGCCGTGTTGCCGCAACCGGAGATTGTGTCGGCGGTCTGGTCGGTCTGAATGCTTCGACAAAGCTGCTCGAGAAGAAGCTGACCATCAAGCCGAGCAGCGTACAGGGCCGGTATTATGTCGGCGGTGCGATCGGCGCAAATGTGGTCAACCCGGGAGAGAATGTCACGGTCAGCGGTCTCAAGGTCGATAACAGCCTTGGCACGGTCACTGCAGAGGCATTCTGCGGCGGTCTGATCGGTTATCAGCGCACCTACACGGAGAAAGACCGGGAAGACGGAACGCTGTATGCGCTTCTGCCGGGCATCGCGGCAAACAACAGCAATGTACCGGGAACGGTCACGGCTTCTACCAATACGCATACTATCACCATCACAGCGGACGGCAACAGTGCAGGCAGGCTGTCTGCGGTTTCCAACAACATGACCATCCGTGCGTATGCGTATGCAGGCGGCATTATCGGCAGCTGTGAGCCGCAGACCCGAATGAAAGTGGAGCACTGCCTGAATGCAGGCGGCTTTGACCGTCCGGCAGAGGACACCTTCCCGGACAGCAAGCTGAAAACCGGTGTGGATATGGTATCTTATCTGCGGGCGCAGAAGTACACGGATGCCGCGAAGGCGCTCTCCGATGAGCTGGGCAGCAGCGAGCTGCGTGTTTCCGTCATCGGCGGTGTGATCGGCGTCAACGGTGAGAATCATGTGATAGAGCACTGTGCCAGCAAGGGCACGATGAACGGTCTGAATGCCATGGGCGGCGTGGTCGGTCTGAACGAGGGCATCATCCGCGGCTGCACGCTCTCCGGCAGCATGGGCAGCGCAACGCAGGATTATATCGGCGGTATCGCGGGTCTGAATGTCAGCGGCAGGACGGCGGGCACGACGGCGGGCACGATTGAAAACTGCACGACCGAGAAAAACTGCACCGTCACCGGACGGAACACGGTCGGCGGCATCGTCGGCTATAATCTCAGCGGCGGCAGGATACAGAACAATACCAGCAGCGCCAATGTCAGCGGTGCAGGCCGTGTCGGCGGCATTGCGGGCGAAAACGGCGGTGCGATCACGCTTTCGAGCACACCGGCAGGAAAGCGCCGTGTCAACGGCAGCGGCAGCGGTGTCGGCGGCGTGATCGGCGTGAATACTGCAACCGGCACGCTCAGTCCGGCAAGCGGCAGCGCACAGGGCGATGTCATTGCTGCGGATAACAGGCTGACCGTGCGCGGCAGCAGTATGATCGGCGGTATTGCCGGCATCAACCGCGGCACACTCGGCGGCACGAGCATCAACTGCCTGACCAATCAGGCGGCAGAGGTCCGCGCAGCGGCGGGCAGTGCAGGCGGCGTTGTCGGCGCGCAGGAGGGCGCAAAGGCTGTTCTGCGGTACGCGAAGAATCTCGGTCAGGTGACCGCGAATGTCGGTGCGGCAGGCGGCATTGTCGGCATGAACAGCGCGAGCAGCACGGTCGAGAACTGTATCGGCAACGGCAGCGTCACCAGTAACGACGGCTATGCAGGCGGCGTTGCCAGCGAAAACTACGGTACGATCAGGAGCTGCAGCGTCGGCACGGATAACAGGGTAACGCTCATCACCCGCAACAAGACTGCGGCAGGCGCAATCTGTGCGGTAAACCACAAGGGCGGTACGGTTCAGGGAGCGGTACTCGGCGATCATATCACGATTTCCGGCAGTGCATTCATTCTGGGTGCTGTTGTCGGAGACAACAGCGGTACGGTCACGGAAACCGAGGTTTCGCAGCAGCCGACATACAGCGTTTCCGCAAGCACGCTGCAGGTCGGCGGTGCAGTCGGCATCAATCGAGCGGGCGGTACGGTCAGCAAGGTGAAGGTCACCTCGGATTTCGAGAAATTCACGAAGTATACCTATCTCGGCGGTGTAGTCGGGCAGAATAATGCAAGCGGCAAGGTAACCGAATGCACTTACTCCGGCACGATCGACGAAGGAAAGAGCGCGGTCGGCAACTGCTACGGCGGCATTGCCGGACTGAACGGCGGTCTGCTGCAGGGCAGCACCGTTTCCGGACTGACACTGACGGCGGACGGTGTGTACACCGCAACCTCCACCAGCTCGGCGGCAGAGAAGGAACGCCTGTCCTCGCATATCGGCGGCATTGCGGGCAAAAACGAGCAGACCGGCACGATCATGCAGTGCTACATCGATAACGCGAACAGCAGCTCGATAAAAGTTGGCAGCGGCATGGTCGGCGGCGTGACGGGCTACAATAAGGGCACTATCACGCAGTCCGGCGATAAGAGCACCGAAGCCTTGATGGAAAATGTCAGCAAGGTGAGCGACCTGCTGTCCAATGCCGAGGCACAGAAGCTGTCTGCGGATTCCACCTGGGTAAAGTGGGCAGACCGGACGGATGTGGAAAAGCTGTCCTACAACGACGGCAGCAAGAGCGTAGCGGCAGACCGCACCATGCAGATCATCGTATCGAGCAACGGCAACCTCGGCGGCGTGGCGGGCTACAACGCGCCCACCGGTGAGCTGAATCGCTGCGTCAGCGGCAGCTGGCTGCTGGTCAACAAGTCGGACGGCATCGGTGTCGGCACCGGCGGTATTGTCGGCATGAACGAGAGCGAAAAGGACCTGTCCTATCTGCTCAATCAGGCGTTTGTCGGCCGCCAGCTGAAACAGCAGAATACCAGCCGCTTTGCGGGCGGTATCATCGGCACGCAGTCCAACAAGACCACAAGCGACTGGACGATTGAGAACTGCATCAATTATGGCACGGTTTACGGCTATCTGTCGCACTATTCGGGCGGCATTGTCGGCCAGTGGACGAATAACGGCGGTACGGTTGAGGATTGCTATAATTACGGCAATTTGCAGACCACTTATGCAGCCAACTGGGTCGGTGCATCCGGCGGCATCGTGGCACAGCTGTATCATGCGGCCTCCGGTCAGGATTTCAATATTCTGAGCTGCCAGAACCATGGCAGTATATATGGCCGCTGGGGTAACAACACGAGCTACAGTGCAAATGACAGTGCCGGCATTCTGGGTAATATTACGGCGTATACGGCAAGTTCGGCCGCCATGGGACAGCAGTTCAATATCAATGTAGTGGACTGCCTCAATGCACCGGGTGTTAAAATTTATTCGGGCTCGATGGCTTCCGGTATCGTGGGCTTCTTCTCGGTCGATAACGCAACATCGAACAATGGTGCTTCCATCACGGCATCGACGGCAAATATTGTGCTGAATATCGACCGTTGCCGCAACTATGCGTACAAGGACGATCTGGTGGGTACTAACTTCCGCGCCGGTATCTTCGGTGACCGCTACGGTTCGGCTGCGACACGGAATACTTATATCCAGAATTGCTATTCTGTGCCGATCTTGTCGGATAACGGCATTATTTCGTTCCAGACTGGCGGTTCTACGCGGCTGGATGCAGACCGGGTGGGCAATAACTATTATTTCTTTGATACATGGGGGCTGACAGAGAGCGGGAATACAGCTGGCATTACTTATAAAACGGACGAAGCGCGCAACAACGGTGCAGGTGAATCACGGCGTGGTTATGCGCGCATGGCTGCATATGGTGAGTTTGACGGAAAATTCTATGCGGCGATTGTTGGTCCGCGTCTGGATCCGACTTTGAACTTGACACAAAATGAGGATGCCCGGACAAAATGCGGCATTTATTACAACATGACAGATTCTAATACAAGGGTTGAAAATGGTATCCTGATCAGCAAATTCAATGATGGTACGGAAAAAATTACCGGACGAATCCTGTTTGAAATGCCGCCGGATTATTCTTATGATCAGGTACGCACATGGAATGCAAACAGCCTAATGCCTGCCATTAGCCAGAAAACCGGCAAACTGAACAACCTGTCAGGCGGAAAGATCATGGACGATTATGTTCGTGAGGCATACCGCACCATGGAGCACGGACAAAACAGCAAAAAGCTGGATGCCTCGTTCACGGTTGACTTGAAACAGCAGACAGACGGCAGTTTCGATGTATCCATCGAGGATACGGACCGTCCCCTGTACTACGAGGGTACAGTGCTTGTTGATGGCAAGGAAGTAATGTCCAATCTGCGCTTTATCCCGAACCAAAAGGGACAGGGACAGTGGGACCCGAAGCTGAACGGCACACAGGCGTACGGCTCCGGTATGACCAGCGGTACGTTCCAGCTGCCGGCAAGCCTTGCGGCAGACACAGCAGGCAAGACCATTACATTGTCTGTTCGTGCTGTCAGTCTGTTTGAGGACACCGCACCTTCTGCATGGAAAACTGCGGCGACGCAGAATGTGTCGGTGCTGCCGACACCGGATGTCATATCCGACTGGTGAGCCATTGGAACAATGGCGCTAAATACCAGATCTCGCTGAAAAACCTTGCGGATTATGCAGTCTTCAGCAACTGGAAGGTTACCTTCAGACTTGGCTCGCAGACCGTGACCATTGATCAGAACAACCATACCGCCGAGATCAGCGGCGACGATTTGAAGGAGCTGATCGTCACGGCAGCGGCGGGCATTACGAACGGCATTCAGCCGGCCTCTGTGACGGATACTATCCCGACCGACACGCCGAAGTACAAGCCGGACGGCAGTATTAACAATCTGTCGGTATCGTACTCGGGCAGTACGGTGGATGATTGCACGGTCACGGCTGCACTGACGGTCAACGAGCCGCAGATGGAAACACCGCCGATTTACCGTATCGAGGTGCTCGGCACGGTTGGCACAAATGAGTATGTGTTTGCGTATGAGGATGTGCTGACCTCGGCGGGCAACACGGTTATGGCAAACTTCCGCGACCTGCCGAAGGAGTATTTCGCGGAGAATGTCACAAATCGTCGGGTGCGTGCATGGTACGCCGCCTCCGGTCTGGGACCGGTTTACACCTATGGCGATACCTGGCAGACCGGCGATGCGTCCGTTACGCTGCGGACTTACAGCGCGGAGGGCGTTCAGCAGCAGGACAAGACCATTTACAGCCATGTTCTGGGCCATGCGACTGACTTTGCAAACTACATTAGAGCCGCGGCGCTGAACATCAAGCCGCTGACGGCACCGGAGCTGAAGGACCCGGTACTGATACAGGAAGATAACGGCAGTATCAGCTACCAGTTCTCGTGGACGCAGTCCGGGCAGGGGACTGCAGCACCGCACTACAGCGTCAAGCTGACCGGCATTACTGCGGCAGGTGCAAGAATCGGCATTCCGGTCAACGAGGTTTACGGTACGCAGGAGAATCCGAATACTTCCCAATCGTTCACCATCAACGCGGACGACTGGCAGTACGCCGAGGTTGAGCTGACCGTTACTCGTCTGGGACAGGAATACGGCGAGGTTGGCCTGAGTACGACGAAGAAGTACGCTGTCAAGCAGCGCCTCGAGCGTCCGGGACAGCCATTGGTAATCAACCCGGATACCAACGAGCTGGAATACACCATCGGCTGGAGTGCCATCGGCAGCGAAAACGGCTGTGCAGGCTATCAGATTTATGTGCAGCCGGAGGGCGAAACGGCCGCTGCCCTGGGTGAGCTTGTGCCCGTCAGGGGCGGCACCTGCTCGGTAAGCCGCAGTCTGGAGGATTATGCTGGCAAGACCATCGACCTCTATCTGGTGGCGGTGGCTGCTGATGATTCCGGCTACGCGGACAGCCCGAACGGTATCGTGTACACGATGACCGTGCCGATGCGTCTGAATACGCCGAGCGTCAAGTGGTCGTACAACTGGAATGCGACAGCAAACAACCCGATTCCGGCGGCCGGCTTCCGAAGCGGCGGCCTGCAGGTCACCGTTACGCCGGAGAATGAGGCCAGTGTACCGCCCGGCGGCAGCACCTATCTGCTGCGGGCAAAAATCACCGGGACGGACGGCACAACGGTGACTTACCCCGTTTCTGCAATGAGCGAAAGCGGCGGCAGCTACGTCTGCAGCCTGACCGATCTGGATACGAAATACGCAGGCTGTTCTGTACGGTTTGAGGCTCGTATTTCGCAGTCGGCGGGACAGGTAAGCTCGGCCTGGGTATCGAGCGGCGATGTGGTATTCCCGCGTGTGAAGCTGGAAGCACCGAGCGCGTCGCTGGCAAACGTAAATGAGGCGCTTGCGGTCAGCTATGGCCCGATGAATCGTCTTATCAACACGGCAGAGTGGGATGCACAGCTTACCGCGCTCTCGTGGGACGAGGTGGCAGAGGCTGACCTGTATCGGATTGAATTGACCGATAAGGACGATAAGTCCACGACTGTTACCGTCGATATGAGCGGGAACCTGCCGGAGATTATCATAAATGGTCAAAATACGTTTGCAGTTGCAGGGGATGACTGGTATACTGTAAAACAGGGTAGTGCGGTCAACGGCAGATACAGCCTTACCAATGGCAGCATTCGTTATTACAGCTATCAGCCGGATACCATGCTGCAGGTGAAGGACGGCACATTTACCTTGAAGCTGCCTAACATTTTCTCCGTGGTAACGCACGAGAATCAGACCCTGCAGCTGACGAATGGTATACAGATCAGCAGGGTAACTGTCATTGCGGACAGCAAGAGCGACCGTTATACGGAATCCGATCCTGCTGAGCGCAGATTTTAGTTACGAAGGGAGGCGGCAGACATGAAGCGGATACGTCAGGGATGGAACACCCTGCGGCGCAGCAGGCGAAGCGGTGTTTCGCTGATCGTAGCACTTTGTGCTGTCGCCGTCCTGATCGGGCTTTCGCTCAGTATCGTGTATTCCTCATCCATGCTGCTCTCGCGGGCCAACCGCAAGATCGGCAGGGAACGCTGTTATCAGCTGGCGCAGTCCTTTGCACAGGTGCTGGACAGCGAACTGCAGGAATACAAAACAATAAAGCCGGAATTGGATACCAATTTTGCGCCGGAAGGCTGTTTCTACCGTGAAGTGAACAACATTTTAGCGGAAGATACGGGATTGGGTATTTACGATCCGGACCGTTCGGATGAAACCACTGCCTGCTATAATGCGGGTTCGACCGAGGATAACTACGGCAGGATTACGATTCTGCTCCGTGATGTTACCGATGTGCAGGATCCGATCACAGGCGATACCTTTGCATACGATGCTCGGAACGAAGGCACCGAAAAGGCAGAGCAGACAACCTTTAACAGACATCAGGTTTGGGTAGGCGTCAAGGCGGAAAAGGGAGCGGACAGCTACATGTACACCACAGAATACCGCCGAAAGGACAGTTTTCAGCCAATCTACACATGGAAAGGGGAAGACGGCGTCAGCGGACAGTTCCAGGTCTACTGGGTAAACGGCCGCTTTTGCCGAAGTGCCAACGGCGAGGATCCGGTAAAACCCAAGGTCATTGGCGAGGGCAAGGATGCCCGCACGGAGCATGTGGAGATCAGCTATACCTATGATATCAACAATCCGACGTACAGCCGATACGAACCCATTCACAAGCCGGCAGCCCGGACAACCGGAGGTGCAGCCGATGAATAGACTGATTCGCGTGCTGCGCGACCGCCGGGGCGAATCCATGGTGGAAATTCTGGTTTCCACGGTGGTGTTCATGCTGCTGCTGGGCGCGCTGAACGGCGCAGTCGGCTTTGCCTCAAATGCGCAGCGCAAGTCGGAGCAGCTCCGCAGGGACGCGACCGAACTGCAGGAAAGCGTGCGCGGGAATGCAGAAGTCGCGGACGGCGAAGCTGCCGCGTACGATTTTAAGGTGACGACGTCGAACGGCGAAGATACCGATATTGACGCCTTCCGCGTAAAGGTAAAAAAGCAGACCGTAAACGCCCAAACCGAGGACGGCAAAACCGTGCCCTTCTACCGGTTTGCGAAGGGAGAGTGACGGCATGAAACGCATTCGCTCAATCCTGCGCGGCCGGGAAGGCATGACACTGGTGGAGCTTGTGGTCGGCGCCGGACTGCTGTGTCTGGTCATCGGCATATTCAGCGCATCGCTGCGGCCGGCGGCCGAGGTATCGCGCCGCACGCAGGAGCTGAACAGCGCCGAGCTGATCGCGGACGACCTGCTCGAAACCGTGCGCAGCAAGGTGGAGACCGCCACGGATTACATCAAATGCTACGACAGCGGCACGGATGTGACGAATAAAACCGGCTCGTCCGAAGGCTCGGCGATCGAGTTTGGCTATGAGACCGAACAGGGATATAACGCGGCGGAGCTGCTGACGGCAGACGGCTGCGGACCAACCAAAATCGTGATTGCCGATAAGGACTCCGGTGAGCAGCCTCGAGTGGAAAAGGGTTATCTTGTCGAGCGCTATTATAAAGACGGCTACAGTCAGGATGCGGACGGCAATCCCATTGCCCGAGCCATGACGAAAACCTACGCAGAGGGCTTTTATATGGGTCTCCGCGCCGGACTGCATTTCAAAATCGACGAAGCAAAGCACACCGTTACCGCCACCGTGACAATTTACCGTGATAAGGATTTGACCGATAAAATCTATTCGGATTCGCTCATTATCGACCTGCGGTACGATATTCCGGTGAAAACTGAGGTAACGGCAACGAAAAAGCCGGCATAACGGCAATGTAATATGTGTAACTCTGCGGAGCACCGCCGCAGCTTACAGAGATAGAAAAACAAAAATGAAATTGGAGGAATAAGATCATGATGGAAAAAATGATCGCGCTGCAGCAGAAGCGCCGCAGCAAGAAGGGCGGCTTTACGCTGGTAGAGCTGATCGTGGTTCTGGTTATTCTGGCAATTCTGGCAGCGCTGCTGATTCCGGCGCTGACTGGTTATATTGATAAGGCGAAGCAGAAGAATGTAATTGCTGAGACTCGCCAGGTTGTAATGGCTGCCCAGACTCTTGCTGATGAAAGTTATGGTGGCAGCGCTGCTTCTACTGTACCGTCTTTTACCAAGGATACTGCCAATACAATTCATTTTGACGCAGTAACTAAGCTGGCAGAAGTAAAGGGTACGATTAATTCTATTACTGTAGCTACCACAGGCGATGATAAGGGAAAGGTTACCGATGTTAGCTATACCAGTGGTGGTAAGACTTGCATCTATGACCATGATGCTACTACCCCGTATACTTTTCAGTAATGCCTAACCCCACCAACCACCCCGCCCGCACCGCACCGTCTAACCACGGTGCGGTACGGTGCCCGTCGGTGGTGACTTGATTCATACCGCTGTAACGAGGCGGAACGCAGTAACGGTGCCTGCGTTCGGCTTGCGGACGGTATGGCGGGTCACAGCCCCTTAATGTTTAAGTGGCTGTGACCTGTCATGCGGTTTTTGTATGGCAGATTCTACTTGTAAAAAATCATTCCAAACCAACCCAAACGAGGAGGAAACCAATGCTTTACATCGCCTATGCTGTATTATGGCTGTTACGGTTCGCATTGGGCGCATGCGTATTCAGCTTTCTCGGTGTGGTGGTATGGCGCCTGCCGCGCAGAGAGAGCGTGGTGAAGGGACGCAGTCACTGTCCGGTGTGCGGGCGCACGCTGTCGGCGGCGGAGCTGCTCCCGTGCCTGAATTATCTTCTGCAGGGCGGCAAATGCCGCGGCTGCGGTGCAAAAATTCCCGCAAGGGATTTCTGGATCGAGGTGCTCGGCGGCTTGTGCTCCTGTGCCTGCGCATACGCCTTCGGCGGCGAGACCGCACAGGCGGCGCTGGCGTTCGCCGTGCTCGGTATTCTGACGGTCGTGGCGCTCATGGACATGGACACGCTTGAAATCTACGACCGGTTTCCGGTGCTGCTGTTTGTCTGCGGCATCGCTGCGCACATACTTATCCCCAGCCTGGGGATAAAATCGCGGCTGATCGGCTGCGTGATCGTCAGCGTACCGATGCTGCTTCTGGCGCTCATCGTGCCCGGCGGCTTCGGCGGCGGTGATATCAAGCTGATGTTCGGTGCGGGCTTTTTCCTCGGCGCAAAGCTGACGGTCGTTGCCGCGTTCATCGGCATTCTGCTCGGCGGCGGCTTCGGTGCGCTGCTGCTCGCCCAAAAGAAGGCAAACCGGAAAAGCCAGTTCGCATTCGGTCCGTTTTTGTGCATCGGCATTGCGATCGCCATGTTTTTCGGAGAAACGATCGCGGACTGGTATATGGGATTATTGTAATGAATGGAGAGGAGGGTCAGCATGGCTGCATCCAACAACCACAGGCTGACCGTCACGGTCAAACCGAACAGCGGTCACACGCTGTTCCGCTACACGGCAAAGGACATAGACGGAAAGGTAGTCCGCGGCGCAATGGAGGCTGCGGACTATGACACGTTGTATACCCAATTACTCGCGCAGGGGCTGTATCTGCAGAGTGCGACCTGCCGCGGTGCGGGCCGCAAGCCGCGCACGCTGCGTCCGCAGGAGCTGAGCGACCTGTGCCGTCAGCTGTCCACGCTGCTGGCTTCGGGCGTCAGTCTGGTGCGCGCGCTGACGATCATCTCGCAGGATGAGGGTATCAGCGCGGGTCTGCGCCGCATTTACGAGAGTGTGCTGGGTGAAGTCCGGAAAGGCTCGAGCCTGTCTGCCGCACTCGAGGCGCAGCAGGTGTTCCCGACGCTCATGCTCGGCATGATCCGCGCAGGCGAGGGCAGCGGCAAGCTGGATCAGGTCGCGGAGCGGCTCGCCATCCACTACGAGAAGGCGCATCAGATGAACCAGCAGGTCAAGTCGGCGCTCATGTACCCGATGATCCTTGCGATTCTGGCGGTTGCGGTCGTTATCGTTATCGTAACCTTCGTGCTGCCGCAGTTCAGCGATCTGTTCTCCACAATGGATTCGCTGCCGGGCGTTACGCTGGCGCTGATGGCGTTTTCCAATTTTATGGTTACCAAATGGTATCTGATGATACTGGGTGTCGCGGCAGTGGTCATGGTTATCCGCACGCTGCTGCGCATTCCGGCCGTCCGGCTGGAAATGGACCGGCGCAAGCTCAAAATGCCGGTTTTCGGTCCTCTCAATCAGGTTATCTGCACGGCGCGGTTCGCGCGAACCATCAGCAGCCTGTACTCGAGCGGTCTGCCGATCGTCACTGCGCTGCAGACCGCCCGTGATACCATCGGCAACGCCTACATCGTTTCGCAGTTCGATGATGTGCTCGTGCAGGTGCGTTCGGGCGTCAGCCTGTCCGCCGCCCTCGAGACCGTAGACGGCTTTCAGCGCAAGCTGTGCAGCAGCATTGCAGTTGGCGAGGAGACCGGACGACTGGACTCCATGCTGGATTCCATCGCGGATTCGATGGAGTACGATGCACAGCAGGCGAGCAAGCGCATGATGACCATTCTGGAGCCGATGCTGATCGTGCTGATGGCGTTCGTGGTCGGCTTTATCATTATCGCGGTCATGTCGCCGATCATCGGCTCGTACAGTGCGATTGAGAGTTCGGGGAACGTATAATCTCGGAAACGTGTAAACCTCACAAAAAGGGGAGAAATGAGAATGAACACAACCGTTTTGGCGCTGCAGGAGGAGCAGGTGCTTGTCGCGGTCGGCAAGTCCGGCGCGCAGCCTTCCGTGCAGGCGCTCTACAGTGCCCCCGCACACGGCGGCGGCATGGAAAACTGGGAGAAGGCGATAGGCGCACTCTGGCAGCAGCACAGGCTGCCGACCCGCGGCATCACGCTCGTCCTGCCGGATGAGGCGGTTGCCACCAAGACTATCACCGCACCGAGCATGCCGGTAAACAAGCTGGAGGAGCTTGTGCAGCATGAAATGCGTCCGCGGGAGGATCAGCTTGCGGCGGCGGACTATGTGCCGCTCGGCACAGATGCCGAAGGCCGTCAGCAGCTGTTCTGCGCTGCCTGCCGCAAGGAAACGATGGAGGAATACCTTGCAATGACCGACCGGCTCGGTCTGCGCCTGCAGAGCGTTACCGTTACTATGGCAGGACGGCTCAAGCTCCTGCATGCCATGCAGTCCATGCAGGGCAAGACCTGTATCTGGCTGTGCTTTGAGGGCAGCAGCGTGCTTTCGCTGCTGGTCGAGAACGGCGAGTACCGTTATTCCAGCCGCAGCCGTATTTTCAGTGAGCCGGGCACGGTGGATTTCGGCACTGAGATGACGCGGGATGTTTCCGGTACGATGCAGTTCCACACGGCAAGCCGCTCGGGCGGCACGCTGACCGATGTGTATTACGCCGGCTGCTCGGATGATGATTTCGAGGTGTGTCTGGCGGGTATCCGCGGTCTGGGTCTGAAAGTGAGCCGTCTGCCCGAATGCCGTGCGTTCCGCGCCCTGCCGAACGGCGAGCGGCTGGACGACTGGCTCGGCTGTGCCGAAACTTTGATTCGAACCGTGCTTCGTGCAAACAAGGAGCTGGATCTGCTCTGCAGCTATCGGCGTTTGTCCCGCGGCAGCAAAGGGCAGACCGGCCTGCTGCACAGCTTCTACACACCGATTGCGGTGTGTCTGGTGGTGTGCGCTGCGGTCTGGTGTGTGTTCCTGCAGATGAACAGCAGCCTGAGCCACAGGACCGACGACATCAACGATTGGCTGAACGATCCGACCGTGATCGAGCAGTACAACGAGGCTGCCGAAAAGCAGCAGCGCAATGACAATCTGGTGCAGGGACTGCAGCAGGTGCGCAATCTGACGGACGCGCTTGCCACCTATCCGCAGGTGGACAGCGCCCTGATGAGCAAGATCGGCGCGGCAGGCGGCGCTCAGGTCAGCATGGTGCTGACCGGCTATGATGCGGCTACCGGCGCGCTGCAGTTCGATGCACAGAGCGGCAGCGTTATCGACATTCCGAGCTATGTGCTCAAGCTGCAGAAAACCGGCCTGTTCCGCAAGGTGGACTACACCGGCTATACCTATGAGGACGGCGTGTACGTCCTCAGCCTGAACTGTATCCTGCTGGGAGAGGAGGCAGCCGAATGAACATCGTTGTAACTGAACGTGATAAAAAGCTGCTCCGGCTGGTGGCCTGTCTGGCGATAATCGTCATTTTCGGCATGTATCTCATCCGTCCTGCGATGGAAAATCACGAAACGCTGCAGAACGAGTATGACGCCGCCGAACAGAAGCAGCAGGAATATCAGACGCAGATTGCTGCACTTGCGACGATTGACGACATTATAGCGCAGAATGAAGCCGCGCTGAACACGGCAAGCGAAAAATACTACAAGAGCGATCTGGAAACCCGTCAGATGGACGATATCATCACGGGTATCGCGCTCGAGAACGGACTGTTTCCGCAGTCGCTGACGCTGACGGAAGCCGCTCCGGGTGCGGTCAGCGCGTATCTCGCCGAGCAGGAAGCTGCGCAGACGGACGGCAGTGCGGACACCTCGTCCGATGCGGAATCCGCCGATTCGACCGACGATACATCGGCAACGCTGATACAGCCGGTCAACTACGTTTATATCGGCACTGCGACTATCTCGGCGCAGGGCGCTGTAACCCAGTGGCTGAACTTCCTCGATGAGGTGGAGCACAGG
>OGCN01003434.1_pt1 | contig 15292 bp, 11 predicted proteins | sample 1570181 | NCBI WGS metagenome assembly OGCN01 (sample SAMEA4370584, study PRJEB24528) | human gut metagenome | reverse complement strand
ATGCCGGCCAAATCCTTGAGATAAAACCAGATGACGAAATACGAATCGCCATGAGGCTGACTGAGCAAATACATCATGCGCGGGTCCTGAAACAACCCGACCTTCGTCTGAAACCACCGCAGCGCCTTCATCAGCGCACCTCCCCGTTTGTCTTCTAATTATATAAGGGACATGAGCAGACAAATTTATTTCCTATTTTGCAAAACTTGCATATACTGCAAAGTAAAAACGATTCATCAAAAAAAGAAAAGACACCAAATAAAAAATAAGACAGGGAAAAAAGAAAGAGAAAAAGAAAAAAAGACGTTACGCGTAACGCCGCGACGTCCTAAGAAAGAGGCAAAGGCTAAAAACAGCTTAACAACGCCATTTGCAGTCATAGGCCCTTGCCGGCTATATGCCGTAATTCAGTTTTATAATGGATGTAAATCAAAACATATAACCCTACAATAGGGCCTTAAACGGCTCATGCAGCGCCGAGAATACCTGACGATATATCGCCTGTCTTGACTAGCCAATGGCAGCGCGTCGTTCCTATTCGATAAGTTTTATGCATACCCTATTCAACACCATACAATCTCATGACTATACAACGCAATACTATTTTTACCGACAGCGACGGGTATTCCGGCACTATCAATTTTTTTGCAAAAAAATCGCATCCATCAGTCAAATAGCTTGTTCAGCCATAGCCGTCTAATAGGTGCGAATAGGCTCTTACGATCTTTAAAATCATCGTATTACTTATCCAGCCTATACGGCAACAGCATCTAATAGCTTTTACAGACATAACCTCATGCTCCTTGTGACAGCTATCCATCAGCCAATAAACCTATTAAACACTATCGGATGTGTTTCTCAAACATGGCCTGCCTATATGAATGATCTGTTTGTCGACGGCTATCTGTATTCAATAATGCCACGTTTTTTTACAAACCGATTGCAATCACCCATCAGTCCTTGTTCAGCCATACCGTCCAATAGGTGTTGCTGACAGGCTCTTGCCACCTTTGAAATCATCTATTCACTCCCTAGCCTATGCGGCAATACGGTCTAATGATTTCCCTTCAATCCCTCCGCTAGCCATCCGGGTTCTCAAACACGGCCTTATCCCTTTCGGCAGTTAATAAGGATCTTGACTCTTATCAAATATCAGCGGCTGACAAATTTCATCATATCCCCTCATGCTTTCATCTATCAGCTAACTACGCTATCAATAAACAAGCAAACTCTTTTCCTCTATCCCCTTGATAGCCCCTTGACTATCGTCATTCTGCGGCTCACTTTCGCAATAATAGCAGGAATTCTCCATCACTATCTCTTCCTGCCTCTGCATCCTCAGCACGGCCTGCAATCATGTCAGCCAACAAGTCTTTCTGCCATTTCCACACAGGCCCTCGCTTCATATATCAGCTCGCATTCCGCCGGCTATAGATGGGCATCACAGCCTGTACACAGTATCCTCAATCTTGTAGCTTCAACAGCCCATCATCCATCAAGCCAGACAACAGCTCTTTTTTGATTCCACGCCCGCTCTCGATTCATATGCCGGGTTGCCCTCTGACGACATTACCTCATTTTTCCCATGCCAGCCACCATCAGGCAATATCAAAAATATCGCCAGTACGACAAAAGCAGCCCGGCCATGCCAGCCGAACTGCTTCAAGAATGGTATGATATCCTGTTGTTTACAGCCAACGCCCGTTTACTTCAACTCACGACGCAGCCGCTTTCGTTTCTTCGTCCCTCGCTCAATCAAATCATAACTCATAGTGAGCAGAAAGCAAATCGTTTCCCTATCCACTGAACCATCTAAGAGAACCGTCAGCCAATGAGTTCGGTTCATATGATAGGCCGGCAGAACGCCTGCACGCTGACGAAAGCTTCCAATCATGTCAGGCTCACACTTTACATTCAAAATATCAACCCAATCCTTCCCGGACAATCCCAGCTTCTCCTGCGGCACATTCATGATAATACCGTACCACTTTCCATTCCGATGGCGCAGCACAGCATACTCAGGCGCAGACGACCATAAATACTCCGGCTCCGTGCCGTACTGTTCTGAGGCGAAAATCAATACGTCTTGCCGATAAGATACTATTGATTTCATGCATCCTCCTTGCCAAAACTATAGTTGCATTTATGATAAATAGCTGCGTGTCACTGCATCTCTGTAATCAAGAGTCTCATTTTATATCTGCCTAAGTCCCTATGCCAGTGCCAGCAAAATCATCAAAACGGAACATTCCTTCATCCTATCCAATACATAAATAAGCAAAACGCAACCAGCAGCACTCCTACCAGCAAACACCCGGCATAGCCCATAGATTCTTTTGGCGGTTCCGAGTACATATCCCGATGGCACTTGGGACAGATGCGTGTTTCCGGATCAGGAACGTACGAAATCTGTCGGCATTGCCTGCAGATAATCCATGGATTGTATTCCTCTTCCCTGCGCGCTATGTCTTCGTCAGCCGTGATTTCTTCTGGGTAGGCTGATATCTTTCGTCCGCACCAGGAACAATACGTCTGCTTTCCCATGTATTCATGCCCGCAAAAAGGGCATTGGCGCGGCACGAGCCAGCCACACTCAGGACAAGCGTCTTCGCCATCTTCAACATACGGCCAGCCGCAGCCTGGACATTCACGATACCTCATATCTATCACCTGTTCGTTCTATTCCCAGTAACATCTCAATTGACCAACAGAGCCCTTTGTGTCATGCTCGCTTCATTTTCTTTTATTGTACACCATTTTAGAGAAAATCGGTATATATTCTGTATTCCTCCTATTGCATTTTACTTCAAAATGTTAAATACTATAAAAAGCAGATAATGAAATGGAGGGGGATACTGATGTTACGAAAGATTACCGTTCTTTGCTGTTTACTAACCTTAGGCCTATCAGCACTGGCTTCTGCCTATGTCGGCAATTCCAACAGCATGAAATTTCACTACGAAGGGTGCCGGGCAGAACAGAAAATACGTGCTGACCATCGAGTGTATTTGGAAACGCGCGATGAGGCTATTGCCAACGGATACAAGCCCTGCGGCATTTGCAAGCCTTAAATCAGACGTGCTAAGCGTTTAGCTGTGGGCTGAAATCCAATAAGACATATTTCTGCCATCGAGCTGCTATGTCAGAATTTTTGCCTGTCCCTATGCGCTCCACCTAGCCTCACACGTTAAGACAGACTTCGTACTAATAAGCTTTTAAAAATCGCATATGAAAAAACAGGGTTCCCTGCTGCCGGATTTCAGGCAAAAAAACAAGGGAGCCCTGTTTATTTTTTTTATGAATAGCGTGGCTGTACAGCTTTGTATGGCGAGCTATTCCCAATAGCCGGATTTTTTCAGGTAGTTTCAAGTATTTTTCGCAAAATGGTTTGCAGACCCTGAACAGAATAAAGTCAGACAGCAATGAAGGAGTCCTCAAGGGCTACCTTCAAGTGCTCCATATTCATGTACTTCTTGTTTCCCCACTGGGTACCGGCCACATGGCTCAGACGGGCATAGACCAGCATCAGATGGAGCAACTTACCCGCAGATCAAGGACTATGTTTTGGAGCATACCGGGCTAAAGGTTTCCAGCCTTTATATTTCTGAGATAAAGAGAAAATGTGGGCTGGAAGTAGGCAAAAACTACAACCTTCCGAAATCCGAGGATTCCAGGCAAGCACCAACCTGCCCTCCAGAAAAAGAAATCGCCATCCGAGAGGCACTGCAGTATTTCGGAATGATCTGAATCCCATTGCCAATACACTGTTCCATTTCTGATGCAGGTACTAAAACGCTCTACCAAGAGGGTAACAGATGCTCGCCTCCATGATGGTTTGGCTACACGCCCCCAGCCGAGAAAGCGCATCTCTCGGCTGGGGTGATTCTGTCGGGATATGGATTGTCAAGGAATCAAATCGAACTCCATGAAAATGATGGGTCTGTGACAATATGTCATTGCGCCATCACGGAAGACTTCAGCAGATGCGCAGCCCCTTTATAGCCCTCGGAAAATGGACATCCAGTTTTACTGCATAGTATCAGTATCCACACCTAACCCGATTGAATGCCCCCTAACAAAGAAACTCGGCGGTATAACATGAAGCAAGATATTAGATGAATGCGGCCTTACATGCTGAGGGGCGTTCTGCAAAGGAATTCTTGCTTATCAATCGATATCATTCCAGAAACCGATTTCCGGGTTTTCATATGTACCAACGATTACACCACGATCCAGAAATGCATTTCGCTCCTCGCAGCACGTTTCCGGCAATAGGCCACATGCGTGGCATGCCGCAAGATTCAAAGAATCGCGCCCCTGACCTCTGCTCATGATGCATACCGGGTCATTTGAACAAGTCTTTGCATTCGCAATTGCTTTTCTGAGAATTCTGGGGAATGCATCTGGTCTGCCTTGACGAACCAGTCCTCCCAATGTACCTTCCGCATCGCCACTGGCAGTATAGATGAAAATACCCGCCATCTTTTTTCCGTCGGCTTCCTCGGCGCAGTATAGGCGTTCACTCAGAGAAGCGATGCTATATCCACACTCAAAACTCAACTGAGAAATGAGCAGATGAGATAGTGTGTGCAACATAAGGAATTTGGGCGTTATCGTGCGTGGATGATTCTTCCCGATAAACGATGTCGCATAATTGTGGTTCAGCCTAGAGGCTCTCTTAATGACTGCCGGATGGGCTTCAATCCAACCATCGATATCTTCTTGGTTGAACTCAATAAAAATGCCTTCACCACGCACTTCATAAGCAGGGTACCATCGAGTATCAGGTTCCTTTACATCCACAAAACCAGCATCATTACTGGTCATTGCTGGCTGTATTCTGGAAAAACCAATTAACGCATTTACCACACGTACTTTGTCGATAAGGGAAATAGCTTTAATGTGAGGCAAATTATACTCGGAGATATCCATTTCTTCACGGGAGAAATCGCCGAAACTTGAGCTGGTCGCACCTACTTCGCCAGCCAACGCGGCGTATTCCTCTACACGATACTGGATGCTGGTTACATCTACATCTTCAGGGATCGGCTCTAACCATTTGCGAATGAGGATTTTCTTTACTTCTTCACTAGGCGCACCAATTTCAAGTGCAATTTTATCCACCCACTTTGACAAGCGACGGGTAATTATAGAATTCCTTTCCTCCGGATCTGCATCACTAATAATAGTCATACAATCGTCATAGGCTTTGCTTTGCTCAATTTTTGCATTCAACTTGTCTGCATACGGGGGGATGACCAACGAACTATGTACCACAGGAAAGTAAACAGAGGACGCACCTCTTTGCACGGTTTTAGGATAGCAATCACACTTATCTTTGGTATGTCGAAACGGATGATGCCCATCACATCTGAATTGATTGGTTCCTAAGTCTTCGTCCAATTTTTGAAAGCAATCCTTATCAAACGCTCCCTTTAATGTTGCGATAGCACCACAAGAACAGCTTACACTCAATCCCTCTAGCCCTTCCGTTCCAGATGCACCGGTCTTAAATTTCAGTTCAGGATTTCCGCAAATTGGCTTTTTGGCCTTTGCGTGAACCCATTTTATCCAAGGAAAATCATTTAAATGACCTCTTTCACACACCGTGACAATACGCGCTACAACTAAGTCCTGATGGCACTTAGGGCACTGCATATGCTCAACCATATTCTCGTCCCGTTCAAGCGTTTTTGCTTTGGCGTTTTTCCTGTATTCAGCTACCCATTTTTTTAATGGCTGGAATCTTCTACACTTAGGGCAAAAGTACCATTCAGGAAAACGGGAATACGCAATATTAGTTGGTAACGCAAAGTAGTCTACCCCCAGGGCTTTGGCAAAACGATCATCATAGATTCTACTCTTTCTGCTCCAATACTCCGGCGCAGCAGTAACCAATGTCTGATCCGGAAAGTCTACCATAGCACCTACACCGTATTGCAAAACCGCTTGCGCCGCACGAACGGAGTGGGTAACTTTATTCAGTTCTATCTTTTCTATCTTTGTCTTCACTTGTTCAGACATTGTTGTCCCCCCAAATTACAACACTCCCCAATACAGGGGTGTCCACATTCCGCATTGAGGTTAGAGTTGCGATGGCATTGTCCTTTCCTGTGGAACCGTATGGTTTGAGCAGCCGCCGTGTATCTTCCGCAGGTGGATTGACCATGAATCGACGGCCAAAATACAACGGAATAGACGGGTTTGCTTCGTTGCATTCATTCACATCGGACTGCCAAAAATCAAAGAATTCCTTGATCTCCCTTCGAATTTCATCTATATTGTCCTTTGCCTGTCCCTCAGAGCGGTCGTTAATTCCGGTTACCCGTTCTGTGACAAATGCTTCGATTTTTTTTATTGCTTCCGAAAAGTGCTTCTCATCGAAATTAATGGCATCCTTATCTTCTCTCATTCCAGCCACTTGGCGTATCATAGAAACAAGCACGGCATGTAAGGCCCGCTCGCGTGCAGGACGAGAGAACGGAGTTGCCCCGGTCGGCTCTACAAAACGGTAAAAAGATTCATGATAAGAGCGGAATCGTTCGTAATGGGAACGGTCACGGCTCTTTGTGGCATCGTACTGCACAAAGACTACACCGGGGAAAGACCGTCCTACCCGGCTGGAGGCCTGAATATATTCACTGGTAAGTTTGGGCTGTCCGATCATCAACATAACATTCAATCGTGCAACGTCAATACCGACGGAGATCATGTTTGTCGCAAGCAGCACGTTAGAAGCATATTGCTTGGCGGCTACATTTTCTTTTGAATATTCGATTTTCTCCAGCTTGTCCAGTGTCTCATTCAATTCCGTGGTGGATACACGGCTGGTAAGCTCATCCGCGCTAACAATAAGCCTTCTTCCCGTAAACATACGATTTGCTGTACGAATGATAAAATCCTTAACGTCATCGTCTATCAGAGTTGAAGCCTTACCTAAATCCTTCAGGCTGTTAAAATAAACCGTCAATGTCCACAGTTTGTCTTTAACTTCTTCGGGAAGATCCATGGTGTAAACTTTCTGCATAAGCGCGGCCACGGCACGGATTTCCGTCATAGCCTTGGTTTTTCCGGATGGCATAATACCTACATACTTACGTCCGTAAACACCCTTGCTGTAATCAATCACAGCCTCTTTTGCAAAGAAAGAATCCTCCGCATCCAAACCGGGTGCCGGGAACTGCACAACTTCACGATTATACAGTACAGAACACTGTTCTTTCGCTCTCCGAATTGTAGCGGTGGAAGCAATGATCTTGGGATACACACCTTTTTGACCGCAAATTGCATCCACGGCGGTTTCATAAAGGCCAACCACCGTACCTAACGCACCCGAAATCAAATGCAGTTCATCTTGGATAATTAGTTCCGGGGTGCGATTTTCTTTTCCGGCACCGAAAAAGGCACCGATTCGTCCGTCCCAGGGCAGCATAGCAAATTTGTCCACCGTACCAAACAGCAAGGTCGGAGGCGCTTCGTAAAGTTCATCATCGATAATTTGAATCGGAAGCCTTTTGGTAAATGCACAATCCTCATGAGGACAAAACATATAAAAATGTTTCCCGCTCATGCTATAACCCCATTCGCCGACCAGACGGGCGCCTTTATCGTCTTTGACCATCTTGGTTCCGCACCACGGACACTTCAGCACCTGAAACTTATTATGACGTTCTTTTTCATTTCTGACATAAAAATGATTACTTACATTTTGAAGTTTTTCCAAATGATATTTCGCATCTTCATTTTTGTTTGGAATATGTGCGCCGCCGATCCAGAGGCCAATTGTAATTGGGTCTCTTCCCAGAGGATATGCCGGGTATTTATGCCGCTTTTGGACGCAATCTTGTCTGATATACTCGCAAGCACATATAAGTGTAGCTGCACGTGTAAATTGCTGTGCCGCCAATAGGCGGAGAGTATAACGCATAATAACAGCTGTACCGTTGCAGTTTTCGGGGTGTGCCAGTTTGCGGTAGAAAATTGTAAACGCAGTCAGTCCAAGATATGCCTCTGTCTTGCCACCACCGGTAGGGAACCATATCAGATCAACAATATTCCGCTCCAGAGATTCATCATCATTATAGAGTTTATATCCATCAGTAAAAACGCTATCTGGAAAGGCCTCCATTTGCAATTACCGTCGCTCTCCTGGCTATAATCCATGTTCAAAAGTCTATCGGCAATTTCTTCATCTCCTGGATAGCGATCGGCGCTGGTTTTCGACATATCTCCCTGCATCGCAATATGAATTCTCTGCATAAACATTGCGCGATTCGCCAACAGAAAGGCCTTGTATGCATTGTCATTGTGTGACAGAGTATCGATACCGGCGTACATCCTCTTATATGCGCGCTTGCATTCACGGATATTGTTGGCGGCAGCGGATACATATCTGGGATCTAGCGTTTCAGCTGTCTTCTCCAGACTATCGACCCAGTTTTTATACAGATCGACCAAGCTCCGCATGGATGCAAGTTTGGTAGCTCGGTCGGATGGATCAAGGTCTGACAAATACTTCATGGACAATTCTTCGTCTTTGATGAGATCACTTTGAGGCAAGGAAAAGCTCATCGACGGAACCTCGGTTATAGGTAAGAAATCACTCCATATGTTCCCAACTCCAGACGCATCGATTTCCCAGTCTACGGATGTACCCAAGCCAGTTCCGTATATTTTTTTGTGGCGGTACAACAAATCCAGCGACTGTTCTTCTGAGTCCATCGCGGTTACATCCGCGTTGGGATTGCTTTCTACAAAAACGAAATCATTATTCTCAGAGGATACTTTCATCTTGGCCTGGAAAATGCAGCGATTTGCTTTCACAGGAGATTCCTTCCAGTCGTTCACCAACATAACGGTAATTGACCACAAATTATCTCCAATTTTCCGCCTCAAAGCCACCAGCTTTGCATCAGTGCCATCCAGATTGTGGTTGGCTTCATCATCGGCATAATCCCCATGGCTAAAGTCAAGCGCAAATTCCGGAATTTCATGCGGAACTCGCACATACCCCATAGCACAATAGTCAACAAAACGGTAGACTATTTTCTGAAGTATGCGAAATTCATTTTCCGGAATTGTATCGCGCTCAAAAATGCTACGGGCTTCCTTGGCGGTTACGGAAGAAATCAGTCGCAGCGCATGGGCGTCCTTGTCATACACCATAATATGCGCCAATTCAGGCGGTACTGTATAGGTGTCAGGATCATCCGGCAGATAGGGAATCATACAATCCGGAACTTTGGCATTTCGGTATGTGGCAAAAGTCAAACTTCCTCTGACGATATTTGTGTTTCCTCTTGCGATGAATGTAATGCCCATGGACGAAGGCATGTACTGTGTAGCCATTCCGATTTCTTCGTCCAAGTTTTCATCTGCAGTTTCGTCAAATGCATAGGTTCTCTGTTTCTTCTGTTGAACGGGGTCGGCACCTGGATCTTCGGCAGAAGGCGAACCAGAGTTTTCTGCCGAATTATCGGATTCCTCCAATTCAACAGTCTCATCATTATCCTGGTTGACAGCATTTCCTTGCGGGAACAGAATGCCAGCGGAATAACGGCTGGTAGGGGTGCTGGAAATAAGTTCATGCTCTCTGTCAGGCAAAGAAAATTCTGATCCGGGTCCTAAAAGTTCATCCCTAATTATACCGATATACTCTTCCCGGGCAGAAATCATTGTCTGTCTAATTTCACTGCCTGTCATATCAATACCTCCGCTTCTGTAATGGGTTTATTCACCAGATTGATGTTGATATTTTCACTTTCGTCCAGTTCCGTAATATACTCAAGTTCCAGTATTTCCGACAGACTGTCCACATTGTTATATACGATGCTTAGAACGCTGCCTTCCTCAGGTATGTTGCCAATAAGTTTATCGTTGATAGCCTTTACGATTAATTCAAGAATTTTTCGCCGGTCGTGACGCACCGCTCCACACGCCTCAAAAAAGCCATGAGGATCTGCCAGTAGATGAGGATCCTCTGTTATGATTGCAATACACTCCATGGTATGTTCTTTACGGGGGCCGACAATGTGACTGTCATCGATGAGCCATTGCCGAATAGTGACCTCCTGCATAGAACTTCCGGCCTCTCTCATTTTCTGAGCAACCTTTCGATAAGTAAAGCCATTGGTTTCCTTGTACTCCCGCAAGGCTTCTTTCCAATATTGAGACTTTTCGTAAGCCTCAATTGCGCCTTGCCCCAAACGTCCATCACGAAGCAGACGCTCATAGATGAAGTCAACAATATTCTTGGTGTAATCATCACGCTTAACAAACACCAGCACATCTCCGGGTCGCAATTGCTCCGGGGATTTTTCAGCCACATTTCCTGCCATACTGTCAAAGACAACCGCAGAATAATACTTGGAGAAGAATATTTGCTCTCCCGAAACAAAAGTGCCTACGTGTTTAACTTCGGACACCGGGACATAAACGCCTCCCGCACTGCTGCTCTGTGCCAATTTGCGAACATCAAATGTATTATAGGCTTCGATATATTCGTCCAGGGCAGAGAACTGCTGTACTTCCTCTTCCATCTGCATTTCCTGAGAAGAGTTATCCTCCTCCGGCTCATCTGCCATATGGGTGGCACCGATTCTTCGATTCAGCTTTCGCTCGTACTTTGCGAATTTCTTTCGTCGGAATGTAAATACCTTTTCCTCACATTCATATAGAAGAACATCGACATTACGTGCAGCCAAACATTGCAACGGATCAAACCGCTTATTATTCAGTTCTCCAACACATAAAACCGCATCGTATTTTTTCTGGCTATCGAAACGATTTGCCGTTACGCAAATTACATTTTCGTCAAAAAAGCGCTTAGGGTATACTATGCGAAGTAAGTCGGCATAATATGCTTTTGGTACAATGATTGCAACCTTGCTGAGTTTATGTTCGTTCAAGTATTCCCTCAGGGCATTTGCCTTTGGGCAGATTTTCAATCGTTCACGATATTTTCGTTCCAGTGCATCCGCCACAACCATACACCGTTCTTGCATAGATCCAGCTTGATCTGCAATATCCCATAATTCCTGAATGCGTCCGTAGGGTGAAGTAACCGCTTTGTTAATCTGTCCGTTACAAATGGCGTTTTCCATTATTTCTAACGGAAAAACTGCGGAATTAAGAAGATTCAGCAGACCATGCGCAGCCACCACGAAGTCGTCTTTGACAGCATCATTCCAATTAGACTGTTTGATGACAAAAATCGCATTTTTTATGGTTTTGTATTCATCCCAACTCCAACCTTCACCCACGGGAATTGCCGTAACAGTATTGTGTATCACATTCATAATCTGCCGATGGAGTTCTTCGGTAAGCGGATTGTCGTTGCAAATCATTTGATTACTTTTGGATAACATGTTTTTTGTACAAGCAAATACGGAAGCATCCTCATACATCTCCAAGATATGTTCACCCATCCCGGCTTTGATTGGGGATGTAACATGAGCAAAACGCAGTACTTTTCTTCGAAGCAAATCAGCAAGTTCAGACCCGTTCTCGGTTATAGATGCACCACCGATAACCAATAAACCTACTACTTTATTTCTGTTTCTATCCAGAACCAAATCCCGTGCCGTTGAAATTTTACCGGTTACTTTCAAAACTGGTTCCGCTTTTGCCGGATTCAGACCGAACTGATATTCTTCACCACTACAGGTATAATACGCCGCCGGAATAATGTCCAACAAACCAACTTCTTTGCCTTCTCCATATACGATACGGACTTGTTTGTAAATCTCGCAAAATGAGTTGCGATCAGCCACAATGACGATTGAAACATCAATCTGTGTAGGGATTTCTTGCATATTCACATCAAATACGAAAGATAAAAAATCCTCACGATTTGTCTTTTTCTTTCTAATACCGCGTCCGTCAGTAATCTGCGACTCTCCGTAATAAGGCTGTATCAGGTGCTTATTCTCCTCCAGAGGAAGGTACCCGATCATTTTCCCGTTTTTTCCTTTCCCGTCCTGCTCAATCACCATACAAAGCCGACCGTATTCAACGCGGGTACCTTTCCAGCGATACCGCTGACCATTATACATAACCATATCGTCTATCTGTAGAGCAGAGATAATATCGTCATTTGTAGACAGGTTATAGGACAGACAACCCAGCGCGACGGCAACAACGGAAATAACATCAAAGCACAGAGATCCTGTATGAAGAGCAAAATTGACAGTTCGCTCCTTTGATACCAATGAATCGGCAAAAAAAGACAGATATTTTTCAATGATTGCTTCCTTCGATATCAGCGCATCACCATAATAAATATCGCACTTTTTCAGAATAGTATTTGCCAGTTTTTCTGCCGTCATGGTCATACACCTCCGTTTACGGTTCTTCTCCGTGTAAGATGGCCAAACAATCAAGCATAAACCGTGCCATCTCTTCAATTACCGGAATTGTGACGGAGTTGCCAAACTGCTTGTACTGTTGGACTGCCGGAATCCCCTCGGGGAATGAAAACTCGTCCTCTCCCTCGGCGTTTACAAATCCATAGTTTATAAAGCCTTGAAGTTTCCCCCACTCGGTGGGAGTCATAACACGAATGCCTTTATCGTTGAGAGGGGTTTTCTTCCCTTTAATAATCTGTCCCGCAATACCTTCTTTGGGATCGTATATCAAATTGCGTTCACGGCCCGAACCTCCTGTTGCCAACAATGTGTTGGCTATAGGTCTCTCAATTCCTTCCGCATTTACAATCCGATAACCAAATCCGTAGCCTTTTCCTTCTTGACGTTCTCGATGCTTGACGAGTGTCTCCAAATATCCCGATGCCATATAATACCTTGCCGGCACATCATGCTCCAACAAATCATTCAAATCATGATATAGCTCAACCGCCCGGGTACGAGGCATGTCCGTTGGCAACATAGCCAGTCTATCCGGGGCAAAACGCTCCGTATCAAAACCGATTATATATGTACGAGGGCGATTTTGCGGAACACCAAAATCGCGGGAGTTGCGAACAAAGGATTTGGGTGCATATTTGAGTGTTCCGTCTGTTTTTTTTGTGACACCAATTACATAGTAACCCAAATCATTTACAAGCGTTTTGATGATGGTTTTAAATGTTCGACCTTCGTTGTGAGTAACCAAACGATCTACATTTTCCAAAAACAAAGCGAACGGTCTGGTTCGTCTAATAATGTCGGATATATGAAAAAAAATCTTGCCCTTTTCTTCGTTCTCGAATCCTTCTTGCAACCCGACCCGGCTGAATGTTTGGCAGGGGAATCCGGCTAAAAGTACTCCATATTCCGTGTTTTCTACCTGCTGTTTAAATTCATCGCTGGTTAAATCGTTTTGGGGATTGTCCCCATATAAATGTTGGTATGTTCTGCAAGCGTACTTGTCAATTTCCGAAGAAAGTACATTCACAAACTGCCCTGTAAGCTCAAAGCCACGACGAATGCCGCCGATGCCAGCACAAAGGTCAATTGTTCTATATGGTTGAACAGGGAAAATTCGCAACTCATCCAAAACTACGGAAACGCAGTATTCCAGTTCTTTCTGTATTTCATGTCCCCAAAATCGCAGAACGGTCCAACCTTGTTCCTGCAGTCGTGCCGTTACCTCAATATCCCTCTGCATATTGCGTTCGATTTTGGGAATCCAAAAATCACGATTGCTTTTTATATCGTTTTGCGCCTTCTCCCAGTTATATCCGTGCCAAAAATCTCCGTCACAGAATATCGCGATTTTCCGAGCAAGAAATGCAATATCTGGTTTTCCGAAAATCGTCTTATTGTTTCTTGTAAACGTAGTAAGCCCCTGGCGAACAAGCTCCTCGCACAGAAGTTTCTCCAGCGCGGTATCACTATTGCGCACCCGGCTCATATTTTTATGTATTTGCCCTTTACTTTTTTTGCGAGCCATTGTGCATCTCTCCAACCTTCAAGATATAGGCCGATAAACCGTGAAGCATTCGATATTAGCTGCAGAATATCAACCTTGTTGTTCTATAAAGCAGACTTCCTTTCTTCATGCCATGTGGCAGTTTTGCAGTTCCGCTGCATGAAAAGCTCTCCTTCGGAAAGGATCGCATCCCAAGCGGGGCGAAGAAAACGATCAATGCATACCATTTTGTTCCCGTGTCCAGAAAACGGGGTACATATCAAGGGGCTTGCCCGTCTCTTTTGCTTTGTTTTTTAGCCGTGCAATGACGGATGCTCCCATATCCATTACAGCCACACTCCTATCCGATCTTTCACCTTTTTCAGAACTTTGCGTTTTTCAGCATATTCCAACAGCTTGGGTACATTCTTTTTCGTATCTGCTACATAGCTCTGGATGGCCTTGTTGTAAGTCTCTCTGTCTATTTTATTTTCATAAAAAATGCATTCGCAAATCAGCCGATCCCGGTCAAATATCTGCATGGTGCAGTCGCCGTAATCTGCGGCTGTAACGCCAAAGGCCAAAAATTCTTTTTTCATGTAGTATGGCTGTACAAAGGGATAGTCCAGCTTGAAACGGGATTTGGATGTATCCCGGTCGACTGCAATATTCCATTCCAGGGGGAGGGGCGGTCAGAATAGCGGTAATAGAACAGGGCCGTGTACATGCACAGCACACCATCTGGGAACAGCTGAGCAATTTGTGCCGCCTCGGATATGAGCTCATTCGTTTTGCAAAGGCTGTAATAGCCTTGCTTGATTCTCTCTATGATTTGCTCATCAACCAGTTTCCGAATAGCATAGGTGCTATAGCCGAGAGCTGCGAGATCGGATGTGCGGAATATACCTCCACATTCGTCTGCCAGCTTTTCAAGAATTTCTTTGTCGGTCATGTTTTCACTAACTTTACGCACAAGCCAACCTTGTGCTGCAACTTCACAAATTGAATTATATGCGCAATTCTCAAAAAAGTCAATGCGGAAGGATACTTTCGCGCACCGAACGTCAAATGTTTTGCTGAGATTTTGCATAAACCTGCGTGCTTTTCCGTATCGTTTGGTAAATCACCTATAATACTGATCGTTTCCTGTTTTAGAGCGTCCTACCCGCTAATTCTGCGAATATTTGTTTGAGACCCCATATCGGTCTTTGCGTTTCATAGACATATTACTTACAATTTACCGATCCTACAGTTCAAACGAAATCACCGTTTTCTTGTGAAGCTTCTCATTTTCGCAGTCCAAAAGATACGTTATTACCTTTTTTTGCAAAGCGATTTGTTCTTGTCATATCCCAAGCAAGCTGGATGATCTTTGCTGTACCGCTTTCAAAATCAACTGAAATTTCTCCCCATTCGCCGTCGCAGTCTACCTGATATTCGTAGA
>OGCN01003427.1_pt1 | contig 15304 bp, 14 predicted proteins | sample 1570181 | NCBI WGS metagenome assembly OGCN01 (sample SAMEA4370584, study PRJEB24528) | human gut metagenome | reverse complement strand
TGAAGTGCCTTGCAGAGAACAGCAGCCCGATCCGAAACATGAAACAATATCTGCTTGCCTCTCTGTACAACGCACCGACCACAATGCAGTTGACCTATCAAAATCGAACGAACCATGACTTTGCGCATGGCTCCCAGAGGGGGTGATTTTATCGCAAAGAAATGTACCACGATTGCCATTGTCAACCAGAAAGGTGGCACCGGCAAGACCACAACCTGTGAAAATCTTGGTGTCGGTCTTGCTGCCAAGGGCAAAAAAGTTCTTCTGGTGGATGCTGACCCGCAGGGCAGTCTAACCATTAGTATGGGGTGGCAACAGCCCGATGAACTGCCCACCACGCTGTCTACCCTAATGACCAAAGCCATGAACGACCAGAGTATTCTGCCCGGTGAAGGTGTCCTGCACCATGATGAGGGGGTTGATTTGATTCCTGCCAACATCGAGTTGGCCGGGCTGGAAGTGTCCCTTGTCAACACCATGAGCCGGGAGAAGATGCTGAAGCAGGTGCTGGAAAGCGCAAAACGCGAGTACGACTATATCCTGATTGACTGCACTCCTTCCCTCGGTATGTTGACGGTCAACGCACTGGCCGCGGCAGACACCACGCTGATTCCGGTACAGGCACAGTACCTTTCCGCCAAAGGTCTGGAACAGCTTTTGCAGACCGTCCAGAAAGTGCGGCGGCAGATCAATCCAAAGTTAAAAATCGAGGGCATCCTGCTGACTATGACGGACAGCCGCACCACCTACGGCAAGCAGATCAGCAACCTGATTCGCCAAGCCTATGGCGGAAAAATCAAGGTATTCGAGCCAACCATTCCACGCTCTGTCCGAGCGGCGGAAATCAGCACGACCGGCGAAAGCATTTTCACCTATGACCCAAAGGGCAAAGTGGCTGAAGCCTACAAATCTCTGACGAAGGAGGTGCTGGCCGATGCCGAAAAGCAGCTTAAACATATCGCTGAAAGGGGCCGATGATATCTTCTCCACCGAAGAATCCCGGCAGGAGGAAAAGCGGGAGCAGGTGCAGCAAATTCCTATTGCAGAGCTGTTTCCGTTCAAGAACCATCCCTTTAAGGTGCTGGACGATGAAACCATGCAACGCACGGTAGAAAGCATACAGCAGATTGGCGTTACGAACCCTCTGATTGCCCGCCCACGACCAGAGGGCGGTTATGAGATTATCTCTGGCCATCGCCGCCAGCACGCTGCACAGCTTGCTGGACTGGACACGCTACCTGTCATTGTCCGGCAAATGGATGATGATGCCGCCATCCTGCTCATGGTGGACAGCAATCTCCAGCGCGAAAGCATCCTGCCCAGCGAAAGAGCCTTTGCGTACAAAATGAAGCTGGAAGCTCTAAAAAATCAAGGTGCTAGGTCAGATTTAACTTCTGCCCAAGTTGGTCAGAAGTTGTGGTCGGTTGAACAGATTGCCAGTGATGCTGGTGAGAGCAAGACACAAATTCAACGTTTTATCCGTCTGACCAACCTCATCCCGGAAATGCTTGACCTCGTAGATCAGAAGAAAATCTCGTTCAATCCCGCTGTGGAATTGTCCTATCTGGATGAAGCCCAACAGCGGGATTTTTTAGAAGCCATAAACGATACGCAGAACTTTCCATCGCTCTCACAGGCACAGCGGCTTAAAAAGCTGGCACAGGAAGGACATTTCTCGTATGACGTTGCCTTTGCTGTGATGGGCGAACCGAAAAAGGATGAACTGGATAAGGTGGTTATCAAAAATGATACCTTGCGGAAATATTTTCCCCGCAACTTCACGCCAAAGCAGATGGAAGATACCATCATCATGCTGCTGGAACGTTGGCAGCGCAAACAGCAGCGTGAGAACGAACGCTGACCATACCGTACTGAAAGACCCAATGGGGTCTTTTTCTTTTGCAAACAAAGGAGAAAAGCCTATGAATAACAACACTCGTACCATCCGTTCTGAAGAAATCACCATTGATATGCGCGTCCTCACCATCATGGAGGATGGACGAAAGAACGGCGAGATCTACCTTGCAGCCATCGCCCCGGATATGGAACTGACCGTTATCACGCTGGATGAAGCCCCCGACATCCTGCCCTGTTTCGATGAAGATGATGCCTGTGTCAATATCCCCGACAGCACTCTGATGCTCTGCTACAACCCGGCGCAGGTGCTGGAACTGGGCGGCAAGCACTACCTGACCGGCCCTGTCATCCTGATGCGCATCGACATGGACGGTGATATTATTTCGCTGTCCATGGATGAACTCTACCGCTTCCAGAAGTATCTGGCAGGTCACAGCATCACCCTGATGGCTGACGACCAGAAGCTGCCCTGCATCTGCATGGAGTGAGGAAAAAACCGAATGGAACAGAAAAAGGACACGCTGTCGGCGCTGGAGATTGCGCCGGGGCAGTACCCGAAGCAGGTGAAAATCAGTAATAGTCTGGAATCTTTACAGAAGGAGGTTGGCGGCACGATCACGGCTACTTATCCCTTTGCTGACCCGGTGGCCATCGTGTGCAACGATGAGGGCAAGCTGCTGGGTCTGCCCATGAATCGCGCCCTGCGGGATGAACACGGCCAGACCTATGATGTAATCGCAGGTACCTTTCTGGTGGTTGGTCTGGGCGAGGAAGATTTTGTATCGCTCTCCCCGGAACTGGCGCAGAAGTATGAGCAGCATTTCCACCAGCCTGAAACCTTCGTCAAGCTGGGCAGTCGCCTTGTGATTTTGCCCACCCCGGATGAAGCCGTTCAGAATGCAGAAGAAAAGTCTCGCGCGAAGCCCCCGGCAGAGCATGACCGTTAAAATTATCCTGCTGCACAGGAGGTGGTGACAATGCAGGAAGAAATCGAGCATAAAACGGTCAACTTTGCCATCTCAACCACAAAGCTGTCAGCGCGCACACTCTTGCGCGGGATGCAGTTTCTTCTGCGGCAGTACGACAAACACGCTTCGCAAGGCAAGCAGTCCATGAAGCGGCTGGTGCGGCAAAATCGCGGTGTGTCCAATGTGGAAATTCAGAAAACAGGCATCAAAGACTTCGACAAGTACGCCAAAAGGTACCACATAGACTACGCCGTTCAGAAAGATTTGTCTACCACACCACCCCGCTATATGATCTACTTCAAGGCGCAGGACACCGAAGCACTGAGTGCTGCGTTTAAGGAGTATTCGGCATCAGTTTTGGACAAAACCAAACGTCCCTCTGTGCTGGCAAAGCTGCATGATCTGGCTCAGAATGTTGCGAACCTGCCCGACAAGGTGCGGCACAAGCAGGAGGAGCGCGGCCTATGAAGAAAAAGAAACTTTCCAAGCTGCTGGCCCGCTATGGACAATTTTCGAGAATACCCATGAGGCCATCATCGACCAGGAAACCTTTGACAATGTGCAGCGCGTCCGGGGAAACGCCAGACGCTACCCGGACGGCTTTGGGGAGGCATATCCCCTGACTGGCCTAATGTACTGCGCCGACTGCGGCGGCAAGATGTATGTTCACCGCACCTATAACGGTAAGCGTGTTCCTCAGTACACTTGCGGCCAGTATGGCAAATACCCTATCGGCTCCCTTTGCCCCACACAGCACCGCATCAAGGCCGAAGCTGTTCTGACCCTGATTGCCGATATGCTCCGGACCATCGCGGAGTATTCCAGGAATGACCGGGCCGAGTTTATCCGCACTGTCCAGGAAACGCAGGCCGCCCAGCAGACCGCCGACATCTCTAAAAAGCGGAAACGGCTGGCTGCCGCCCAAAAGCGGGCCGGAGAACTGGAACGGCTGATTTGCAAAATCTATGAGGACAACGCCCTGGGCAAGCTGCCGGACGCCCGGTATGAGGCCCTGGACGCACAGTACGCCAAAGAGCAAGACGCCCTCAATGCGGAAATCACAGAGTTGGAAAAAGCCGTTACCGGCTATGAGCAGAGCCGGAAATCTGCGGAGAAGTTTATTGCCCTGATTGACAAGTATGAGAATTTCGACACGCTGACAAACACCATGCTCAACGAGTTTGTAGAGAAAATCCTTGTCCATGAACGCGCCCGGAAAGGCAGCCAGGACACCACGCAGGAGGTTGAAATCTACTTCAACTTTGTGGGCCGGTATATCCCGCCCGCCTTGCAGCCGGTTCCCCTGACACCGGAGGAACAGGAAGAACTGCGGAAGAAGGAGGAACGCAAGGACAGGCTTCACCAGAACTACTTACGCCGCAAAGCAAACGGCAAGCAGAAGGAATGGGAAGAACGCTACAACGCAAAGCGCAAAGCGCAACGGGAGGCGGCAAAGGCCGCAATCCGTGCTGAGGACATGGAAAAAGGCATTTTTATCCCCGTCAGTCAGTTACCTAGGCAGGAGCCCCGCAAGGCCACCGTATCGGCCAGCACCGCCGTTTAACAATTACAATGCAAAGGAGGACGAACATGAACGAGTTGACTTACACCCGCTGCGGGGATTACTACATCCCCGACCTGAAACTTTCCGAGCAGCCGGAGGCCCCCATCGGCAAGTATGGCCGTATGCGGCAACGCTACCTGAAGGAACACCGGCCCAGTCTTTACAGCAGCTTGATTTTGAGCGAAAAGCTGTACCCGCACCTGTTGGAGATTGACCGGGCGGCGCGGGAGCGCATAGACGCCATGCTGCCCCGCATGATGGAGGCGGCGGGCGTTACCGAGGAACTGAAAGCCCGCGACCCCATGCGCTGGGTGGGGTTGATGAACACGCTGAAGGCGCAGGCGGAGGAAATTATATTGGATGAATTAATTTTATAAACAAGAAGCAGCAGAAATTATTCTGCTGCTTCTTGTTTATAGATTGGCATAAAAACGGTGAGCCTAAACTAACACTTTTCTCTTGCATTTTTATTTCCTATGTGGTATAGTGAATAGCGTAAGCTAACCTAATTAACTTACAGGAAGGTTTTTATATGCCGAGAGATAAGACAGATACACATAATAAATTGCTCCCATGTATTAAGCAGGAATTTTTAGAGCATGGATATGAGAAAGCGTCTATGCAAAATATCGCAAGACGAGCAGGAATTACTGCTGCGGGGATATATCGCCATTTTCCAAGCAAAGAGGCTATGTTTACTGCAATGGTAGAACCAGTAACGAGTGATTTTTTGAAGATGTGCGATGTTTCTATGGAAGAAACATATTCTCGACTTAGTGACGATGATTTCCTCAAAAATTTTAACGAGTTCAGAACGGGAAAAAACAGGGAATCTATTAACTTTATGTATGACAATTATGATGTTTTTCGATTATTACTTGTTTGTTCAAAAGGTACACCTTATGAATCTTTTCAGGAGCGTCTTGTGGAAATCGAAATGCAAGGAATTATTGATTTGTTTGGCGTACTTGAAAAGCGAGGGCTTCCTCATAAAACAGTAACAGATAATGAACTTCATATATTGTGTACCACATTTGTCACCGCTCTTTGTGAAACAATTAAACATGAATATACAAGAGAACAGGCATTGAAGCATTTGGACTTCATCGGTAAAATGCTTTACCCTGGTATGCAAGAAGTCCTTGGCTTCTGAAAATTACATAATAAATGACTGCACTGAATTTTAGGGCGTTATCGTCCTAAAATTTTTCTGTTTTATGGGTTAGTTAATGCTAACCAAAATCATTAGCTTATATAGGAGGGATGGACTATGAAAGTAAAGGGTAGCTTGTATTGGATTTATTCTTTTATAAGCGGATGTAAAGGCAAAATGTTGGTAGCTATTCTATTGGCTGTGATTGGGGTATTGTGTGGAATGGCACCCTATTTTGCGCTCGCAGGAATTTTGTCGGGATTGATCCAAAACACTTTAACGGCAGAACGCATCTTTTGCTATGTGGGAATTGCTGTGTTAGGCGAGACTCTTAAAATGTTGTTTAATACAGTTTCCTCTTTGAAAGCTCACAGGGTAGCTTATCATATCTTAGGGAATATTCGATGCAAACTGGCTGAGAAAATGATGCGTGTTCCTATGGGAGTTATGGTTGATACCCCATCAGGTAAGTTGAAAGCGATGGTTGTAGATACTGTTGACAAATTGGAACAGCCCTTAGCTCACATGTTGCCAGAGATCACAGCAAATGTTTTCACACCGCTTTGCATTATTATTTTACTTTTCATTTTGGACTGGCGTATGGCACTGGCCTGTATGATTGTGATTCCTATTGGCGTTTTACTCTTAATGGGGCAAATGAAAGACTATAAGAATAGATCTGATAGATATATTGAAGCCAGTAGCAACATGGACAGCTCTTTGGTTGAGTATGTCAATGGGATTGAAGTAATCAAGACTTTCAGCCAAACAGGGAAATCATTCCAAAAATTCTCTGATTCTGTTAAGAATTACCATGATACGACATTGGATTGGTGGAAAAATACCTGGCTATATTCAGCACTTGGTTTAACAGTAATTCCTGCTACCCTTGTGGGAGGTATTCCCGTTGGAGCGTATCTTCTTATGCAAGGAAGTATCAGTTTTTCTATTTATATTACATGCCTTATTTTATCCCTTGGAATTGCCGGTCCGCTGATTCAAGCAACGTATTATGCTGATAATTTTGCTGTTGTTGATGCCAGTATCCGGCAAGTAGGAAATTTTCTTGATGAACAAGAACTGGTGCGGCCATCAAAAGAAGTTTTGCTAACAGATGATGGCTTTCATTTTGAGCATGTTTCATTCGGATATGATAAAAAAGAAGTGCTGCATGATATAACCTTTTCCCCTGTGCCGGGTGGAAAAACGGCCATAGTAGGGCCATCTGGTTCAGGTAAGTCAACCATAACAAAATTGATGGCGGGCTTTTGGGATGTAACAAGCGGTCATATCATTTATGGATGCCAAGATATTCGCAATATTCCAACAAGCCAGTTAATGAAACATATTAGTTTTGTGTCACAGGATAACTTCCTTTTCAATATTAGTATCAAGGAAAACATCCGAATGGGAAACCCTTGTGCTACCGATGAGGAAGTCCTTGCCGCAGCAAAAGCGGCCAGATGTGATGAGTTTATCCGCAAAATGGAATATGGATACGATACTTTGGTCGGAGATGCAGGAGGAAAGCTCTCTGGCGGAGAAAGACAACGCATCACGATAGCCCGCGCAATATTAAAGCCAGCAGATGTTGTAATTCTGGATGAGGCAAGTGCCTATGCCGACCCAGAAAATGAGGTGTATATTGAAGAAGCTATAAATGAGTTGGTAAAAGACAAAACTCTTATTGTAGTTGCCCATCGTCTGGAAACGATTGAAAATTCAGATAAGATTGTTGTTGTAGATCAAGGAAAGATTGTAGCTGAAGGAACACAAAGCGAATTATTAAAAAATTGTGCTCTTTATAAGCGGCTGTGGAACGAGACAATATTAACTTCAGAGCGGAAAAGAGGTGAGTGCAATGCTTGAAACCATGAAACGAATTTTGACTATGGCGGGCAAATATCGCCACAAAGTTACAATAGGAATTATCATCAGCCTATTGCACTCCTTCTTTTCCGCAATGGACTTATTTGCCATACTTTATATTTCTTTTTCTATCAATACCCTTACCCAACAGAAAATTGGAGTTGCTGCTGCGATTTTACTTGTGGGCCTTACAGGTAAGATTATTTGTAAGTATCAGATAACTGAACATATATCTGGTTCCAGCTACGATGTCTTTTACGAAAAGCGTTTGGAGGCTGGTGAAAAATTAAAGAGAGTGCCGATGGGTTATTTCAGCGAAAAGAACCTCGGTGAAATCCAGATGGCAATGACTACAGATATGAATGCTTTGGAATCCTCGGCAATGTCTGTTGTAGAAAACATTTTGGGCAGCCTGATTTATGCTGCAGTTTGTACTTTAGTATTGCTTCTTTTTAACTGGAGAATAGGGCTTATTACATTAGCGGGCCTTGGAATCGGAATTCTTTTGCTCCGTGTCGTTCAAGAAAACGCAAAAAAAGTAATGCCAGTACGTTTTCAGGCTCAGGAAGAAATGACAGAGAAAACGTTGGAATTTATACAGGGCAATATGGTTATGCGCCTTTTTGGAACAGGACGGGATGGTTTGAACAGAGTAAAAGAAGCATTCCATAAAAAACAGGAAGCAGACATTCGTCTGGAAAATACAGCGGTCTGGCCAATCAGCTTTTACAGATACATATTTCGACTGGCGAGCTGTGGAGTAGTATTGATTGCCGCATTGCTCTATGTAAGACAAGAAATGACATTTCCTATTTGTGTTATGTTCCTTTTTGCGGCTTTTCTTGTTTACTCACAGATGGATGGACTTGCCTCTAATATTGCTCTGCTACGAATTGTAGATACTGCTCTTAGTCAAGTTGAGTCCGTATTGGAAATTCCGGAGATGTCAGGTAATGACACCATAGATAAAATACAGAATTATAATATTGAACTTCATAATATATCCTTTGGCTATGAAAATCGTCCCATCATTCAGAATGTCACATTAAAAATCCCAGAACATCGAGTAACGGCTATTGTAGGACCGTCTGGCTCTGGAAAAACGACTCTATGTAATTTGATTACAAGATTTTGGGATGTGCAGCAAGGCGAAATTATGATTGGTGGCAAAAATATCAAAGAAATAGAGTTTGAGGAATTGATGAAACTGATGAGCATCGTGTTTCAGAAGGTGTACCTGTTTCACGATACTATAGAAAACAATATAAAATTTGGGAAACCTACTGTCACGCATGAAGAAGTTGTTGAAGCGGCACGTCGAGCATGCTGCCATGAATTTATCGAAAAATTACCAAATGGATATCAGACAATTATTGGCGAAGGTGGTTCAACACTATCTGGTGGTGAAAAGCAACGTATTTCTATTGCTAGAGCAATCTTAAAGGATGCTCCTATTATCATTTTGGATGAGGCCACATCCAGTGTTGATCCTGAAAACCAGCACGCATTATTGACAGCTATCAACGAACTAACATGTGGAAAAACGCTGATTATCATTGCCCACCGGCTTTCCACAATCAAGGATGCCGACCAAATTATCGTTCTGGATAACGGGCATGTTGTCCAACAGGGGACACATGAAACATTGCTTCAACAGGATGGCATTTACCGTAGGTTTGTAAAAATACGGCAAACGGCATCCTCTTGGAAAATATAAACAAAATAAGAAAGGGTTTAGGTAAGCATTATGGAAAACAACAAACTGAAAGTCAAAGACTTGGTGAACATCGGTATTTTTTCGGCACTGTATCTCCAACAGCAAAAATGTAACCTTTGCCAACATCACCCTGCAAAATTCGCACTTCTGGACGAGCCACCTCTACCGCTGCGACCATGTGAAGTACCTGAACTGCCGCATTCTCTCTCCGGCTCATCCGGTTCCGGCTCCCAGCACCGATGCCATTGATATCGATGTCTGTACCGATGTTCTGATCAAGAACTGCTATCTGGAAGTGAATGACGATTCGGTCGTGCTGAAGGGCGGCAGAGGCCCGTGGGCAGATACTGCACCTGAAAACGGCATCAATGAGCGGATTCTGGTGGAGGACTGCCGCTATGGTTTCTGCCATGGCTGTCTGACCTGCGGTTCGGAGTCCATGCACGACCGCAACGTTCTGGTGCGCCGGTTGAAAGTAGACCACGCCTGCAATCTGCTCTGGTTGAAAATGCGCCCGGATACCCCACAGCATTATGAATATATCACGATGCAGCAGGTGGATGCCGTTGTGGAGAGTTTTGTCAACATCAATCCGTGGACACAGTTCTATGATCTGGAAGACCGCAAGGACATTCCGCTTTCCTATGCAGACCACATTACCGTGGAGGACTGCCGCTGCGAGTGCCGCGAATATTTCAACGTAAAGCCGGAACCGATGCAGTATCGGCTCTCGGACTTCACGTTCCGGAATCTGGACATTCGCGCAAAAGAAAATTCCTTTGACCCGACCGCAGTGAACGGTATGGTCTGTGAAAATTGCAATATTTCTGCTCTGGATACCGCACCGGACATCAATTACATTCCCCCCGTACCGCATACGATCGAGGAGGCATAAAAAATATGAATAAGAAAAGACTCGTGGCCTGCCTGCTTACGGCCAGCATACTCGTTTCTTCTGCATGGAGCGTCTGTGCAGTCGGCCCGGATATCGTAGCAGACGGACAGGCTATAAGCTATAGCGCACTGCCGTATCCAACCTATGTGTACAATCCCACGACCTTGGAACTTCCGTTTGGTGAAGCGTTGCCAGAACAATTTCCCACAGAAGTGACCGCTGTGATGAACGATGGCTCGATTGGAACTGTAGCTGTTGGCGAATGGACCGCGATTCGTGAATTTAACGCAGCAGAAGAAGGTATCTATGTTTACGGTGCCAATGTTGTTCCGGTCGAGGGAAAATATCAGGTACTGGAAGATTCTCTGACACCCAATGAAAACCCTACTGACCCCAGCGAACAGCGGGCGGACTACACCTATGATGTGTATTATCGTATCGGCTACTTTAAGACGGGCAGCAACTATAATGCGTATGCACGTTCTATGGAAAATCTGGATCGCGGCGTGTATGCGGTGAAGTCCGATGATGGTGTGTTCATTTCTTGGAGAATCCTTGCAACAGAGTATGGTGAGGATATTTCCTTTGATGTGTACAGAAATGGCATCAAGATCAATTCCTCTCCGATCACAGACAGAACCAATTTTACCGATGCAAAAGGCAAAGCCGGCGATGTGTATGTAGTTGCAAAGATTCAGAACGGCCTACAGTATAACAGCGAGGCTGTTGCCGCTCTGGAAAACAATTATATGAGCATCCCTCTGCAAAAGCCGGAACCCCAGCCCACCAAAAACGGAGACCTTTCTTCGTATACGATCAATGATACCGGCGTGGGTGATGTGGATGGCGATGGACAGTACGAGATCATTGTAAAATGGTATCCGGACAATGCGTTTGACTCTGGCAAGGCTGTGGCACCTTCCTCTCCGACCATTTTTGATATCTATGAGATGGATGGCACTCCGTTGTGGAGATTGAATATGGGCTTGGAAATGCCCTCTGGTGCCCATTTTAACCAGTTTATGCTTTACGATATGGATGAAGATGGCAAAGCAGAGCTGTTTATCAAGACCTCCGATGGTACGGTCGCCTATAAGCCGAATAAAGCTGGCAAATTTGATATGACCGATGAGAGCACGATCGTTTCCTATGTGGGCGATAAGAGCGTGGTTCCCGGTACAAACATCAATGCAAACGGCCATGCAAGCCCTGACTCAAATGAATATGTGACGGTATTCAGTGGGCAGACCGGTGAAATCATTGACAGCATCGATTATATCAATGTGACGGGCAATTACGATGACTGGGGCAAAGCAGGCGATGGCGGCAATCGCTCTGCACGCTACAATATTGCAATCGGCTATCTGCCCAAAGAAGCAGGCAGCACCGAAACGATTCCTGCTGTATTCTTTAACCGCGGCTACTATGCAAAAACTACGATTGCTGCCTACACGTTGAGAAATGGAAAGCTGCAGCTGGAGTGGAACTTTGTGGCCCTGACCGGTGAGGACGCCGCAGATAAGGGAAATCATAATGTATCGACCGGTGATCTGGATCAGGATGGCTTTGATGAGATCTGCATCGGCAATATGGCAGTTGACCATGACGGCTCTCTGCTCTGGGTCAAGAATGGCAAGGATGGACAGGATTTGGGAAGCCACGGCGATGCCATCCACCTTGCGGCAATGAATCCGAACAATCCTACGCAGCTCTATGTTTTCTCTCCCACAGAGGAGTACAAGGTGGCGACGGTAAATCAGGCTCTGAGCAATGCTGGAACCGGTCTGCGCTATGATGGTATCTGGACTTCGGCAAAGGATGTGGGTCGTGCAGTAGCGGCGAATATCACTCCGCTGCCCGGATACGAATACTGGGGTCAGGCAAACAACAGCGGTGTATACAACATTCTGAGTGGAATGGTCAATCCGAGCCGTGCAGGTCTGCCGGTAAACTGGGTCTTGTACTGGGACGGTGACCTGCTCAGCGAACTTGGTGATGGCGTTGAGAAAGAATCCTGCGATTTCGGCGTGTATAAATACAACTGGGAAAGTGGTGCGGTGGATACCATTGATGTGCTGGATGGCAAGACGAACAATTCCACCAAAAACAACCCCAGCCTGACAGCCGATATTCTGGGTGACTGGCGTGAAGAGGTCATGCTTAGAAATGAGGATGACACCGAACTTCGCATCTACATGACAACGGCAGAAACGGACTACATGATCTATACGCTGATGCATGACCCTGTCTACAGAAATTGTGTGGCAAACCAGAACAGCGCATACAATCAGCCTCCTCACATCGGATTCTACCTTGGTGAAGATAACAAGGAGCAGGTCTTGTCCATGAATTTGCCTACTGCAAATATTGTTTACACCACGGAATCCAAAGAGGTTGGAAAGCCCATCGGAACGCTGGACTATGCCGGTATCTTTGCGCTGAAGAAAGAACAGGCTCTCGACACATTGAAGGGGTTCTTCAGTTAAGTCTTTGAATCCAATGAAAATTCGGAAATAGAGGACGCATTATGAAATCTGAAACTTTCACTATTTCTTTGGAAAAGGGCGCACAGGATGCCATCCCGTTCTATGGTCCCGGCCAGCCTTTTGGCTTCGTGGACGAAGCTGCCCACAACGCACAGCCGGAGCTGAACATTTTTGAACTGAATAGTGGGTTCAATGTTCCTTATTGGTGCGCATCGGAAATAATCACCAAAATCCAGCAGGACGAAAACGGCTGTTTTCTGGATTCGGATGCACTGGTGAAGTCTTTGTGGAAAAAGGATGGTGCAGTCCAGCCGCCGCAGCGATTCATTCCGCTCTGCTTCAAGACGGCGGTTCCTCACGCCGGAAATTACCGCGTGAAACTTACGCTGACCGCCCGCGCGGAGGAAGAACAGTTTCTGATTTTCCACGGATGCCGCCATCTTGCATGGAAAGGCTCTTTGCGGCAGGGAGCAGTGCTGTCCATCTGCTTCACGGTCAATATTTCGCCCATCATCCCCAATGGAAAAGACCACCCCTTTGAGAAAATGACTTTGGATATTGCGGTGGTCGGCCACTGTCCGGCACTGGATTTTCTGTCCGTTACGCCCGTTGAAGTTCCCACAGTCTACCTTGCCGGAGATTCCACGATGGCGGACTACGGTGCAGAATATCCCTACCACCCGGCGGCGTGTTACGGCGGCTGGGGACAGGCTCTGGACTTGTATCTGGACGGCAGCATTGCCGTGTGCAATCACGCACACAACGGGCGCTCCACTGAAACATTCCGCAACGAGGGGCATTTTGACCTTATCCAGAAGCAGCTTCGCCCCGGCGATTTTGTGGTGATCCAGTTCGGCCACAACGACCAGAAGCATCCGCATTTGCAGGCATACAACGGCTACCCGGAAAACCTGCGCCGGTTCATCGAGGAGATTCGTGCAAAAAAAGCCCTGCCCATTCTTGCAACGCCGATCGCGCGCAATACATGGACAGAGCAAAACGGAAAACTCACCTATAACGATCTCCTGCACGATCACGCACAGGCGTGTATCGCACTGGGCAAAGAACTGAATGTACCTGTGCTGGATCTGCATCAGGCGGCCATGGAGGACATCATCCGGCTGGGCCGGGATGCTTCCAAAGCCTATTACCATCAGGGGGATTGGACGCACACCAACGATTATGGTGCAGTCCGTGCCGCTGGATATGCAGCCAATGCCCTGCGTTCACTGGGCGGTGCATTTCCGGATTATCTGCCATTGATTCAGGCGGTATCGGTATCCATCAAACCGTGGAAACCGGAAGCCGCACTGCTTCTGGAAAAGCCTGTGCGTCTGGCCGGGGTAAAAGACCCCAATGGTACGGAAGAAGGAACTGCTGCACAAGACCATCAGGCCGAAAAGGATGGCGGCGATGCACTGGCACGGCTGCTGGCGGCGGTGCAGAGTGCCCGTGGACAGGGCGGTTAACCCTGCTCCGGGTTTCCGGCACTTTTCAACGCACTTTTGCGATACTGTAAAGGGCTTTGCCCGGTCGCCTTGGCAAACCGGGTGGAAAAGTTGCTGGCATCTCCGAAGCCGACCTGCTGCGCGATCTCGGTCACGCTGTGGTCAGTGAGGACAAGCAGTTCCTTTGCCTGCGTGATGCGGAAGTTGACAAGGTAGTTGTAGGGCGTTGTGCCCATATACCGCCGAAATAGCCGCAGAAAGTAACTTTTGCTCATGTGGGCATCGGCCAGCAGGTCAGAAAGAGAAAGTTCTTTCTGGTAATTCTTGCGCAGGGTTTCCGCAGCCTGCAGAATGACCTGCCGTGCGCTGGTGGTCTCTGCCTCTGCAAGAATGGTCTGCGCGCACAGGGCAAGCATCCCGTGCAAAGCCAACCCGGTCTGCACCATGCTGTCCACATTGCCGCGCTCCATCTGGCCCAGAATCGTTTCAAACAGTTCCTGCATCTTGACCCCGGTGATCTGCACCGGGGTCAATTTTTTACCCGGAAACAGCAGCGGTTCCATAGCCGCAACGCCCACACCGTCCAGATGTACCCAATAATGGTGCCAGCAGCTTTGCCCCGGTGCAGTGCAGTAGCTTTGAGGTGTGCGGCAGTTGAGCAGCAATGCCTGCCCGGTGCTGAGGGTCACATGGTTCCCATCCTGCTCAATCAGCCCTGCTCCGCGCAGGGTGTAGAACAGAATGTAGCTTTCCTTGTCGGTGCGCGCCGTCGAAAAATGCTGCTGGGCATAGAACACTCCCGCTTCGGTGCAATAATAGGGCTGTGCCAGCTCTGCTTCGCTGGGCGTTGTGCGTTTCCAGATGCTTTCTGGGGTCACATCCATGTTATAAGTCAGCATTTTCCGATTCCTCTCTTTCTGCTTTTAGTATAGCGCACACGCCTTTTGGGGGCAAGAGTAGACTTTTCACAAAAAAGAGGGTACTTTTTCGGATGGAATTTTCCGAACGAGGCCAGTATACTAATGAACAGAAAGTTTGTTATCTTTCTGCCAATCCCAGCGATTGCAGCAAAAAGAGAAGTGTCAATTTGGAGGTTTTGTATTATGGCTGATCGTATTGTTCTGAACAGCATTTCTTACCATGGCCACGGTGCCATCGAGAACATTGTTCCCGAACTGACCGCCCGCGGCTACAAGAAGGCTTTCGTCTGCTCCGACCCCGACCTGATCAAGTTCGGTGTCACCAAGAAGGTCACTGACCTGCTGGACGCTGCCGGTTTCGCTTACAGCGTGTACAGCGAGATCAAGCCCAACCCCACCATCGCCAACGTGCAGGACGGCGTGGCTG
>OGCN01003419.1_pt1 | contig 15321 bp, 14 predicted proteins | sample 1570181 | NCBI WGS metagenome assembly OGCN01 (sample SAMEA4370584, study PRJEB24528) | human gut metagenome | reverse complement strand
AGTATAAACCTGTCCTACTTTATGTGTAGGACGCTTAATATTTACGTATGAAAAAGGTTCTTATTTTATTCGTGTGTTTAATTGCGTTCTCTTTTAGTAATTTGAATGCTCAGAGTCAATGGTCGTTCGGACCACGTGTTGGTGTCGGATTCTCCAGTAGATATGGTGATAATGGTTATTATTCCAAAATGTTAGGCGGTGTGTTTGGAGAATACAGAATCAAAAAGTTTGCAACAGAACTTGATGTTTTATTTACCAAACAAGGAGAAGGTGGTGAAGATTATCTGGAGAAAAGTAAATGTATTCTTATTCCATTAAAATTTAAGTTTTATCCTTGTTCTACATTGGGGCTAAATATCTTTGTCGGTCCCCAGTTGGATATCTATTATAATGGTTTGGAAGGAATGCAACCGGATGGTAGTCCTATGATTCATTATCGAAAGACGTCGGCATCTTTAACGGCAGGTCTTGGTTATCGTTTCAAGTTTGGACTTGATTTGACATTCAATTATAATTATGGTCTTGTAAAATTGAATAAGGATGAATTTCCCGGATTGGAAAACTATAGAGACAGGGTATTTCAGATTTCCTTGGGATATGATTTATTCAGTCTGTTCAAAAAGTAGAGAATAAAGATAACTCAATTTTTATAAGAAGGCATATCTGACTTGTTTCCAAGTAATGATATGCCTTCTTTAGTTGTTAAGTTATAATACTTATTTTTATACTAATGAATTTACTGACATTCTTATAATCAGCTGATTTATGCTTAGTTCTTTGTTTTTCTCCAAATATGTTCTATCTCCAGTATAATCATCTTGTGGTAATTGCCATGCCCATTGCCGTACCATTTTCCGTCAAGCGATTTGTCTATGAATTTTTCCGGCTTTATGTCGTCTTCGTAAAGCTTTCTGCATTCCAGTGTAAGGCGTGCCTGATCAAATGTAATATTACCATTTTCTGTTAAAGCCGGTTTAAGTCCTGTTTCTGCTATCTTGTCCGTGTCACGTCCTGATTTTGAGCCGCACACCTTATGTATAGCCTTGTTTTCTTCACCCAGGAACGAGAGTGTGAGAGTGTCACATTTTTCTATAAACTCGTATGTATAGCGTTCAGGACGTATGAAAATAAATGCGACTGTTTTTCCCCATAACACTCCTGTGCCACCCCAAGAGGCTGTCATTGTGTTGAACTTTTCCTGTGTACCCGCAGTTACAAGCATCCATTCTTTACCGATGGCTTCAATCATATTGTATGTCAATTGTGATACGTTAATTTCTTTCATTCTTCTTTTATTTTATATATGTGTGTTTACAAAAATAGTGAAAAGCAGAATGTAAAGAAACAAGTTACGATGAAAATATATGTTCTTAATGTTTGAAAATATATTTTGTTCTTACATATTTTGTAAATATAGTATGTGTTTTTATAAATACAAGTTATATTTATAAAGATATAAGTTATATTTATGTATATATAGTTTGTATTTATAGAATATAAAAAGATATTTTTACTTTATCATCTGATGATTTTACATAAGCTTTTTGTGATGTTTGGTTTGTTACAGTAAACTGTATAAATTTGTAGCATTATATAATAGAGCTTATTATGGGACGTACAATAAAATTACTATTGCTTTATTTTGCCTATCAGCTGGCATTTTTCGGAGTGCTTGTAGGAATATATATGCTGAAGAACGGAGTTGTGGAAATGCCGGACGTGTCCGGTAGTGGATATATGTCTGTCATTATGTGGGCACAATTTCTTTCCACATTGTCTGTAGGTCTTCATGTAGTATTGGGAAAATATGTATCTATTGATGTTTTCAGATTGAAAACTCCCAATAGAAGGGCTGTATTGTTTGCATCAGCTGTGTTTATCGTGGCAATGGGATTGTGGACCAACTATTTCAGCGAGCTTGCCGGACTGCCTGACAATATGAAGGATGTGTTTGAACAGATGATGAACAATCCGTTGGGGATAATATCCATTGTAGTTATGGCTCCGCTGGTGGAAGAACTGCTGTTCCGTGGTGCTATACAGGGTCATCTTATGCGAAAGTGGAAAATGCCTTATCTTGGTATAGTGGTGTCGTCGCTTATATTTGGCGTGGTGCATGGTAATCCGGCTCAGATTCCGTTTGCATTCGTAGTGGGAATGGCTCTTGGATGGATGTATTACCTCACAAGAAGCCTTATTCCTGGAATGTTGATGCACTTTATCAATAACGGAAGCTCGGTGTTGCTTTATGTTTTGTCGGGCGATCCTGATGCGACAATGATTTCATCGCTTGGCGGGGCTGGCTCTCTGGCTTTGGCAGTGGCAGGAATTATTCTTACTGTTGTATGCATTTTCATTATCAGAAGGAAACTGGTGAAAGAACCGGTGCAGTGGAACGAAGAAAATAACTTGCAGGCATAAATGATATTCGTGGATTTTGGAGTATCTTTGTGCGACAATAAAAATTTATCGAACAATATATAAAAGAAAGGATTTTACCGTGGCAAAAGACAGCGAAGTAGTAATGACCCCCATGATGAAACAGTTTTTCGACCTGAAGGCGAAGCACCCTGATGCTATCATGCTTTTCAGATGCGGAGACTTTTATGAGACGTATTCGGAAGATGCGGTGGCAGCATCCGAGATTTTGGGCATTACCCTTACAAAGAGGGCCAACGGACAGAACAAGACTATCGAGATGGCGGGATTTCCTCACCACGCTCTTGATACATATCTGCCAAAACTTATCAGAGCAGGACGACGTGTGGCTATCTGTGACCAGCTGGAAGACCCTAAAACCACCAAGAAACTGGTGAAACGCGGTATAACCGAGCTTGTTACGCCGGGTGTGGCCATAGGCGACAATATTCTTTCTTATAAGGAGAACAACTTCCTGGCTGCTGTTCATTTCGGAAAGACAGCCTGCGGTGTGGCTTTTCTGGATATTTCTACAGGCGAGTTTATGACTGCCGAAGGAAAACTTGATTATATCGACAAGCTTCTCAATAATTTTGCTCCTAAGGAGGTACTTTTCGAACGTGGAAAGAAACCTATGTTCGAAGCTAATTTCGGAACCAAATTCTTTACTTTCGAACTTGACGACTGGGTTTTCACTGAGACATCGGCTGTGAAGAAACTGCTCAAGCATTTTGAAACGAAAAATCTGAAAGGTTTCGGAGTGGAACATCTGAAGAATGGTGTGATAGCTTCGGGAGCTATTCTTCAGTATCTTGAAATGACTCAGCATGAGCATGTCGGGCATATCACATCGCTGTCGCGCATAGAAGAGGAAAAGTATGTGCGCATAGATAAGTTTACTGCCCGCAGTCTGGAGCTGATGGGAAGTATGAACGATGGTGGAACTAGTCTGCTCGACGTGATAGACCATACTATAAGCCCGATGGGGGCACGTATGCTGAAACGTTGGATTATATTCCCGCTGAAGGATGTGCAGCCTATTAACAGGAGGCTTGATGTGGTGGAATATTTTTTCCGTCATCCGGACTTTAAGGAGGAGGTTGAGGACTGCCTTCACAGAATAGGTGATTTGGAACGTATAGTGTCGAAAGCTGCTGTGGGCAGGATTTCTCCACGTGAAGTGGTGCAGCTTAAAGTGGCTTTGCAGGCTATTGAACCTATCAAGATGGCTTGTCTTGAGGCTGATAACGAGAGTCTTCGCAGGATAGGTGAACAGCTCAACCTGTGTGTTTCTATTCGTGATAAAATAGCAAAGGAAATAAACAATGATCCTCCGCTCTTGGTCAATAAGGGTGGTGTGATAGCCGACGGTGTGTCCGAAGAACTGGACGAACTGAGACGTATATCATATTCCGGAAAAGATTATCTTCTTCAGATTCAGCAGAGAGAAAGCGAGCTTACAGGTATTCCAAGTCTGAAGATAGCATATAACAATGTGTTCGGCTATTATATAGAGGTGCGTAATGCGCATAAGGATAAGGTTCCTGCCGAATGGATAAGAAAACAGACTCTTGTGAACGCTGAAAGATATATCACTCAGGAACTGAAGGAATACGAAGAGAAAATCCTCGGGGCTGAGGATAAGATTCTTACGCTGGAGACACGTATTTATAACGAGTTGGTAATGTCGTTGGCTGAGTTTATTCCTGCAATTCAGATAAATGCCACTCAGATAGCAGTTCTTGACTGTCTGCTTTCGTTTGCATCGGCTGCAAAAGCTAACGGGTATATCCGTCCGGTTATATCGGAGGATGAAGTGCTCGATATTCGTCAGGGAAGACATCCGGTGATAGAAAAACAACTTCCTTTGGATGAAAAATATATAGCAAATGATGTATATCTTGACACGGAGAAACAGCAGATTATAATCATCACGGGTCCTAATATGGCGGGTAAGTCGGCTTTGTTAAGACAGACTGCCCTTATCACTCTTATGGCTCAGATAGGTTGTTTTGTGCCGGCTGAGAGTGCGCATATAGGTATTGTAGATAAGATATTTACCCGTGTGGGTGCAAGCGACAATATATCTGTGGGAGAATCTACGTTTATGGTTGAAATGAACGAGGCTGCAGATATTCTGAATAATCTTTCACAGCGCAGTCTGGTGCTGTTCGATGAGCTTGGACGAGGTACATCTACATACGACGGTATATCAATAGCATGGGCTATTGTGGAACATATACACGAGAATCCTAAGGCAAAGGCACGTACTCTGTTTGCAACCCACTATCATGAGTTGAATGAAATGGAGCGTACATATAGCCGCATAAAGAACTATAATGTATCTGTCAAGGAAGTTGATAATAAGGTAATATTCCTTCGTAAACTGGAACCTGGAGGCAGCGAACACTCGTTCGGTATTCATGTGGCTAAGATGGCAGGTATGCCTAAGTCTATCGTTAAGCGTGCTGACGAGATTCTGGCCCTTCTGGAGAAAGAAAACCGTCAGGGATCTATATCCGGTAAGGAAAAGGAGATAACTTCGGAATTAAAGAAAAAGAAAGGTGCTTCATCGTCGTCAACATCAGACGGTATTCAACTGAACTTCTTCCAGCTTGACGACCCCGTATTAAGCCAAATAAGGGATGAAATTATCAATTTGGATATCAATAATCTCACCCCTGTTGAAGCTTTGAACAAATTAAATGAAATAAAGAAAATTCTTAATTGATGAAATTCTTGGCTCTCACGCTTGTCATTTCCGGATTTGCCGGAGTTGACTGGCGTGTGCAGTAGTCAAACTCGTGGCTCTTTTCGCCGCTATATGAATTCCATATCAGTTTAAGTTTTACAGTCTCGCCTTCTGTGTCGGGCAATATTCCGTCAAGCTTGAATGCTACAAGTCCGTCAGCAGGATGTCCGTAAGTATCGCCGTATGCATTGTGGCGGAATTCCACTTCGTATGGATTTTCAGGATTGTTTGTCGAAATCAGGTTTACGAAGTGTTTTGTACCTGTATTACCCCATGCGGTGCTGAAACGTAATGTCAGATATCCGTCTTCTGAAACAGTCATCCAGCTGTTCATAATCTCTACCGGGTCATTTCCGTAAACATTGTCATTCTCTTCGTCGCCCAGGTTTGCTGCAATAGGTTTAGTCAGGATACTGTCTATCCAGTTGATGTGTACAGCCTTGCTGAAACCTTCCGAAGGATCTGTAGTCTCTTCAAAATTAACCAATGCTCTGACTTCTTTTTCTCCGAAAGGTGATTTTGTAACATTCACCGGAAGAAGTGTCGTTTCATTGTCAAGCTGAAGGAAGAAAGTATCATTGGCATCTGTTTTTACAGTAACCAGCGCGTTAGGGAACATTAGAGAATAGTCATAATCATCGTCATTGTCGCATGACTGGAGTGAAAATATGGCAACCGAAGCTACCAATGCATGTTTAAGAATTGAACGTAGTCTCATAATAATTTAATTTTTTACGTGTTAACTTTGAATGTTTGTCTATACGTTAAATGCATTATTATGAGATATCATGCATCATTTTGTGTTAAAAAAGCTCAATAGGGATATAATAAAAAAACCTTCACTGAGAAGTGAGGGTTTAAGCGGTGCGTACGGGACTTTAACTTACACAATCAAGAAATCTCATAAAACTGCAATATACTGATAATAATCAAGTTATTATAAATCGGCTATATTACTAAATATCATTAAATACCTTTTGCTATTTCAATTATTGGGTGTATATTTGGGTGTTGAATTTCAAACGCACCCAATTATGAATATCAAACGAAACATCATCTTTTCATTGGAAAGCCGGAAGAAGAACGGAGTGCCAATCGTGGAGAATGTCCCTATCCGTATGCGTGTGGTTTTCGCCAGCCACCGCATTGAGTTCACAACGGGCTACCGCATTGATGTCGCCAAATGGGATGCCGACAAGCAGCGGGTAAAGAACGGATGCACCAACAAGCTGAAGCAAAGCGCATCGGAAATCAATGCGGACTTGCTGAAATACTACACCGAAATACAGAATATCTTCAAGGAGTTCGAGGTGCAGGGATTCATGCCCACTACCGAACAGGTAAAGGATGCGTTCAACAGATTGCACGATGGGAAAAAGGAAGAGGAGGAAGCCCCGGTGGTGTTTCTTCCGTTGGAGGTATTTGATGAGTTCATTAAGGAGTGCGGCACGCAAAACGGTTGGTCTGATGCCACCTATGAGAAATTTGCCGCAGTAAGGAAACATCTTGAAAAGTTTGACAAGGGACTGACTTTTGAATCGTTGGACGAACCCAAGCTAACAAAGTATGTGAATTTCCTGAAAGACACCGAAGATATGCGGAACACGTCCATCATGAAACAGGTTGCTTATCTGAAATGGTTCCTGCGCTGGTGTACCAAGAAAGGGTATTGCATGAACAATGCCTATGAAGATTTCAACCCCAAATTACGAAGCACACCGAAAAAGGTGATATTCCTCACTTGGGAAGAACTGAACAAACTCAAAAATTATCAGATACCCGACACAAAGCAATACCTTGAACGGGTGAGGGATGTCTTTCTGTTCTGTTGCTTTACCGGACTCCGGTATTCGGATGTGCATAATCTGAAGAAAAGCGACATCAGGGACGGATATATAGAAATTACTACCGTAAAGACCGCAGAAAGGCTCATCATCGAACTTAACAACCACAGCAAGGCAATACTCGACAAATACAAGGGTGTGGAATTTGAGGGGCACAAGGCTCTCCCTGTCATAAGCAACCAAAAGATGAATGACTATTTGAAGGAACTGGGCGAACTTGCCGAAATCAACGAACCTGTAAGTGAAACCTACTACAAAGGAAGCAGCCGTATAGACACCATTACACCCAAATACGCATTGCTGGGTACCCATGCCGGGAGAAGGACTTTCATCTGTAACGCTCTGGCTCTCGGTATTCCGGCACAGGTAGTGATGAAATGGACGGGACATAGCGACTACAAGGCTATGAAACCCTACATCGACATTGCCGATGATGTGAAAGCCAGTGCGATGAACAAATTCAACCAACTATAAAAACAATCAGCAAGTTTCACGGGATGCCTGTTATTGGGCTTATCTTTGTAACTTTCAATACATATAACAATGAGCAACAACGATAACAATATAGAGAAAAGGAGTTTCGAGGCTTTTGTCAATGCCATTGGGTCAGAAATAGAGCAGGCGCAAGTCCGGCTCATTAGTGCCGCCAATGCGCAGATGCTGTTCCATTACTGGAAGATGGGCAACTACATATTGTACCACCAGAACCGACAAGGCTGGGGCGGCAAGGTCATCAAGAAACTGGCGCAGGCGATACGGTTCAATTATCCCGAAAAGAAAGGATATTCGGTCAGGAACTTGGCTTATATGTGCCAGTTCGCACGTTCATATCCATTGACCGTATTACGGAGTTTCATCGAAACCGATGCGAAATTGATTACTCCAAGTGTGCGGAAAATCACGGATGAAATCCAAAGCCTGAACAATGTGCCATTTACGCAAGAACCTCTTGCGCAAATACAATCCTCAGACAACAAGGAAGTTGCAATTGTGCAAGAACCTCTTGCGCAAATTCAGGATGTAACCCAGACAGTAGCCGTCGTTTACCGGATGCCGATTGAGGACATGGAAAAACTGTTCCTAGCATCACCTGTTGCAAGAATCAATTGGGCAAGCCATGTGATTCTGCTGAACAGTTCCCTTCCGTTAGGTGTCGATTACTGGTATATGAAGCAATCCGTGGAAATGGGCTGGAGCAGCAATGTTCTTAAAATGCAGATTGAAAGCAAATTGTTTGAACGGCAAATCAACAGTCACAAGGTCAATAATTTTACCGCCACGCTTCCTGCACCTCAAAGCGGCCTTGCCAACTACCTGTTGAAAGACCCGTATATCTTTGACTTGGCAGGAGCCAAAGAACGTGCGGACGAAAGGGACATAGAGGAACAGTTGGTAAAGCACGTCACCCGATACTTGTTGGAGATGGGCAACGGATTTGCCTTTGTCGCAAGGCAGAAGCATTTCCAGATTGGCGACAGCGATTTCTATGCCGACCTGATTCTGTACAACATAAAGCTCCATGCATACGTAGTTGTGGAACTGAAAGCTACCCCGTTCAAACCGGAATACGCCGGACAGTTGAACTTCTACATCAATGTGGTGGATGACAAACTGAGGGGAGAGAATGACAACAAGACCATCGGGCTGCTGTTGTGCAAGGGCAAGGATGAGATTGTCGCGCAATATGCACTGACAGGCTATGACCAGCCTATCGGCATCAGCGATTACCAGCTCAGCAAGGCTGTGCCGGAAAGCCTGAAATCGGCGTTGCCAAGCATAGAACAGGTGGAAGAAGAACTGACTATGCTTCTTGACAATGAAAAGAACAGACAAAAGTAGGACACCTATGGCAGACAAGATACAGACGATGATTCCCCGATACGGGGAACTCAATAGAATATACAGGGACTATATAGACAATCGCGTTTTCTCTTTTGACAGACAAAAATTCATTTCCGATTTCTGTCAGGAATACAATGACATGAAGTCTTTTGAGGCTGCTATCCTTGAACTGGTGCTTGACAGGCAAAAAGAACAATACACCTTGATACTCAACAGCCTGAAAACCGAAATAGAAAAGAGCATACAGGCTTATGAGGTGTGCCCGTTGAGTGATAGTGCCGTAGAGCGTGCTTGCTATCGACACATGGAAAGGTATTCCCTTGAAATTGAAGCCCAACAGGATGTAACAAGGAGCCTAAGCAAGCCGCTGAATGAAGCCAACAACAGGTATGATTCCATTGGCTACAGGGAACATACTGCCGAAGAGGAAAAACAGGCTGAAAAAGAATATGAACGCTGCAAGGCTGAATATGACAAGGAAAGAGCCAAACTGAATGAACTCTATGACCAGCAAAAGGCAGCAAGGAAAGAGGCATTCCAATATATGAAGAACCGTTGTGCGGACATGTACCGTCAAAGCTGCCTTTTTCTGGATATATTGAAGAAATACATTCCTGACGGGAAACGACAGGACGAGCCGGGCAAGCCAATCAGTCAGCAGGAAACGGCGGATGAACAACAAGAGTATTTCAGCATGAAATTGCTTTCGCTCATTCATGAGGTATGTGTTGGAGAACAGTTCGAGGAAATTTCCGCACCGGATTTTTATGCCAATATGAACTTGCACCCCTGCAACTGCAAGTTGAGAATTAAACCGAGAGAGAAGATACGTGTATGCTATCTGATATTCCTCATGAGCGAAAAACTCTCCAAACAGGACAAGGACAAATGGAAAGCCGGGATACTGAAACTGCTGGATATTGATGACAGCTACTACAAGTCCAAGTACAAGGAGCCAGTTTCTGATTTCCCCAGTGACAGCAACCAGAAATTCGCCAAAGAAATGGAGCATATATTCAGATAATCGGTGACATATCCTGATATTTTACGAAAGTTCCACTTTTACCACTCAAATTAATTTTTGAGTGGTATTTTTATTTTCTGATATTCAATAAGATACAGCGATGCTCGGATTATACCGTCCCCATCCTTACCACCCATAACCCTACCTAATTTTGCACCGTTCGAGAACAGAAATAACAGCCAGTGCGCAGGGCTGATTGTTGAATCAAAAAAGTAGAACTATGCAAAATCTACAAGAATTATTATCCAAACCCGTCTGGCAGATGACGGGTGAAGAGTTCATAATGTTAAGCAGACACGCTTCCGTTCAGACGGAAGCGCAGCCGCAGCCCGTAACGGACACAAACAGAAAGTATGTGTACGGAATACCCGGCATAGCCAGACTGTTCGGATGCAGCCTGCCCACCGCCAACCGCATAAAGAAAAGCGGAAAAATAGACAAGGCTATCACCCAGATAGGGCGCAAGATTATCGTGGATGCGGAACTTGCCCTTGAACTGGCAGGGAAGAAAACAGGCGGACGCAAGTAACGGGAGGAATTGCTATGGACTATATGAAAGACATCCGGGAAATATCGGACGAACAGGCGGTAATCCTCTGGCAAGCCTCACGGCTTAGCCTGTCGGGAAAATACGAGAAAGCGCCAGAAATCCTCAGCGTGAAAGGTTCTGTAATCGGCACGTTGGGAAATTTCAGTGCATCCATCGGCAAAGCCAAAAGCAAGAAGACATTCAATGTGTCGGCTATCGTGGCTGCGGCTTTGAAGAACGGCACGGTGCTCAGGTATGCGGCTGAACTTCCCGAAGCCAAGCGGAAAGTGCTGTATGTCGATACGGAGCAAAGCCCCCACCACTGCCTGAATGTGATGGAACGCATCATGCGCATGGCAGGGCTGCCCGATGACAGGGACAACGAGAACCTTGAGTTCCTTGCCCTGCGGAAATATACGCCGGAGCAACGCATAAGGATTGTCGAACAGGCAATCTACCATACACCGAACCTCGGTATGGTGGTGATAGACGGCATCCGTGACATGGTGTATGACATCAACAGCCCCAGCGAATCGACACGCATCATATCGAAACTGATGCAGTGGACGGACGACAGGCAGATACATATCCACACGATACTCCACCAGAACAAGGGGGATGAGAACGCAAGGGGACATATCGGCACGGAACTGAACAACAAGGCTGAAACCGTACTGCTCGTTGAAAAGGACAAAAGTAACGGGGACATCAGCAAGGTTTCCGCCATGCACATCCGTGCGATGGACTTCGAGCCGTTTGCCTTCCGCATCAATGAAAGGGCATTGCCTGAACTGATGGAGGATTACCAGACAGAAGCCAAAGCGCCCGGCAGACCCCAAGGCGAAAGGTTTGATGCCTGCAAGGACATTTCCGAGCAACAACACCGGATAGCACTGGAAGCAGCATTTTCGTTGCAGGACGAATACGGATATAAGGAACTGAGCAAAGCATTGAAAGAGTCGTATGCCTTGGTGGGTGTTCCGTTAAGCGACAACAAGCTGGTTAAACTCATCACAGTGTTGAAGAACAAGCGGATGATAGTGCAGGAAAATGGCAGGAAGTACAGATACGAACCGGATTTCCACTATTGACACGCTTCCTGCAATCACTTCACTTTATTCTCCGGGTCTATATATTAGGATAAAGCGAAGTGGTTGCAGGGTAGCATCAAACCGCTTCACTTTAAGCCGTATTCTATATATACGACAATAAAGTGAAGTGGTTATACAGCCAGTAACCTATATGAAAAGGTACTGGCGAAAAGAAAAACAAACGATAACCGATAAAGACAATCATTTATGGATATACAGACAGCAAAACAAATCAGGCTGGAAGAGTATCTTCACAGCTTGGGATATAGCCCGGTAAAGCAGCAGGGCACCAATCTCTGGTACAAATCGCCGTTCAGGGAGGAAACCGAAGCATCGTTCAAGGTGAACACCGAGCGGAACCAATGGTATGATTTTGCACTCGGCAAGGGCGGCAACATCATCGCACTGGCTTCGCGCCTCTATGCAACGGACAGTGTGCCGTACCTTCTGAAACGCATAGAGGAACAGGCACCGCACGTGCGCCCCGTCTCTTTCTCTTTTCGCAAGCAGTCCTTTACGGAGACAAGTTTCCAGCAGTTGGAAATCGTGCCGCTTTCTTCCCCTGCCTTGCTCGCTTATTTGCAGGAAAGGGGTATCAATCCGGCACTGGCGAAAAGAGAATGCAGGGAGGCACGGTTTACGCACAACGGCAAGCGGTACTTCGCCGTTGCGTTTCCGAACATATTGGGCGGCTATGAGATACGCAACCGATATTTCAAGGGCTGTATCGCGCCGAAAGACATCACCCACATACGGCAGCAAGGAGAACCGAAGGACACCTGTTACGTTTTTGAGGGATTTATGGACTATCTCTCATTTCTGACCCTGCGGCTCGAAAGCTGTCCGCAATGCCCCGATTTCGACAGGCAGGATTACATGGTGCTGAACTCTGTCGCCAATGTTTCCAAGGCACTCTACCCGTTGGGGAGCTATGAGCGCATCCACTGCTTTTTTGACAATGACCGTGCAGGAATGGAAGCCTTGCGGCAAATCCGCAAGGAATACGACAGCACCCGGCATATACGGGACGCTTCACAAATCTACTGCGGATGCAAAGACCTGAACGAGTATTTGCAGAAGCGCATGGCTGATGAGCAAATGCAATCCGTCAGAAAGAAGAATGACACGCTATCCAAGAAACCGAAAGGCTTCCGGTTATAGCCCACTATAACTACACGCTTCGCTTTCGTAGTTGTGGGCTCTCCCGAGGGGATTAGGGCTTTGCCCTAATGACCCACTCAGGGCGTTTCACCCCTGAGAACCCCGACCAAAGAGTGACCCTCTCTTTGGAAACTCCGCTTATGGGTTGCACCCCTAAGACCCCCATGCGGTTATGAGCGGAAAGCAGCAAACAAAATTAGTAATTACCGAATCAAAAATTGAAAAGATGGCAACAAAATCAAGCATACATATCAAGCCTTGCAACGTGGCATCAAGCGAGGCTCATAACCGGAGGACTGCCGAGTATATGCGCAACATCGGCAAGTCCAAAATCTACATCGTGTCCGAACTTACGGCTGATAACGAACAATGGATAAATCCGGATTTCGGCAGTCCCGAATTGCAGACGCACTATGAGAACATCAAACGCATGGTCAAAGAAAAGACAGGCCGTGCCATGCAGGAAAAGGAGCGTGAGCGCAAAGGGAAGAATGGCAAGATTATCAAGGTGGCGGGATGTTCTCCCATCCGTGAGGGTGTATTGCTAATCAGACAGGACACCACGCTGGAGGATGTGCGTAGGTTTGGCGAAGAGTGCCAAAGGCGATGGGGCATTACACCGCTCCAAATCTTCCTCCACAAAGACGAGGGGCATTGGCTGAACGGTCAGCCCGCACCGGAGGACATGGAGAGTTTCCAAGTAGGCGAAAGGTGGTTCAAACCGAATTACCATGCCCATATCGTATTTGACTGGATGAACCACGATACAGGCAAGAGCCGCAAACTCAATGATGAGGATATGACCGAAATGCAAAACTTGGCATCTGATATCCTGCTGATGGAGCGTGGGCAGTCAAAGGCTGTAACAGGCAAAAAACATTTGGAACGGAACGACTTCATCATTGAGAAGCAGAAAGCCGAACTGCAACGCATGGATGCAGCAAAGCGGCACAAAGAAGAACAGATAAACCTTGCCGAACAGGAACTCCGTCAGGTGAAATCGGAGATACGCACGGACAAGCTCAAAGGCGCAGCCACCGATGCCGCTACGGTCATAGTGAGCGGAGTGGGTTCTCTTTTCGGCAGTGGAAAAATGAAGAAACTGGAACTATCCAATGAAGAATTGCATCAGGAAATAGCCAAACGGGATAAGGGAATTGATGACCTGAAAGCCCAAATGCGGCACATGCAGGAACAGCACGGCAAGCAGATACGTAATCTGCAAGGAATACACAATCTGGAGCTTGAAGCCAAAGACAAGGAAATATCACGACTGAATGCTATTCTTGAAAAGGCGTTCAAATGGTTCCCGATGCTCAAAGAAATGTTGAGAATGGAAAAGCTATGCACTGCCATCGGCTTCACCAAAGAAATGATAGAGAGCCTTCTGACGAAGAAAGAGGCTATCAGGTGCAATGGCAGGATTTATTCCGAAGAGCACAGACGGAAGTTTGACATCAGGAATGATATTTTCAAAGTGGAAAAGAATCCGACCAATGACAGTAAACTGGTACTGACCATAAACAGGCAACCGATTGGCGAATGGTTCAAAGAACAATGGGAGAAACTTCGGCAAGGTTTACGAAAAACAGAAGAGCCAAGAAAAAGTAGAGGATTCAAGTTATGATGTAACGAGGGCTGAAAAAGCTGGGGGAATTGATCCTCCAGCTTTTAATTATGATTTTGAAATAGCATCAAGAATAGATAAGTCATGAATATCCTTATCCCGCAATTCATATCCCGAATGGAATATCTTTTGCCCTTTCAATGAAATACATGGAATAACCCTGCCATCCAAAGTAGTTTCACCAAAATAGTCCGACTGAAATTCATACCAACCACCTTGCAAATCCGCTTGTCTGGATGTACCATCCTCATTCAATATAAACGGGTGTATGTCTATATACCCTAATTCGACGCTGTATAATTCCATCCTCGCAGGAAGCCAGTCCGTTTCTATGACGAAACCATTTTCCTGAAGAAAGGCAATCAATTTGTCGGTATAACGGCTGTCAAAATCAATATCCACATCTCTATGGATTCTGGTTTGCCCTCCATGCAGGGCATCTACGCCCCATCCTCCATCGAGCCAATACTTCACGCCTGTACTTTCCAATAAATCCAATATTTGGAATAAGTCTGAAATCGTAATGTGTTCTTTTTTTGTCATAATAAACGATGTCTTTGTGATAAATATGTTATTGCAGAGATTTTATCGAAGAGATGAAACACGCGGCTACTCCGACCGCTCCAATGAGCGTCCCACAGATTACAAACAAGGTTGCAATACTCATGTTTTCAGCCAAATATCCCGATACCAATATCCCCAACAAGGAAGAGAGCGTGCTCAGACTAAATATCAAAGAAAACGTGCGCCCGAGAATTTCCGAAGCGATATTCTGCTGGACAACAGCAATGAACAAGGCGTGATAAATGGCATAAGCAATACCCCCGGCAAACATCAGGCACATAAATCCTATGAACGCATCGACAAAAAACTTTTATACTCTCCCTTTATAATCATAAATAATACGAAAACACCCAACTTTACATTCTTGGGTGTAAAATCGGGTGCTTAATTTGTAAAACATTGATTTCCAATGTCTATTGCGGTGCGTACGGGACTCGAACCCGTGACCCCATGCGTGACAGGCATGTAT
>OGCN01003414.1_pt1 | contig 15337 bp, 12 predicted proteins | sample 1570181 | NCBI WGS metagenome assembly OGCN01 (sample SAMEA4370584, study PRJEB24528) | human gut metagenome | reverse complement strand
GCTTTCAGGGAATCTGTCAAATGATTGGCTGCCTGAAGCCCGTTTGGCCCTGTATAGGTACTTACATCGCCGTAAATGCATCGTGCTTTCAGGTACGTTCCTGTACACAGCACACAGGCTTTGCAGCGGTACAAAGCGCCTGAATAGGTTCTTATTCCTGTAATGCGGCCATCCTCTGTGACAATTTCTGCCACCTCTGCCTGCTTAATGGAAAGATGTTCCGTATTCTCCAGAACTTTTCGCATACTTCTGGAATATTCCGCCTTGTCAGCCTGGGCTCTTAAGGAATGAACAGCCGGCCCCTTGGACTGGTTCAGCATTTTAGACTGGATAAAGGTACGATCTATATTTTTCCCCATTTCTCCGCCCAGTGCATCTACCTCCCGCACCAGATGTCCCTTGGAGCTTCCGCCCACATTCGGGTTGCAGGGCATCAGTGCAATGCTGTCCACACTTACGGTAAATACAATGGTTTCCAGGCCAAGTCTTGCACATGCAAGAGCTGCCTCACAGCCTGCATGGCCCGCTCCTACTACAACCACATCCACAGTCTCTTCAATCGTATTGTGCTTTGCAGCTTCTTTCGTCATTTCCGTATTTTTCTCTGTATTCATATTCTCATCCATTTCTGTATTCATCTTGTCCAGGTTCCTTTCTATTTTCCCATACAGAATTTTGAAAAGATCTCATTTACCAGATCTTCTCCAACTGATTCTCCTGTAATGGCTCCAAGCGCTTCATACGCGCTCATCAGATCAATGGAATAGAAATCCTCCGGCATATCCATTTCCAGGCTTTCCTGCACCTTTAAAAGGCTTTCTCTGGCTTCTGCAAGGTCCGCTTTCTGTCTCAGATTGGTGATGCAGACTTCATCGTTAAAAGTAACCTTTCCTTCAAAAAACAAATCCTTCAGCGCATTTTCCAGTTCTTCAATACCGGTCTGTTCCTTTGCAGAAACAGAAATCATTTTCTGGACCTCCAGGTCATCTAACTGCTCCAGTACTTCCTCCCTGGTAACAACCGAGTCAAGATCCGATTTATTTAACAGGATCACTGCCTTTTTTCCTCTCAGAAGCTCCATGATTTCCCTGTCATTTTCATCCAAAGGCCTGGATGTGTCAATCACATAAATAATCAAATCTGCATTTTTCGCAGATTCCTTTGCCCTTGAAACACCTATTTTTTCCACTACGTCCTCTGTGCTGCGGATTCCTGCCGTATCCATGAGCCGCAGGGTAATGCCGTGAATGTTTACGGTTTCTTCCAGAATGTCCCTGGTGGTTCCTGCAATTTCCGTGACAATGGCTTTTTCCTCCCCGGAAAGGATGTTCAACAGGGACGATTTTCCTGCATTGGGCTTTCCAAGAATGACGGTCTGGATTCCCTCTTTGAGTATCTTTCCGTTTTCAGAACTGTCAATCAGTTTCTCAATCTCCGCAAGCCACTCTTTATTTTTGGCTCCCAGCTCTTCCGGATAATTCTCCAGGCTCATGTGCTCCGGGTCATCCAACGCCGACTCTATTCTGGCAATTTCATACAGAATGGACTGCCTTAAGCTTTTCAGTTTTTTCTGCACAGAACCTTTCAGCTGGCTTAACGAATTTTTCAGAGCATATTCATTTTTTGCCTGAATGACATCCATTATTGCCTCTGCCCTGGATAAGTCAATCCGTCCGTTTAAAAAGGCCCGCTTCGTAAATTCTCCCGGCTCCGCCGGTCTTGCTCCATATTTGATTACTGTCTCCAGTATTTTTTTCATCACCAGGACACCACCGTGGCAGTCAATCTCCACCGTGTCTTCCGCTGTATAGCTGTGCGGTCCCCGCATCAGCATCACCAGCACCTCATCCAGCACTTCTTCCCCGTCATGGATCATTCCATAATAAATACGATGGGACGGTACTGTATTCAAATCAAAATTTTCTTTTCTGCTCGTGAAAATCCGGTTCACAATGGAAACCGCCTGGTCTCCGCTCACCCGGATGATTCCGATTCCGGAACTGCTCATGGCAGTCGCAATCGCTGCAATAGTATCTGAACTTCTGTCTTTCAGCATGTTTTCCTCCGACTCGGCTTCTGTATGCCAGTCACTCACCAAACGTTATCAATGCTCTCTTAAACACAACAGGCGAATGTCAGGTGGTGGTCAGACCACTACCAGACACCCGCCTGCTATTTCTGTATTATGCTCACACGTTTTCCGCATGGCATGCTTTCCTGCATCAGGAATTCAAAACGTTTTACGCTTCTGTCTCCGGTGCTGCTTCTTTCTTCTCAACAGCAGCCTCTGCCTTCGGCGCTCTGTTCTCTGCGTTTCTGTTTCTTCCGCGGTTGTCACGGCGGAAACCATAACGCTCTTTTCTTCCGCCTGCCGGTACCTCTTTCTTTAAAGAGATCACAACGTGGCGGAACGGATCTTCACCCTCACTCCGGGTCATAACGTATTTGTCATTCTGAAGTGCAGAGTGGATGATACGTCTTTCGTACGGATTCATCGGCTCTAAGGACACCGGATGTTTGGTCCGTTTTACCTTGTAGGAAATGTTCTTCGCCAGAGTCTCCAGCGTCTCTTTTCTTCTCTCTCGGTAATTCTCAGTATCAAGCTTGACTCTTAAGTAACCTTCGGTTTCCTTGTTTACCACAAGGCTTACCAGATACTGTAAGGAATCCAGCGTCTGTCCGCGCTTTCCGATGAGGATTCCCATGTCGTCACCCTCCATGGAAACCAGAAGTTCCCGGTCACTGGCATTGTATACAGTCTCAATGGAAACCTGCATGCCCATGGCACCAAATACCTGATCCAGGAATTCTTTCGCAGCTTTTTTCACTGCTTCCTCATTGATCTTTACTGCTTTTTTCGGAGCCTCTTCTGCCGGAACCTCTTTGGCTGCCTCCGGTACTGCCTTCACTGCCTCACGCTTCGGTGCCGGCTTTTCGGAAACAACCGCCTTCGGAGCCGGTGCAGCTGCCTTTGCGGCTTCCACTTTCTTTGCAGCCTCCGCTTTTTTAGCAGCTTCTGCTGCCGCAGCGGCCTTTCTGGCTTCCTCAGCCTTTTTGGCCTCTTCCGCCTTTTTCGCTTCCGCAGCTTTCTTCTCTTCCAGCTTCTTCGCCTCAGCTGCTGCCTTCTCCTCTGCCTCGCTCATCACGTGGGCGCGGATGATACAGGGTTTCTTACCAAAGATGCCAAGCAGACCTGCGCTCTCCTTCTGTACCACTTCATAATGAAGATGCTCACTGGTCGTCTGCAGCTCAATCAATGCTTTTGTGATTGCCTCGTCCAATGTACTGGCAGAGATTGTAATCTTTCCATCCATGGTGCTACCCCCTTATTTGTTATTGTGCTTTTCGTTGTATCTGGCTACCATGTTTGCCTTAGATGCCAGACTGCCCGGCTTCGCATCCTTATTATAATAATTGTTGGATGCCTCCACCTGCTTCTTGCTCTTTTCAAGCTTCTCAGCGCGCTCTGCCTCTTCCCGCTCCTGGACCGCCTGCATATGCTTTAAGCTTGCAGTTGCGTTCTGGTTTACTTTCTGCGGCGGAAGACCTTTCTTCGCGCGTTTCTTGTTTGCCTTCTCTACGTTCTTGCGGATCAGCTCATCCATATCTACTTTATTCAGATAGGAATTTACAACTATCTGCTGCAGTAACTGGAAGGTACTGCTGGCTACCCAGTAAATACCGATTGCTGCCGGGAAGGTAAAGCAGAAAAATACAGACATAAGCGGCATAGTCACGTTCATGCTCTGCATCATCTGGGAACTCATATCTTCCTCATTGTTCTTCTTCGGCTGGGATGCCATCATCAGCTTGGTGCTCGCATACTGGGTCAGGCCTGCCAGAATCGGAATCAGCCATGCCAGGTTCGGCACAAAGCTTCCGTTAAACGGATTGGATGCCAGGTTGATGCCCAGGAAGGTATTCATCTTCTCGATGGTAGCTGCATTGCTGGAAATCACATCTGCCGCATTCGGGAATGCCTGTGCCAGATCTCCCCACTGAGCCGGATTCAGCTTGTAGAGAATATCAACCATCTTGTTCGCCAGAGCCTCACCGCTTACACCGGTTAAGTCTCCGATCGGGTTAATGCCCGTTAATGCAATATTGTGGTCCGTCGCAAACTGAAGCAGATTTGCTGCAGCGCCCTCGCTCAGGGCAGACGCGGAAGAAGTTCCGGTCAGCGCGTAAACCACATTCATAAAATGTTCCTTTACCGGCATCACGTAAGCCGGGATGCAATAGATCACGCGGTACAGCGCAAACAGAATCGGCATCTGGATCACAAGCTGGAGACATCCTCCAGTCATGGATGTGCCGTACTTCTCATAGACAGCCTTCGTCTCCACATTCATTCTCATCATGGAGTCATTGTCTGTTTTGCCCTTGTACTTTGCCTGGATGGCCTGAAGCTCAGGCTGCATAACAGCCATCAGCTTGGACGCCTTCTGCTGCTTGATCGTCATAGGGAACATCAGTAATTTCACAACCAGGGTAAATAAAATAATCGATAAACCGATGTTAAGCACACCAAAGGAATTGGTGAACGTAACCAGTACATTCAGGATCCATCCCAGGATCTGGGAAATCGGACCAAGAATCGCCCCATGAACCTTCGTTAATACTAAGTAATCCAATGTGCTACCTCCTCATGTGTTACGGAACTGGATCATAACCGCCTTCTGCCCATGGATGACACCGGAGTATCCTCTTCACAGACAACCATAAACCTTTCACCACGCCGTACCTGGTAAGTGCCTCAATGGCGTATTGGGAACACGTAGGCGTGTAAATGCAGTGAGTTCTTACTTTTAACGGGGACAAAAAAATCTGATACCCGCGTATCATTAATATAAGAAGCTTCTTGATCAAACCCGAAATTCTGCCAATCATATTCTCACTTCGATTCTTTTTTAATGTTATGCAGTCCGCACAGGTGCATATAAGCACCTTCCAAATGTTTGTAATCTGATGCTGCTGCGGCAGTTCTCGCCACAACGATGATGTTTAACCCAGTCTCAATTTTTTCATTGTTCAGCCGGAATATCTCCCGCATCAGTCTGGCAATATGATGGCGTACCACACTGTTGCCTACTTTTTTGCTGACCGATATGCCAAGCTGGTTTGATTCTTCCCCGTTTCTCATTACATACATAACAAGAAGACGATTTGCGTAGGACTTTCCATTTCTGTATATATTCTGAAAGTCACTGTTTTTCTTAATGGAAGGAAATCGTTTCATATAGAATAGAAACTCCTTTTCGTTTCATAAGCAACCGTCAGATCTTCTCCAAAATGCCGGGCATTTTACCTGTCCCTGAACGATTGCACATAAACAAAAAGGCCACATCCTGAAAATGTGGCCTTACTGTTCTCAATGTTCTTAAGCGGTTAATTTAGCTCTACCTTTTGCTCTTCTTGCAGCAATAACTTTTCTACCGCCAGCTGTCTTCATTCTAGCTCTGAAGCCATGAACTTTTGCTCTCTGTCTTTTCTTAGGCTGAAATGTCATCTTCATATTCTGGGCACCTCCTATCAAATATTATCTGGTAATGTGGTAACACACATTTAGACTAGTATAATTAAACATCTTCTCGATTATATAGAAAAAATCGGCCTTAGTCAAGGGATTTTTTGAGGAAAACCGGGAAAAAATTGTGGATAGAAGCCCCTGTGTGTACCGTGTATATCTCTGCTCACATTATCCACAATTTGTTGATAAGTTGTGGATAAGTTCTGGAAAACCTTATTCTCATCCACAGTGTTCCGTCCGGATCCCCTTTTTTTCCTGGTTTTTACCATTGTGTACAACTTTCTCTTTTCCTTATCCACTCTTTGTGGAAAACCTGCCCGTTTTTTGCCATTTTTGCCTTCATCCACAGCTTTCCAACAAAGTTATCCACAATATTTTGCACTTTTGATTGAAAAAAAAACGGCTTTAGTATACAATGTACTTAGATTGGGCAATTCTGCACTACAGTTTCAGGAGACAGAAAATGATAGATAAAATTAAAGAAAACTGGGAAAAAATCCTACTGATTTTAAAAGAAGAACATGAAGTATCCGATGTTTCCTACCGGACATGGCTTCAGCCATTGACCCCTTATTCTTTTAAAGGAAATACCGTTACCATCATCGTTCCGGAACAGACCTTTTTGGCCTATGTAAAAAAGAAATACGGTCTTTTATTAAAAGTTACCATTTCAGAATTCCTAGATCAGGACTGTGATGTGGATTTTAAGGTAAAGGACCAGATCGAGGAAGAAAAACAGGCGCAGGCGCCTTCCCTCATCCAGAAAAATAAAGCAGTTGTAAGCCCTGATGTGATCCAAAGTGCTAACTTAAACCCAAAATATACCTTCGATACCTTCGTTGTAGGTTCCAACAACAACTTAGCTCATGCAGCAGCCCTTGCAGTTGCGGAATCTCCCGGAGAGATCTACAATCCCCTTTTTATCTACGGAGGCGTTGGTCTTGGAAAAACCCATCTGATGCACGCAATTGCTCATTTTATTTTAAAAAACAACCCAAGCGCCAAGATCCTTTATGTCAGCTCTGAAACCTTTACCAACGAGCTGATCGATGCGATCCGTAACAAAAACAACATTACCACCACGGAATTCCGTGAAAAATACCGCAATAATGACGTCCTTCTTATTGATGATATCCAATTCATTATAGGAAAGGAAAGTACCCAGGAGGAATTTTTCCATACCTTTAATACATTATATGAATCAAAGAAGCAGATTATCATATCTTCCGATAAACCTCCGAAAGAAATTGAAACTCTGGAAGAACGTCTGCGTTCCCGCTTTGAATGGGGTCTTACTGTAGACATCCAGTCTCCGGATTATGAGACCCGCATGGCCATCCTGCGTAAAAAAGAAGAAATGGAAGGCTACAATATTGATAATGAAGTGATCAAATATATCGCAACCAACATCAAATCCAATATCCGTGAGCTGGAAGGCGCCCTTACAAAGATCGTTGCCCTCTCCCGCTTAAACAAATGCGATATTACCTTAGGTCTGGCAGAAGAAGCATTAAAAGACATCATCTCCCCAAATGCCCAGCGGGAAGTTACGCCGAACCTGATCATTCAGGTCGTTTCCGATCATTTTGGCATTACGCCTCTTGATATTTCTTCCCAGAAACGTACCAAAGAGATCGTTTATCCGCGCCAGATCGTTATGTATCTCTGCCGCAATATGACAGAAACTCCTCTACAGTCCATCGGCCGTATTTTAGGAGGACGTGACCATACTACCATTATCCACGGTTCTGAAAAGATCGCTGCGGATATGAATAAGGACGAAAATCTTAAAAATACCATTGAGATCCTGAAAAAGAAGATCAATCCACAATAACCTGTGAAAAGGCTGTGGACAAACTGTTGATAGATCGGGGCCGGTTTTTTGCGAAAAATTTTTTTATTTTACTCTGTGGATAACTTTTAGGATGTTCCATAAAAATGTGGATGATTTCCACAAAGCTTTCCACAGAGCTTTTCCACTGTTTTTCTGGGGTTTTTCCACTTTTACACATACCCACAGCCCCTACTACGGTTTCTACGAAAAATAATTCTTTATATACCCTATCCGAGGGCAACCAGATGCGAACAACTCAGAAAGGAAGTTATCAACAATTATGAAGCTCAGATTTCAGAAAGATGATATTGTCAACGGCATCAGTATTGTTATGAAGGCCGTTCCCTCTAAAACAACCATGTCAATTTTAGAATGTATCCTTATTGATGCTTCTTCCGGTGAGATCAAGCTGACCGGCAATGATATGGAACTTGGAATCGAAACAACTGTAAATGGTGAGATCTTAGAACACGGAAAGATTGCTCTGGATGCAAAGCTTTTTTCCGAGATCACCAGACGGGTATCCAGCCAGAACGCAGTAGTTACTATTGAATCTGATGATAAATTCAATACAACTATCAGCTGTGAAAATTCTGTATTCAATATCCAGGGCCGTGACGGAGATGAATTTTCCTATATTCCTTATATTGAAAAAAATAAATATATCAGTCTGTCCCAGTTCACTTTAAAAGAAGTGATCCAGCAGACGATCTTCTCTATTTCACCAAACGACAGCAATAAAATGATGGCCGGTGAATTATTTGAAGTCAATGAAAACCAGTTAAAAGTGGTATCTTTGGACGGCCACCGCATCTCCATCCGCAATGTTACCTTAAAAGATCACTATGAAAATACAAAAGTGATCGTTCCTGGAAAAACATTAAGTGAGATCAGCAAGATCTTAGGCGGTGACAATGAAAAAGAAGTGCTGATCTACTTCAGCGCAAACCATATTTTATTTGAATTTGACCAGACCATTGTTGTTTCCCGACTGATCGAAGGGGAATATTTCCGCATCAACCAGATGCTTTCCAGCGATTATGAAACAAAAGTAACGATCAATAAAAAAGAATTTTTAGACTGTATTGAGCGTGCTACCATTTTGATCCGTGAAAATGATAAAAAGCCTCTGATCTTAAATGTAGGCGATAATACCATGGAATTAAAGTTAAATTCCAGCTTCGGTTCCATGAACGCAGAACTGATGATCCATAAAACCGGAAAGGACATTATGATCGGTTTCAACCCTAAGTTTCTCATCGATGCCCTCCGTGTGATCGATGATGAAGAGATCAATATTTACATGATGAATCCAAAGTCCCCATGCTTTATCAAGGACGAGGATGCAACCTACATCTATCTGATCCTTCCGGTCAACTTTAATGCAGCTGCGGTATAATGTATAATTATGCATTTTAATCTATAGAGTGTCCGCAAAACACGGACAGAAAGGAATTGCAAAAAGAATGGAAACCATAAAGTTAAGGGATGAATACATCAAACTGGGCCAGGCATTAAAAGCTGCCGGCTTCGTTGAGTCCGGTGTAGATGCAAAATATGCCATTGAAGACGGTCTTGTATATGTAAATGGTGAGCAGGCTTTCCAGAGAGGAAAGAAGTTAGTAGATGGCGATATTGTCACCTATGAAGGCCAGACCATCAAAATTATTAAATAAATCCTTGAAAGAGAATTTCTATGACCATCGAATCCATAGAACTTAAGAATTACCGCAATTATGAAGAACTGCATATGGAATTGAGTCAGGGAACCAATATTCTCTATGGCGACAATGCACAGGGAAAGACCAATATCCTGGAGGCAGTTTATGTGTGCTGCACTACCAAGTCCCACAGAGGGGCGAAAGACAGGGATATGATCCGGTTTGGAGAAGATGAGTCCCACATTAAGCTTCAGATCAAAAAAGGTGCGGTTCCTTGCCGCATTGATATGCATTTAAAGAAAAATAAGACCAAGGGGATCGCAGTAGACGGCATTCCGATCAGAAAGGCCAGTCAGCTGTTTGGTCTTGTAAATGTGGTGTTTTTCTCACCGGAAGACTTAAATATCATTAAAAATGGTCCTTCGGAGCGAAGACGCTTTATTGACATGGAATTATGCCAGTTAGATAAAGTGTATGTCCATTCCTTGGTCCAGTACAACAAAGTCCTTCTTCAGAGAAACAAACTTTTAAAAGAGCTTGGTTTTCATCCGGAATATGAGGCAACACTGGATGTATGGGATGAACAGCTGGTACGCTTCGGAAAAGAAGTGATAAAGGCCAGAAGAGCTTTTATCGATCAGCTGGGAGACATCATTAAGGAGCTCCACACCAAACTTTCCGGGGGAAAAGAAAACATTGAAGTGATCTATGACCCGGATACAGAGGAAGAGGAACTGGAAGCAGCTGTGAGAAAAAGCAGGCAGCAGGATATGAAGCAGAAGACCACACTGGCAGGTCCCCACAGGGACGATATCAGTTTTGTAGTCAATGGCATTGATATCCGCAGGTTTGGTTCCCAGGGGCAGCAGAGGACAGCCGCTTTGTCCTTAAAGCTTTCAGAACTGGAGCTGGTGAAAAAGATCAGCCGGGATGATCCGGTGCTTCTTTTGGATGATGTGCTGTCAGAACTTGACAGCAGCCGCCAGAACCAGCTTTTAGATGCAATACAGGATATCCAGACCATGATCACCTGTACAGGTCTGGAAGATTTTGTGAACCATAGATTTCACATTGATAAGATATTCAAGGTGGAAGAGGGAAAAGTTACAAGCCAAAATTAAATTATACAGATATACAGGCTGCAGAAAAACGGTTAAAGACCATAGGTCTGCTGTCTGAAAAAGAAAGGAAGATATAGAACATGGGAGAGCAGTACGGAGCAGATCAGATTCAGATTCTGGAAGGACTTGAGGCGGTAAGAAAGCGCCCAGGTATGTATATTGGCAGCACATCTGCCCGCGGACTCCATCATCTGGTTTATGAGATCGTAGATAACGCAGTGGATGAGGCACTGGCAGGATACTGCGATTCCATTGATGTGACCATTAATCCGGACAACTCTATTACTGTTATTGATGATGGTCGTGGAATTCCGGTGGATATTCAGAAAAAAGCGGGACTTCCTGCAGTTGAAGTTGTATTTACCATCCTTCATGCCGGTGGTAAATTTGGAAATGGCGGATACAAGGTATCCGGCGGTCTTCACGGCGTAGGTGCATCTGTTGTAAATGCCCTGTCTGAGTGGCTGGAAGTTTTAGTATACCGTGATGGAAATATTTATAAGCAGCGTTATGAAAGAGGAAAAGTATGTTACCCCTTAAAAGTAGTAGGAAACTGCAGTCCGGATAAACATGGTACGACTGTTACTTTCCTTCCGGATAAGGAGATCTTTGAGGAGACCGTATACGATTATGATACTTTACGGATCCGTTTAAGAGAGACTGCTTTCCTTACCAAGAACTTAAAGATCATTTTAAGAGATGACAGGGAAGACAAAAAAGAAGAAACCTTCCACTACGAAGGCGGTATTAGAGAGTTTGTAACTTATTTAAACAAGGGAAAAGCTCCATTATACGAAAATGTTCTTTACTGCGAAGGTACAAAAGAGGGAGTTTATGTAGAAGTTTCCATGCAGCACAATGACTCCTATACAGAGAACATTTATACATTTGTAAATAATATTAATACTCCGGAAGGCGGTACCCACCTTACCGGCTTTAAGAATGCCCTTACAAAGACCTTTAATGACTATGCAAGAAAGAACAAGCTGTTAAAGGATAACGAAGAAAGCCTTTCCGGCGAAGATATCCGTGAAGGCTTAACAGCCATTATCAGCGTTAAGATCAGCGAGCCTCAGTTTGAAGGCCAGACCAAGCAGAAACTGGGCAACAGCGAGGCCAGAGCGGCTGTAGACAGCATTGTAAGCGAGCAGCTGACCTATTTCCTGGAGCAGAACCCGGCAGTTGCCAAGGTTATGTGTGAGAAATCCATTCTGGCACAGAGGGCAAGAGCTGCTGCAAGAAAGGCAAGAGACCTGACACGCCGTAAATCCGCTTTAGATGGTATGGCACTTCCTGGAAAACTGGCAGACTGTTCTGACAAGAACCCGGAAAACTGTGAGATCTACATCGTAGAGGGAGATTCTGCGGGCGGTTCTGCAAAGACTGCACGTTCCAGAGCAACCCAGGCCATCCTTCCTCTTCGCGGTAAGATCTTAAACGTAGAAAAGGCAAGAATGGATAAAGTTTATGCCAATGCGGAGATCAAGGCTATGATCACTGCTTTTGGTACCGGTATCCATGACGATTTCGATATCAGCAAGCTGCGCTACCACAAGATCATCATCATGACCGATGCGGATGTGGACGGCGCTCACATCAGTACTCTGCTTCTTACATTTATCTACCGCTTTATGCCGGAGCTGATCAAACAGGGCTATGTATACCTGGCTCAGCCGCCGTTATACAAGATCGAGAAAAATAAAAAAGTATGGTATGCTTACAGTGATGAGGAATTAAATTCCATTCTCATGGACATTGGCCGTGACAACAGCAATAAGATCCAGCGTTACAAAGGTCTGGGAGAAATGGATGCAGAGCAGCTTTGGGAGACTACCATGGATCCGGAACGCCGTATCTTACTGCGCGTGACCATGGATGAAGAGACCACATCAGAAGTAGACCTTACCTTTACCACTCTTATGGGTGATCAGGTAGAGCCAAGACGTGATTTCATTGCCCAGAATGCAAAGAAAGTTAAGAACCTGGATATTTAATGGACTCCTGAAAGAGTTAATGTCCTCTCGGAGTCTTTCCTGCACCTGCCTTTGTGGCCGATTTTCCGCCAGTCGCACCCGAATTTCATCAACGTACGCACCGCGTACGCCTCAGAAATTTGGGCACAACTGACAAAAAATCTTCTCACAAAATCAGGCACAGAAAGATTCCGAGAGAACATGTTAGAGAGTACATTTACGCATAAAGGAGATAAATTATGGAACCGAATGTATTTGACAAGGTCCATGACGTGGACCTTAAAAAGACCATGGAACAGTCCTATATTGACTATGCCATGAGTGTTATCAGCGCCAGAGCCCTTCCTGACGCCAGAGACGGCTTAAAGCCGGTACAGCGCCGCGTGCTGTTTTCTATGATAGAGTTAAACAACGGACCGGATAAGCCACATCGTAAGTGTGCCCGTATCGTTGGTGATACCATGGGTAAATATCATCCTCATGGTGACAGCTCCATTTACGGGGCATTGGTCAACATGGCCCAGGACTGGTCTACCAGATATCCGTTAGTAGACGGACATGGAAACTTTGGTTCCGTGGATGGTGACGGTGCCGCAGCTATGCGATATACAGAGGCACGTTTAAGCCGTATTTCCATGGAAATGCTGGCTGACATTAATAAAAATACCGTAGATTTCGTACCAAACTTTGATGAGACCGAAAAAGAGCCTGTAGTATTACCTTCCAGATTTCCAAATCTGTTAGTAAATGGTACTTCCGGTATCGCCGTTGGTATGGCTACCAATATCCCGCCTCACAACCTGCGTGAAGTCATCGCAGCGGTTGTAAGAATGATCGATAACCGTGTAAATGAGGACCGTGAGACCTCCTTAGAGGAGATCATGGAGATTATTAAGGGACCTGATTTCCCTACAGGAGCCACCATTTTAGGAAAACGTGGCATTGAGGAAGCATACCGCACCGGCCGCGCTAAGATCAAAGTAAGAGCCGTGACCAATATTGAGACCATGCCAAACGGCAAGTCACGTATTATCGTTACAGAGCTGCCATACATGGTAAATAAAGCCAGACTCATCGAAAAGATCGCAGAGCTGGTAAAAGAAAAGAAGATCGACGGCATTACCTACATCGGTGACGAATCTAACCGTGAAGGTATGCGTATCAATATCGAACTGCGCCGTGACGTAAACGCCAATGTTATCTTAAACCAGCTGTTAAAGCATACACAGCTGCAGGATACCTTTGGTGTGATCATGCTGGCTCTGGTGAACAATGAACCGAAGGTCATGAACCTGCACCAGATGCTGGACTGCTACATTGCCCATCAGGAAGACGTAGTAAGACGCAGGACCCAGTATGACTTAAATAAGGCAGAGGAACGTGCCCACATTTTACAGGGCTTACTGATCGCCTTAGACCACATTGATGAGGTCATCCGCATCATCCGCGGTTCTGCCAATGTAGCAGACGCTAAAAATCAGTTAATGGAGCGTTTCGGCTTAAGTGACGCACAGGCTCAGGCTATTGTAGACATGAGACTGCGTGCGCTTACAGGTCTGGAACGTGAGAAGCTGGAAAATGAATATAAAGAGCTTCAGGTACGTATTGCAGAGTTAAAAGCAATCCTGGCAGACGAGAAGAAGCTTTTAACCGTTATCAAAGAAGAAATCAATATTATCGCTGAGAAATATGGTGATGACAGAAGAACTGCCATTGGTTATGATGATGATATGTCCATGGAAGACCTGATCCCGGATGAGGATACCGTGATCGCCATGACCCATTTAGGTTATATCAAGCGTATGGACGTAGACAATTTCAGAAGCCAGAACCGTGGCGGAAAGGGCATCAAGGGAATGCAGACCATTGAGGAGGACTATATTGAGGACCTTCTTATGACTACCAACCACCATTATATGATGTTCTTTACCAACACTGGACGTGTATACAGGATCAAGGCATATGAGATCCCTGAAGCAGGCCGTACAGCCCGTGGAACAGCTATTGTCAATCTGCTGCAGATGCAGCCAGGTGAAAAGATCACGGCTATTATACCGATGCGTGAGCTGAATGAGGATAAATATCTGTTTATGGCTACTAAGAAGGGTATGGTAAAGAAGACCCCGATGTTAGAATACGAAAATGTGCGCAAGAACGGACTTCAGGCCATTGTACTTCGTGACGATGATGAACTGATCGAAGTAAAGGCAACGGATAATACCCAGGATATCTTCCTTGTGACTAAGAAAGGTATGTGTATCCGCTTTAAGGAAACAGACGTAAGAGTAACAGGCCGTGTTTCCATGGGTGTTATCGGTATGCGTTTTGATGAGGATGATGAAGTCATTGGCATGCAGATGGAAAGCCAGGGCGAACATCTTTTAGTTGTATCTGAAAATGGTATGGGCAAGCGTACCCTGATCAGCGAATTTAATGCACAGATCCGCGGTGGTAAGGGTGTACTCTGCTATAAGGTAACAGAAAAGACCGGCTACCTGATCGGAGCAAAGCTGGTAAATGACGGTCGTGAGATCATGCTTATCACTACTGAGGGTATTGTGATCCGTATGTCTGTAGATGATATTTCCGTGATCGGAAGAAATACTTCCGGTGTAAAACTGATGAATATCGACCAGGAGTCTGATATTAAGGTTGCAAGCATTGCCAAGGTAAGAGAAAGTGCTACCAGAGACAATGAAGCAGAGGAAGAAGAACTGGAAGAGGCAGAGGATAATACTGCTGAAACAGAAGAAAATGATACAGAAGAATAATATCTTATGATGCTTTTGGAATGCCTAGTTAAGGACGCGCGGTGAGCGCGTCCTTTTTTTGTAAAAAGACATGTAAAAAAAGTTCAAAAATATGTAAAAAAGCTCTTGACATGTGTAATATGCTTTAGTATAATACTACATGCGTCTGACGGACAAGTGTGTCTGCTTAGAGGCATCATAAGGAAATTATGAATTCGGAGAAATACTCAAGAGGCCGAAGAGGCGCCCCTGCTAAGGGTGTAGGTCGGGAAACCGGCGCGAGGGTTCAAATCCCTCTTTCTCCGCTCTTTTTTCCAGATGAAACTACTGTGAAAAACAGTAAAAAATAAATTTAAAAAAGTTGTTGACAAACGGTTGCGACTGTGATATTATAAATGAGTTGCTGCTGAGACAGACAACAACAAAGAACCTTGATAATTGAAGATTAAACAGTATGTAAAACCCTGA
>OGCN01003393.1_pt1 | contig 15422 bp, 12 predicted proteins | sample 1570181 | NCBI WGS metagenome assembly OGCN01 (sample SAMEA4370584, study PRJEB24528) | human gut metagenome | reverse complement strand
CCAGCGATGGGAAAGAAACCAAAGGATCGCCGGGGGAGACTCACATCGCCGTCGGGAACAGGTTCCCTCCGGCTCCAGTTCGTTCTCCCCCCGTCCCCCGGAGAATACGAGGCCCAATTCTAGGGGGCTACCGAACACTGTCAGGCGCGGGAGGGACAACGACTGCCCCCGCATCCACGCCGCTGCCGCTGTCGGTCCGAAATTAAGACGCGCCGCCGCGCTGGACCAAACGGGCGCGCCTGATTGCTCAAGCTCTAATCTCTGCGGGGGAAAATCGGCGGGCGGGTCAGGAGACCCGCCCCTACGGCATTTCAGGCAGATCATAGCAGAACGGGACAACGGGAGGGGCGAGCCCCGCCCCTACGGGACGGTGGGGGGACATTCCTCGGCGGAGAACCGGCAGGCGGCCACATGGGGCCACCCCTACGGCGTGTCCCTCCGGCCCGCCAGATAATCCAAGGAAACACCGTAAAAGTCCGCCAGCTTGACTAAGGTGGACAAACGCGGCTCCGCTGTGCCATATTCATAATTTTGATAGGCACGCAGAGCGATCTTCAATTCTTTGGACACATCATTCTGTGTCTTTCCAACCTGTTTTCGCAGTATCACAAGACGTTCGGAGAAAATGGTCATCATGAATGAGCGCTCCTTGACACGCATCTTTCCACGTTATATAATAGACGTAGAAAGATGCGTTTTGAGGTGTATTGTATGACAGAACTGCAAAAGGTGCTCTATGACTACGCCTGGGAATACCAGATCCCCGGGCTGCTGCGGGCCAGCCAAAAGGAGGCGGCGGACAACGACCGCATGGTAGAGGCCGCCCTGACCCGTCTGCGGGGTCTGGGTCCGGAGGGCGCGGACCTGGCCCAGCGGCTGGAGAGCGGACAGCTCACCCGGCAGGCCATCCAGGGGGAGGCCGTCTTTCTGGCCGGCCTGTCCCTGGGCCTGGAGCTGGGGGCCACCCGCCGCCTGTGAGCGGCGGACGGCGGTTATGCCAGCTCTCCGAACAGGGACCACTTGTTGGCCCCGGTGATCTTCACATCCCGGAACTGCCCCAGGGCCTCCCGGTCCCCCGTCACCCGGACCAGCCGGTTACCCGGGGTGCGGGCCGTAAGGTCATACCGGGGGTCATCGCTCACCCCATCCAAAAGACAGCGCACCGTTTTTCCAATATAGGCAGCGTGCTTTTCCTCAGAAATGGTATCCTGGAGGGCCACCAAACGGTTGAAATTGGCCAGCTTCTCCTCCCGGGGCATGGGATCCTCCATTTTGGCCGCAGGGGTTCCCACCCGCGGGGAGTAAATAAAGGTAAACAGGGCATCGAAGCGAACTTCCTCCAACACCTTCAAAGTGTCTTCAAACTCTTCCGTGGTCTCCCCAGGGAAGCCCACGATGATGTCGGAGGTAAGCACAATATCCGGGATAAGGGACTTGAGGTCCCGGATCTTTTCCAGGTACTGCGCCCGGGTATGGCGGCGGTTCATCACCTTCAGCACCCGGTCATTCCCCGCCTGGAAGGGCAGGTGGAGCACTGGGGCCACTTTTTCGCACCGTGCCATGGTCTCAAACAGCTTGTGGGTGGCATCCTTGGGGTGGGAGGTCATAAAGCGGATCAGGAAGTCCCCGGGGATGGCGTTCACCTGCTCCAGCAGGTCGGCAAAGTCCATGGGCTCCTCCAGGTCCTTTCCGTAGGAGTTCACGTTCTGCCCCAACAGGGTGATGTCGTGATAGCCTTCTTCCGCCAGCTGCCGCACCTCGGCCAGGATGTCCTCCGGCCGGCGGGAGCGCTCCCGACCCCGGACATAGGGCACGATACAGTAGGAACAGAAGTTGTTGCACCCATACATAATGGACACCCACGCCTTGACCTTGTCCTGACGCACCACTGGGATGCCCTCGGCGATGGAGCCTGGATCGTCGGCGTTGGAGAAGATCCGCCCCCTCTGTGTCAGCAGGGTGTGGATAAACTCCGGGAATTTCCATAAAACATGTGGGCCGAACACCAGATCCACATGGCGGAAGGATTGCCGCACCTTTTCGGCCACATGGGCCTCCTGGGCCATGCAGCCGCACAGGCAGATGATCTGTTCCGGGTGGCGGCGCTTCACATGGACCAGCGCCCCCAGGTTGCCCAGCACCCGCTGTTCGGCGTGCTCTCGGATGGCACAGGTGTTCAGGACAATGATCCGCGCCTGCTCCTCATCGGTGGTGAAGTCATAGCCCATCTGGCGCAGATAGCCCCGGATGCGCTCGGAGTCGGCCTCGTTCTGCTGGCAGCCATAGGTATCCACAAAGGCCAGGGGAGTCTCCCCCCGGTCGGCGTTCATCCGGGCGATTTCCTGACAATATTTCAGCTGGCGGTCTACCTCCGCCTGAGGGATGGTGGTTGTGATTCGTTCCATTTGGACCTCCGAAATGTCGGTTTTAAGGCAGCCCCGGCCGGACATACTTCCTGCGCGGTGCGCCTGGATCTTAGTGTGAAGTTATATCATATTATTGTAACATTTTTTCCGCCAGGAGACAAGAAAAGCAGGGCAGAAAAATCAGCCTGTCTCCACAGCCGCTTCCCGGGACAGACGATTTTGAAAACTTTTTGTAAACCTTCCTGTTTTTTCTCGCTTTCCCCCGCCGTGCCGTCCCCGCTGCGTTGCCTTTTTCCTAGAAGCATGATAAAATATGATGCTTAAGTTTTGGGGCCGGGCCCCGGAGACAGACAGAAGGGAGCCATCCATCATGCGCAAGCTGATCATTGAGAAAGCCGCTGTCCGTGCCAACATGGCGGTCATCAAAGAGCGCGCCAAGGGCGCAGCGCTGTACGGCGTGCTCACCGGAGATGGAGGGGGAGCCGGTCTGACAGAACTGGCCCGTCTGATCCGGGACGAGGGGGTCAGCCGCTTCGCAGTAGGCACAGCGGAGGAGGCCCAAGCCCTGCGGGAAGCCGGCTTTGTGGATGAGGAGATCCTGATGCTCCGGGCCACAGTAGACCGGGAAGAGCTGGAACGGCTGGTAGATCTAAACGTTGTGTGCACCATTTCCTCGGTGGATACAGGACTTGCCCTGAATGCAGTGGCGGAAAACCGTTCTACTGTCGCAGAGGCCCATATCCAGGTGGACACCGGCATGGGCTTCGGCGGTTTTCTGGTCGGAGAACCAGAGAAGATCCTGCTGGCATATCGATCACTGCCCAATGTAGCCCTGTCTGGTATCTACACCCAGCTTCATGCTGTATCCCCAAGGGGAGCTGAGGTGGGTACTCAGCTCCGTCAGTTTCATCAGGTTCTGGATGCCATCCATGCCGCCGGCTTTGAGACCGGTACTGTCCACGCCGCCGGCTCCTATGCCCTGATGCGCTTTGATGAGGCTCGGCTGGACGCAGTGCGGGCCGGCTCCGTCTTGTTGGGCAGATGCCGCCGTGACCAGGGCGACGGGCTATGCCCCGTAGGCTTTGGTGAGGCTCCCTTGGCCGAGGTCCGCTGGCTGCCCAAGGGGCACACCGTTGGCGCAGATAGACTTACTGTGCTGAGGCGTCCCACCCGGGTAGCGGTCCTCCCTGTGGGCTATCAGAACGGCTTTGGAGTGGACCGCCCACGGGACTCCGGCCTTCTGGCCCTCTGGCGGCAGTGGCAAAAAAACCGGAGACGCACGGTCCGTCTGGGGGAACAGAGGGTGAAGATCATCGGCAGCATCGGTGCCACCGAGACCATTCTCAATGTCACCGATGTGAAGTGCTCCGCTGGAGACACTGCTGTCTTTGAATTGGATCCTTTGTATGCCCGGGGCTTCCAGATCGAGTACCGATGACGGGGTCAGTTAGGAATTAGAAATCAGGAATTGCGGCGCTTCGCCGCTGCGCTCTATTTCCAACTCCCTGCTCCTAATTACAAATTTTCAATCCTTAATTCCAAATTCCTAACTCCGGATTCCCAATTCAACCAAGAAGGTGTTTTACAGTGTCTGACCTAAATTTCCAGCCGCTGCTCTTCGGCGGCGATATCAATGTATACAGCGTCGCAAGGGCCTTCCATGAAGCCTATGGGGTACGCAGCATTGCGTTTGGAAAATATCCTTCCTTCCCCTGCCACGGCAGTGCCATTCTGGACTACCGGGTCTGTCCGGACAACGAGAGCGCCGACGCCTTCCGCCGCAACGTCCATGCAGTGGCCCAGGAGTTCCCAGACAAGACTGTCCTGCTGCTGGGCTGCGGGGACAGTTATGTACAGCTGGCCGCCCACTGTAAGGATCAGCTGCCGGACAATGTGGTTGCCCCCTATATCGACGGGGCCCTGCTGGACACCCTGATCAACAAGGAGAAGTTCTATCAGCTGTGCGACCAGTATGGCATCGACCACCCCGCCACCTTTATCTATGACAAATCCATGGGGCACGACTTCACCCTGCCCTTTGGCCCACCCTACATCGCCAAGCCTGCCGACAGTGTGGCCTACTGGGCCACTGGGGTCCATGCGCTGGCTAAGGTCTATATCTGCCAGAGCTGGGAGGAGCTGCTGGATGCCCTGGATCAGGTGTACGCCGCTGGCTATCCTGACCACATGGTCCTTCAGGAGTTCATCCCCGGAGATGATACCTATATGCGGGTGCTGACCAACTACTCCGACCGGAATGGACAGGTGAAGCTGATGTGCTTGGGCCATGTCCTGCTGGAGGAGCACTCCCCTCATGGGATTGGAAACCACGCAGTCATTATTACAGAACACGATGAGGCCCTCTCCCTGAAAATCAAGACCATGCTGGAGGCCCTGCATTTCACCGGCTTTTCCAACTTTGACATCAAGTACGACCAGCGGGACGGGAAGTACAAGGCCTTTGAGATCAACTGCCGCCAGGGGCGGAGCAACTACTATGTCACTGGGGCAGGACACAACATCGCCAGGCTGTTGGTGGAGGACCGGATCCAGCACCAGGAATTGCCCTTCCTGATCACCAGCAACCGCTCCCTGTGGCGGATGGTACCGAAAAAAGTCGCTTTCGACTTTACCCCCAAACGCTATCACCAAGAGATGAAGGCCCTCATCCAAGCGGGTGCAGATTCCCACTCCCTGGTGTACAGTCAGGATGCTGCGCTCAAGCGCCGCCTCCGTATTTGGAAGAACCATTTGGGCAACCTGAAGCGCTTTCAGCAATATAATCACAAGCCCGAGGGATAACCCAGGTTTCCTAAACTCATGCCGCTGCAACCACAGCTGACCCGGTCGGATCCAGAGCGCCAGCGGCACATCCTATTCCAGCCATAGGCCGATCATCAGCTAAGATTGACCGTTTTTCTCCACATTTTCGCGAAAATAAAGTCATCAAACTGATTCAGGCGGTGGGGCCAGTCCCACCCCGGACAGATCAAAGGAGGATCCTTATGAACGAATATCGATTGGGTGTCATTGGCGGCATGGGCCCCCAGGCCACAAACACTTTTTACCAGTATATCATTGACCGCACTGACGCCAGCAAAGACCAGGAGCACCTGTCCGTTCTGATTTTCTCGGACAGCGATATGCCCGACCGCACCGGAGCCATCCTGGGCAGTGAATCGGACCGAGAGGCTGTCGCCAATCGTCTGCTGAATGATGCGCGCCTGTTGGAGTCAGCCGGCTGCACAGTACTGGCCGTTCCCTGTAATACTGCTCACTATTTTCTGGACCGGGTTCAAGAACAAATCGGTATTCCTGTCATCCACATGATTCGGGAAACCGCCCATTTTCTGCTCAGCCAGGGTCTGAAGCGCCCCGGCATCCTGGCTACTGACGGCACCATACAGACCGGACTCTATCAGCGGGAATTTGCCGCCCTGGGCCTGGAGCCCCTGGTGCCTACTCCGGAAGCACAGCGTCAAGTCATGTCCCTGATCTATGATGATATCAAGGCCGGCAAACCAGGCAACCCGGACAAGTTCGCCATTTCTCACCAGGATCTGATTGCCCAAGGCTGTGACTGCGCTGTATTGGCCTGCACTGAACTGTCTGTCTTTGCCACTCAGTATCCTCTCCCTCCCTTTTTTGTAGACGCAATGGCCATTCTGGCAGAGCGTGCGGTGCAAGCCTGCCAGAAGCCCCTGCGCCAGCTCCACACCAAATGACTTTACGAAATTCCCTTGGCCCTTCGGAGGTGTCCCTGTATGTCTGATCCTATCCGCCCGCTTGGCGAATATCTGTCTCTCCTGGAGCAGGAGGGCCTGCTTGCTGACCCCGTTCCCGAAAGTCTGGACCGGAGCACCCCGGTCACCCTAGTCTCCTGTGACTCCCGGAACGTGGTTCCCGGCACCCTGTTTCTCTGCAAAGGCTCCCATTTCCGGGAGGAATTTCTGGAGGCCGCCCGGGAACGGGGGGCCTTCCTCTACGCCGGCGAGATTCTCTATCCGAACTGTCCGCTCCCCGGCCTTCGCCTCACTGATTTGCGCCGTGCCATGGCCCTGTTAGCTGACTTGTGCTACGGCCATCCCTCCGGGCGGCTGAAGGTGGTTGGTTTCACCGGGACCAAGGGAAAATCTACCTCCGCCTATTATCTGAAATCTGTTCTGGATGCCTGGCAAACCAAACAGGGCGGCGGGGAGACCGGCGTGATCTCCTCCATCGATACCTATGACGGGGTGGAGCGCTTTGAGTCCCACCTCACCACCCCGGAGCCTCTGGACCTCCAGCGCCACCTGGCCCACGCCGCCGATGCTGGGCTGGAGTACCTCACCATGGAGGTGTCCAGCCAGGCTCTGAAATATCACCGCACCCTGTGCACCCATTTCGCTGTCGCCTGCTTCCTCAACATCGGCTATGACCACGTATCCCCGGTAGAGCACCCGGATTTCGAGGACTACTTCGCATCCAAGCTGAAAATCTTTGCCCAGGCCGAGATAAACTGTGTCAACCTGGACAGCGACTATGCCCAACGGGTTCTGGAGGCCGCCCAGCAAGCTGGCCGGCCTGTGTTTACTTTCTCCCAGCGGGACCCACAGGCTGACGTCTATGCCAGTCAGGTCCGGAAGGAGGACGGCCAAACCGTCTTTCACGTCCGCACTCCCCAGTATGAGCGGGAATTCCGCCTGACCATGCCCGGACTGTTCAACGTAGAAAATGCCCTGGGCGTCATCACAGTCTGCCACGCCCTCCATGTCCCACCCGCCGCCGTGTACGACGGCCTGGTCCGGGCCCGGGTGCCCGGACGGATGGAGACCTACACCAACGCCGACGGCAGCCTCCACGCCATTGTGGACTACGCCCACAACCGCCTGTCCTTTGAGACCCTGTTCCGCTCCGTCCGGGCGGAGTACCCCGGCCGGGAGATGGCCATTGTGTTCGGCTGTCCCGGAAAAAAGGCGTACGACCGCCGCCGGGATCTGGGCGAGGCCGCCGGCCACTGGTGCGACCGGGTCTATCTCACCGAGGAGGACAGTGGGGAGGAGGACACCCTGGACATCTGCCGGGAGATCGCTCCTAACGTGGAGAAGGCGGGCTGTCCTGTCCGCATCATCCCCAACCGCGGAGAGGCCATCCGTCAGGCGGTGCTGGACTGCGCCGGACCCTCGGTGCTGCTCCTCACCGGCAAAGGGCGGGAGACCCGCCAGAAGCGGGGGACCGCCTATATCGACACCCCCACCGATGTGGAGTATGTCCAGGCCTTTCTCCAGGAGTACGACCTGCGCCGGGGGCTGGACCGGGAGAGCCCTGCCCGGGCCATGCTGTCCATCCTCCCCGCCCTGGAGGCCCGGCGGGAGGAGCTCTGGGTGGTCTGCTGCCCCTCCAGTCAAGAGGAGGCCGCAGCCCGGGACGCCGCCGCCCTGAGCCGTGCCGGCGTCCGGGTGATCCTGGTGCGCCGCGGCAGCGGCCCCCTGCCAGCAGCCCTGTCAGGAAACGGCGTCACCCTCTCCGCCGGTGACGGCGGACTGCTCCACCGGGCGGATACCGGCTTCACCGTCCGGCCCAAGGTGCTGGACACCCTGCTGGACGGGGGATTTCTCCCCGTTCTGGAGGGAGGGGAGGAGGAGGCCCTGGCCGTGGCCCAGGCCACCCGGGCCCACCGCCTGGTCCTGTTCACGACGCAGGAGCCCTCTCTTGCCCTGGGCGTGGACCGTCAGGTGGAGCTGCTCCACCTGGACCTGGCCCGGGCCGCCGAGCTGCGCAAGGCGGGGGAGCTCCCCCCAGAGACAAACCGGGCCCTGGAGGTGGCCTGCCGGGCCGTGGAGGGGGGCGTCCGCCGGGCGGCCCTCCTGGCTCCGGGTGCAGACCACATCCTGCTGCTGGACGCTCTGGGACAGCACATCCAGGGGATCTCCGTCACCCCGTGACCTGCCTCAGACAAAACGAACACAGGCACAGCGGTGGAAGCCGCTGTGCCTGTGTTGATTCTGCTTGCGCGGAGGGCCTTCGGTGTGATAAACTCCTTACATGAGATCGCAGAGAGGAGCGGGCCAGCATGATCCAGGTCGTTTTGATCGACATCGACAACACCCTCCTGAGCTTTTTAGGATATATCAAAGAGGCCATGAGAGACGGTTTTGCACAGTACGGCCTAAAACCGTATACAGAAGCAATGTTCCCTGTATTTGAACGGATCAACAACAGCCTTTGGGAACAGATCGAGCAGGGGACGCTCTCCTTTGAAAAACTGACCGAGATCCGATGGAATATGATCTTCCACGCACTTGGGATTTCCTTTGATGGCCGGATTTTTGAGCGATATTTCAGGGACAAGCTATTTTCCAGCGCGGTGCCTGAGCCGGGCGCTGTGGAACTGCTGGAATACCTCAGCCATCGGTATCGGCTGTGTATCGCCAGCAACGGTCCCTATGAACAGCAGATCAATCGGCTCCGTGTGGGAAAAATGTATGATTTTTTCACACACTTTTTCGTTTCATCACAAATCGGTGCACAAAAACCAAGCGCAGCATTTTTTGACTTCTGCTTCAAAGAATTGCGGGGCAGCGGGTTTCCGAACCTATTGCCTGAAGAGACGATGATCATTGGAGATTCCCTCTCCTCGGACATAGCGGGTGGAGCGGGATATGGGATGCACACCTGCCTCTATCAAAAAAAGCCCGTGCCTGCACTGGATGTATCCAGGGCGGAGCACGTTGTAAGGAGTTTGGCCGAAATTCAACGGATCTTATGACAGCCATACAGCGGAACCATCCTCCATCCACTCCATGCAGGAAAAAGCACCGGCCTGTGTTCACAGGCCGGTGCTTTTGTGCTGTCTCCCAGCGCAGAGCCGGGTCATATACTGCGGTCTGTCCCGCGGCTCAGGGCTCCTGCCGCCGGTGGAAGATCTCCCGGACGGTGAGCACATCCTCCGCCACAGTGAACTTCACCTCCCAGCCGCCGAAGGCAAGACCGTACACCCGGTCCGGGTCGTGCTGATAGGTGGGGCGCGGATCCTGGGCCAGCACCCCCAGCAGGGCGGCCCGGCGCGCCTCCTCCACCGGCTCCAGCAGCTCCGGGGGACACTCCACCCGGAGGCTGGCCTCCTTGGGCTGGCTGGCAAAGCCCCCCGCCGCCTCGGGGCGGCAGTCCGCGTAGGGGAGATAGGGCTTCACATCATAGATGGGAGTGCCGTCCATCAGGTCGGCCCCCGCTACCCAGAGCGCCGGCCCCCACTGGGGATGCTGCTCGATCCGCTCCAGCCGGACGCAGGACAGGCCAATGGGGTTGGGGCGGAAGGGAGAACGGGTGGCAAACACCCCCATGCGGGCATTCCCCCCAAGGCGCGGGGGGCGCACCGTAGGGGACCAGTTTTCCCGCACCGCCTGGGAGAACTGCCAGATGAGCCAGAGGTGAGAAAAGCCCTCCAGTCCCCGCAGGGCGTCCGGGTTACGGTACTCCGGCTCAAAGACCACCGCGGAGCGCAGCTCCTCCACCAGGCCGCTCTGCCGCGGGATGCCGAATTTTGTGGGAAAATCGCTGTGGATCCGGGCGATCACCCGGAGCGTGTGCTGTTCCGCCATCAGGCTTCCCTCCTCTGGGGCGCGGCCCCTTATCCGTTGAAGCGGTTCATCGCCCGGTCCGGGCCCTCCTTCAGAAGGCACTCCACCGCGTCGGCGGCCCGCTTCACCGCCCCGTCGATGGCTTTCTTGTCCTCCCCCTGGAATTTGCCCAGCACCCAGTCCGCCATGTCATAGTCGGGGTGGGGCTTTTCTCCCACACCCACCCGGACACGGGGGAACTGGTCGGTGCCCAGGTGCTGGATGATGTTCTTCAGGCCGTTGTGTCCGCCGGCGCTGCCCCCCTTGCGGATGCGCAGCCGGCCCACCGCCAGGGCGGTGTCGTCCGACACCACCAGCACCCGCTCCGGCGGGATCTTATAGAAATCCACCGCCTGGCGCACTGCCTCCCCGGACAGGTTCATATAGGTCACCGGCTTCATCACCAGCACCTTTTCCCCGGAAATGGTGAGCAGATTGGTCAGCGCCTTGAACTTCAGCCGCTGGATGGGGGCGTTCTGCCGCTCGGCCAGTTCGTCGGCCACCAGAAAGCCCACATTGTGCCGGGTATTCTCATACTGGGTCCCGGGATTCCCCAGACCCACCAGCAGCCACTCAGCGCCGCCGGTATTGTTTCGGAAAAACATGGTCGTCCTTTCTTCGCTCAGAAAAGGAGGAGACGGGCAACGCCCGTCCCCTCCGGTTCGGCAGGGTGGTATTCAGGAGAACAGACGGGAGACGGAAGTCTCCTCGTAGATGTGGCTGATGGCCTCGGCAAACATGTGGGCCACGGAGATGTAACGGATCTTCTCGCAGGCGGCGACACCGGCCTTGGGGGGGATGGTGTCCAGGAACACCACCTCGTCAATGACGCTGTCGGCGATGCGCTGGACGGCGGGGCCGGAGAGCAGGCCGTGAGTGGCGCAGGCGGTGACGCTCTTGGCCTTGCCGATGTCCACCAGAGCCTTGGCCGCGTGGCACAGGGATCCGCCGGTGTCCACCATGTCGTCCAGAAGGATGACGTGCTTGTCGGTGACGTCGCCGATGATGTTCATGACCTCAGAGGAGTTGGCCTTCTGACGGCGCTTGTCCACGATGGCCAGGGGCATCCCCAGCTTCTGGGCAAAGGCGCGGGCGCGGGCCACGGAGCCCACATCGGGGGAGACCACCATGGTGTTGTCCGCGTCGTCGCCGAACCGGGCCTTAAAGTAGTCCACGAACAGGGGACTGCCCAGCAGATTGTCCACGGGGATGTCGAAGAAGCCCTGAATCTGGGCGGCGTGGAGGTCCATGGTCAGCACACGGTCGGCGCCGGCGGTGGTGAGCATGTTGGCCACCAGCTTGGCGGAGATGGGGTCGCGGGGCTTGGCTTTCCGGTCCTGACGGGCGTAGCCGAAGTAGGGAATCACAGCGGTGATCCGGCCGGCAGAGGCCCGCTTGAAGGCGTCGATCATCACCAGCAGCTCCATGAGGCTGTCGTTGACGGGGGAACAGGTGGACTGGATCACAAACACATCGGAACCGCGAACGGTTTCATAGATGGAGACGAAACACTCCCCGTCGGAGAAGTGGCCGCACTCCAGGTCGCCCAGGGGCAGACGGAGCTCTTTGCAGATGGCTTCCGCCAGGGCGCGGTTAGAATTCCCGCTGAAAATCTTCAGATCCTTGCCATGTGAGATCATCGTTACATCCCTCTCGATTCGTAAAATTTTATAGTGCATTGTTTCACGTTGCCTGCCCCGCCGGGTCCTGGCAGAGCCTCTTATCTGGTCTTATTATAGCAAATGGGCGAAGGGATTGCATCCATTTTCGTGAAATTTTCAGGAAAAAAAGCGAGAGAATTTTGCAGGATTTTTTGCAGAATTGGACAGGAGGGGGCCCGCTCCCTCCCCCGGCGGAACAGGAAATCCCGGAAAATGGTTGTCAGATGGGGCCGGCCATGATACAATCATTGCCAAGCGATGATTGTTGATGGCATAGCGCCCGCCCCGGGCCGTGCCAGACAAGCAACCTGCCGGCGGCGGGCCGGCAAAGGGGACAGGAAACCGGAAAGGCAGAAAACCCAATGGACGCTGGGAGGGCGGAGCCATGCCCCGGCGCCGGGGTTCAGCTTGGAGGCTTTCCAGGGAAACTCCCCGGAGAAAACCATCAAAGGAGACAAAAATCATGAAGAAAATGATGCGCCGTATCCTGGGCTCTGCGTTGGCGCTGGCCATGACGGCCGGCCTGCTCAGTGGCTGCGGCAGTGCTTATGACCCGGTGAAGGATGTGATGGGGTACAAGGGCAGCACCGTGATGTTCACTGTCAACGGACGGGATGTCACCGCGGAGGAGTACCTGTTCTGGCTGGCCCAGCAGGCGGACTCCGCCAACATGTATCTCAGCGCCATGGACAGTGAGGACAACCAGGGCAGCGTGTGGGACATGGAGGTCCAGGAGGCGGCCCAGCAGTACGCGATCCTGTACAGCGTGGTGGCGGGCAAGGCCCAGGCGGAGGGGTACAGCTACGGCAGAGAGGACAAAGCCGCCTACCAGGAGGAGCTGGCCACCGCCAAGGAGCAGCTGGGCGGCGAGGAGGCCTATGAGACCTACCTGAAGAGCATGTGCATCAGCGACAGCGGCTTTGAAAAGGTCAGCTCCGTGGGTGTGCTCTACGACCACATGCTCCAGGGCATGTTCCAGGAGGGCAAGGACGGCGCGGCCACCCAGGAGGACCTGGAGAAGTTTGCCCAGGACAACGATGTCCTGGCGGCCAAGCACATCCTCCTGCTGACCCAGGACAGCCAGACCGGCCAGGCCCTGTCCGAGGAGGAGGCCGCCCAGAAGAAGGCCAAGGCGGAGGAATTGCTGGCCCAGCTCCAGGCGATTTCCGACCCGGCCCAGCTGGAAGAAAAGTTTGACGAGCTTATGAACGCCAACAGCGAGGACACCGGCCTGGCGGCCAACCCCGACGGGTACGCTTTCACCACCGGGGAGATGGTCCAGGAGTTCGAGGATGCCACCCGGGCCCTGGAGCCCGGCCAGATCAGCGGCCTTGTGGAGAGCTCCTATGGCTACCACATCATTCTCCGGCTGGAGCCCACCTGCGCGCCGGTGCGGACCATGTGGAACGAGGACCAGCTGAACACCCTCACCGGCCAGTGGGTGGAGCAGGCGGAGGTGGTCACCACCGAGACCTATGACAATCTGTCGGTGGGGGACTTCTACGACAAGCTCACCGCCTATCGGGAGACCCTGAACACCACCAGTGAGGAGGCCGAGCAGGAGAACGGCCAGGTGGAGCAGGACACCGGCGGGGAGATCCCGGCCCAGGATGGGACCTCCGACGGGCAGACCCAGGAGGACGCCGGCGCCCAGGACAGCGGGTCCAAGGACGCGGCGCCCCAGGAGGAGGGGGCCGCCGATCAGGGAGAGAAGGCCCCGGACGACGCCGGCGGGGAGAGTACCCCCGAGGAATGACGGCGTTCCAACCAAAGCGCAGCACCGGCCCCAGCGGACAGCGGGGCCGGTGCTTTTTTTGCGGGCCGCCCCGCCCTCTGTCCGGCGGGGAAAATTTTTGCGCCCACACAAGATCTGACAGAATCGTGCGTCTCCTTCCGGTATGCTAAGAGCATCCAAACCAAGGACAACCATTCCGAAAGGGAGCGCGAAACCAATGGACCACACATTTCACAGTGATACCCTTCACGAGGTGCTCAGCCGGCTGGAGACCGACCAGGAGCAGGGCCTGAGCCTCCAGGAGGGGGAGAAGCGGCTGGCCGAGCACGGGGAGAACCGGCTGGAGGAGGCCAAACAGGCGGGGATGCTCCGGCGGGTGCTGGGGCAGCTGAAAGATCCCATGATCCTGGTGCTGCTGGCCGCCGCCGCCCTGTCCTTCTTCGCCGGGGGCGGGCAGGACTGGCTGGACGCGGCCATTATTCTGCTCATTGTTCTCTTCAACACGGTGATCTCCGTGTCCCAGGAGGACAACGCCCGCAAGGCCCTGGAGGCCCTGCGGAAGCTCTCGGCCCCCAAGGCCCGGGTGATCCGGGAGGGGCTGGAGCGGCGGCTGGAGAGCAGTCAGCTGGTGCCCGGCGACATCATCCTGCTGGAGGCCGGGGACTACGTCCCCGCCGACGGACGGGTGCTGTGGGAGGCCGGCCTCCAGGCGGATGAGTCGGCCATGACCGGCGAGTCCCTGCCTGTGCACAAGCGGGGCGGGGGCGGGCTGCCCCAGGACACCCCCCTGGCCGAGCGGAAGAACATGGTCATCGGGGGCACGGTGATCACCGGCGGCCGGGGCCGGGTGGTGGTGACCGCCACCGGTATGGACACGGAGATGGGCAAGATCGCCGGGCTTCTTCTCCGCCAGACCCAGGGGGAGACCCCTCTCCAGCGAAAGATGGGGGAGGTGTCCAAGGTGCTCTCCCTGGTCTGTGTGGGGGTGTGCGCCGTCATGTTCGGGGTGGGTATGCTCCAGCACCGGGACATCCTGGACATGTTCCTCACTGCCGTGGCGCTGGCAGTGGCGGCCATTCCCGAGGGGCTGCCCGCCATTGTCACCATTGTCCTGGCCATGGGGGTGGGGCGGATGGCCAAGCGAAACGCCATCATCAAGCGCCTGCCCGCGGTGGAGACCCTGGGCTGCGCCTCCGTCATCTGCTCGGACAAGACGGGGACCCTGACCAAAAATCAAATGACCGTGTTAGAGGTCTGGACCCCCAGCCCCGGTCTGCGGGGACAGGCCCTGGCCCTGGGCACCCTCTGCGGGGATGCCAAGGAGGGACCCGGGGGCTATGTGGGGGACCCCACAGAGACCGCCATTGCCCAGATGGCCGCCCGGGAGGGACTGGAAAAGGCCCAGCTGGAGCGGGACATGCCCCGCCAGGGAGAGGCCCCCTTTGATTCGGTCCGCAAGCGGATGGCCACCTGCCACAGCCTGCCCGCCGGAGGGACCCTCATCGCGGTGAAGGGAGCGCCGGAGGCGGTGCTCTCCCGTTGTACCCAGGTACAGGGCCCCCAGGGGCCCCGGCCCATGACCGAGGCCGACCGCCGCCGCATCCTTGGGGTGGGCAGCGACCTGGCCGCCAAGGCCCTGCGGGTGCTGGCGGTGGCCCAGCGCAACCAGAGCGGGCCGCCCAAGTCCCTGGAGGCCCAGGAGCTGGAGCGGGAGCTGATCTTCGTGGGGCTCATCGGCATGATGGACCCGCCCCGGCCGGAGGTACGGGCAGCGGTGGAGCGGTGCGCCGCGGCCGGGGTCCGGCCGGTGATGATCACCGGGGACCACAAGGACACCGCGGTGGCCATTGCCCGGGACCTGAACCTGTTTCGTCCGGGGGACAAGGCCATCGACGGCCCGGGCCTGGATTTTCTCCCCCAGGAGACCCTGGAGGAGGAGATCGAGACCTTTTCCGTCTATGCCCGGGTGACCCCGGAACACAAAATGCGGATCGTCCGGGCCTGGCAGAAAAAGGGCCACGTGGTGGCCATGACCGGCGACGGCGTGAACGACGCCCCCGCC
>OGCN01003373.1_pt1 | contig 15504 bp, 13 predicted proteins | sample 1570181 | NCBI WGS metagenome assembly OGCN01 (sample SAMEA4370584, study PRJEB24528) | human gut metagenome | reverse complement strand
AACCTATGATTTTATCATCAATCTGAGAGGTTTACACAGAATAATTTACACTACCTTTTACAATGATTCTTTCGTTGGAGTTCGTTTCAGCTTTGTTCCCGAAGCCCTAAATCTGTTCCACCGTCAGCGCCCCCGCAAAACAGGTCCGCACACAGGCTGGTTCTCTGCCTTCTCGCAGACGCTCTATACAGCCGTCGCACTTTTCCATTTTTCCCTGCACATCAAACCGAATCATCTGCAATGGACAGGCATTCTCGCAGACATGACAGCCAACGCAGAGTTCTTTGTCTGTCAGAATCAGTCCGGTCTTTTCATCACGGTAAATGGCATGTACCGGACAGACTTCCATACATTTTCCGCAATGGGTACAGCCCGGACAGATATTTTTCTCGAATCCTTCTTTCTGAACTTTTCGAATGGCACGGAAGCTTTTCGCATCCGCCTCATCTACCTCATGATGTGCATCCAGACAGGCTATATGGCAGGCATAACACCCCACACACTTTTCCGCATTAAATTTTATCTTAATACTCATGCCCCAGCCACCACCTTTTCTACCTTGCAAAAATAGCTTTTGTATCCCGGAAATCCGGAAATCGGATCCAGATAATCCTTTGAGATCAGGTCATTTGCTTCCCCCTTTGGATTGCCATGGTAAATATGTATCACACCCGGGCGTCCATTGCTGCATAATACCGCCGTTCCACACATGCTTCCAGCCGGTGAAGTCACTTTCACCTGTTCGCCTTCCTCAACGCCTAATGCAGCAGCATCTTCTGGATGCAGTTCCACCAGCGGCGCCTGCTCCAGATTTGCCAACCATGGCATACGATACGTTCTGGAATGGAAAAACTGCGGCTTTCTCGAACCGGTATTTAAAATGTATGGATATTCTATCTGATCCACACCAGACATTTGCCGATAATCCCGATACTCCGGCAGTCCACTGTATCCATGACTATCACGGTAACGTTCCAGCACCTGCGATACAAACTCCACTTTTCCGGACGGCGTAGCAAACCCATTCTTTTCATAGGTTTTAAATTCCGGCGGAATAATCACTTTTCCCTTTACTCCTTCCGGATGCTCCCGCAGTTCCTGAATCGTCAGACCGGATGGCTGCAAAATATAATCCATGTAGTGCTCATAGCCCTGACCAAGTGCCTCATCCGTCAGATGCATCGCATTCAGCATTCCAATCATGATCTCCACATCATTTTTTGCGTCTCCCAGCGGCGGAATTGCCTGCTCCGACAGGAAAAACATACCGCCACGGCCATTTACAACCACATCCCGCTCAAAGGTGGAGGCCGCAGGCAGCACCAGATCTGCCATCTTACTGGAATCTGACAAAAACAGATCCGTATTCACATAAAAATCAAGCGTTCCAAGTGCTTTTTGCAGGTGCTCCGGCTCCGGCCACATCCGGCAGTTTAATCCAAAACCAACCACTGCTTTGATCGGATACGGCTGTGCTTCCAGAATGTTATCCGCCAGTCGGCTGCACTGCGCTTCCTCGCAAGGCAGATCAAACCAGGCCGGAAACTCTTTTTCTCCAATTGCTTCTATCGCATTCAACCGTTTCACATTTCCCATGTACTCATTACACAGAGAAGCCGGTCCCGGTCGGGATGGATTTCCACCCGGAATATCATAATTTCCGGTCAATGCGATCAGACACATCACCGCACGATAATTTTGCATTCCATTGATATGATGCACCACCGGTGACGCGGAAAACATCACCGCCGCAGGGCTGTTTTTCGCGTAAATTCGTGCCGCCTGGCGAATCAGATCCGCATCCAAACCCGTAATCTCCGCCGCCTTTTCCGGTTTAAACTGCTGCACATACGCGCGATATTCCTCAAATCCATATACATATTTTTCTACAAATTCATGGTCATACAGATTCTCTTCAATAATCACCTGTCCCATGGACAATGCCAGCGCTCCGTCCGTACCAGGAATCAGTTTTAGGTGCAGATCAGCCGCCTGACTGGTCACCGTCTCCCGTGGATCCACGGAAATAATATTGACACCGCGCTCCTTCAGTGACTGATACATCGGTGCCATGGAAATATTAGAATAATACAGGTTGTTACTCCATACCAGAACCGTTTTCGCATGCATCATATCCGGAAAACAGATATTATTTCCATAAATTGACCGCCAGGCCATGGCAGCCGACTGAAAACAGGTGCTGGACTCCGTACAGTAATTCGGAGAACCATATGCATTTGCCAGACGCAGCAGCGCCGGACGGTACCACTTCGGATATCCCGCATAAAATACCGTCGATTGCGACCCATATTTTTCCCGGATGCGCAGTAAATTGTTTGCAATCATCGCGTACGCTTCCTCCCAGGAAATACGTTCAAACTCGCCGCTGCCTCTTTCGCCCACGCGTTTCATCGGATATAAAATCCGGTCTTTATTGTATACATACTGCCTGGATGCAGCTCCCTTGGAGCACAAACCGCCCTGCTGTCCCGGCCAGTCTCGGCTGCCTTCCACAGAAAGCAGTTTTCCGTCCTGCACGTAGGCATCGATGGGACATCCTGCGGAACAGATATTGCAGCGGACTTTTTTAATTTCAGTTTTTTTCGTCATACTTTTATATCATCTACCTTTAGTAAACTTTAATCTATGGCTTTGCCTGCGGAGTTACTTTGCAATTTTAATTTATGATATTCGTTTTTCACAAAATTACTCCATAATTTTATCTGCAGCTTTCATTTTCTATACAATCGTTTTTTCATGGACTTAAATTCTTATCATTATATAGTCTATATTGTGCGTTCTTGAATTAGTCCAAGCCTTCAGCCGCCATTTCAGTGCGAATTTCATCCTCAGAAGCCGCCATTGCATGAAGTGTCATTTCCAACAGCTTGTCCAGTTCCCATCCAAGCTGCTCCGCGCCACGAGCGATTACCTCCCTAGAACATCCAACTGCAAATCCTTTTGCTTTGTATTTTTTCTTGAGTGATTTCAGTTCCATATCTTTTGTACTTTTGGACGGACGCATTAATGCTGCTGCCCAGATCAGACCGGTAAGCTCATCTGCCGCAAAAAGCACTTTTTCCATTTCATGCTCCGGCTCCACATCAATCGTTGCACCACATTCCACCGTAATTCCATAATAATCGCTTTACTTTATCCCTAATTTCACCTTTCAAAGCAGTATATCTTTCACTTAAAATCTGCTTTATATCCTCATCACTTATATTACATGTATTATACTTTTGTATATGTAATGCAGATTTAGCTTCATCTGTAATCAAAGCAACATAACTTTCTAGCGGCTTTGCTGAAATCATTTCATTTGCGGATTTAGTTATATATACAAAATTTAATGGTGAATTACAAATATTTTTTTCATTCTTTCTTAATTCAGACGTTGATTCTCCTACTTTTTTCACACTTCCTAATGGTATAATATGATGAGCTTCTAACGGATCGGATATATCAGAAAAAACGGAAACTATTTGATTCTTTTCAAACATATCTGTATACGTTTTTGATAGCAAAAATTGGCACATAAAATTGCGTAAAATCCTCTTCGGAAAACGTTCTTCAGAAGTTTTTTCCATCAGAATCAATTGCTTATCCGAAAAGTTCTGTGCTTCCATTATGTAATCCACATTGCGTTCAATCCATTCAACACTTCCACTTTCTTTTAACATATCTATAACAGATTGCATGTCTTGTATAAATACTATATTTTGATCGCGATCATATCTTCCTGAAAATACACTACTCCAATACCATGCCTCTAACTTTCTATGAACGCTTTCCTCATAAAACCACGCATCATTTGTAAAAACCGTTGCAACAAGAGAGAGCATCAAAGAATAATTCAGTTCATTAATACTTCTAATTCCGCATCTTGTTTGGAAAAAGAATAAAGCTCTATCCAATGACATACATATTTTTTCAGTATTTTTATGTATATTTTCTGGAGAAATATCTAAAATTTTATTTTTCTTAATTAATTCAACTTTATACTCATCTTTTCTATATTCTTGATTATAAGTATACAATGACAACGTATTTAAAAAAGCATCAATATATTTTTGAGATATATCATTTTTTTCCTCATTATAACAATTTGTCCACACTGATGCATTATAGTATTTATCCCCTAACATATCAGATGATACTCGTTCATTCTTACCATTTACATCCTCTATTTTTTTATATTTCATACACCCAAGAACATCTGGCGGAATAACATCTCTAGGATATTCTTTCTTTTCTTTGATACACTTAGTAATTCTATCGTAATACGGTGTATTATCTACTTTAGCAACTTTAGCCATTACTAAATCAAAAATATTTAAGCATACCCCGCCTATATTTAAATTTTCATATATGTCTATTGCTCGCGCACGCTTTTCAGCAGAAACAACAATTTTATTTAAAGAAACATTTTTTACACACGAATCTAAATACTCCTTTAATTCGCCTTCCCAAACTTCTGCTCTCTCTGTAATATATTTTTCAAACAATGACCTATTATTTTTTATTTCTTCACAACATTTGGGATCATCATAAAAAATTTCTTCAACAAATGCTTGTTGAGCCTCACAACTTTTTAAAGCCACAAAATGATCCTCTATTTCTTCTCTAATCTTTTTCGCTATATTTTTCCTAATCGTGTTCAGGCGTAATTTTGCTTGTGATGAATTAATTTCACTAGAAGGTGTCATTAAAAATAACGGTAATAAATATCCCGAATTGTGATTTAAGCAATAATCATCTAAATCAGGAGACAAATTATTTTTCGGATTAAACGGTGATTCATCCCCCGCCTTGTAAGACTCACAAAAAACAAATTGTAATATATCGCCAGATAAAAAATCAGGATCATTTGCATCTGGATCTTTATACAAAAAATTTAAATTATGCACTCCAAATAAATCTGGTTTTTCTCTGCACATCTTCCATTTCGGAATTTCCAAAAAAAATCTGCGTTTTAGAGTAGGTGATACCAAATCACTTACTTTACTGCAATGATTATGAATTACATTTGAAAAAACGTTAGTCAACACTGTAATTCTTTGTTGTCCATCAAGTAAAAATTCAACGTTTTCTTCGCTATCATTTGCATTTATCGTTTTGCACCCTATAATCTTTGAAGAATACTCTTTCGGATTTGATTCCAGTAATAATATGCTTCCAATTGGCATTTTAGTCAAAATAGATGACACTAACTTCTTTTGTCTCTCTTCTTCTGTCCAAACAAACTTTCTTTGAAAATCTGGTAACAATATTTTATTTTTCTCAATATTTCCTATTATCTCCTGCAGATTCATTGTTGCTTTCGGCTCGTTCATTTTTATCCTCCGTCATAATTCTTCTAATGCATTAATTAAAAAATCTATATCTAATAATGTTGTAAACCTTCCAATGCCTATTCTTATCGTCCCATTCACAGACATATCATTAAGATACTTATGAATATATGGTGCGCAATGATATCCAGTCCTTACTGCAATATCATAGTCCTCGTCTAGTATAGTACCTACGTCTTCGGATTTATAACCGTCCACAGAAAAAGATACAATTCCAACATGTTTTGATAAATCATTTGGCAAATACAATTTAATATTATCAATTTCAGTTAGTTTACCAATCAAATAATCTGTCAAATATTTTTCGCATGAAAAATTTTGTTCTACATTAAGTTCATTAAGTGCTGCATTTAATCCTGCTATTGCTACAATATTACTACTCGATGCTTCATAACGCCCTTCCATATCATCTGGCATCTCAAGATTTAAGGAATTTGTTCCCGTTCCTCCACTTAAGAAAACATTCAATTTGATTTTTGATACATTAATAAAACCACCTATTCCAAATGGGCCATACAATGTTTTGTGGCCTGCAAATGCAATAATATCTACATCGATTAAGTCTGCTCTTATTTCTAATAATCCCATAGATTGAGCCGAATCTAAAATATTTATCGCCCCATATTTTTTTGATTCTTTAAAAATTTTCTCTACTGGAAGTATATATCCTGTCACATTACTAACATGTGTACAAAAAACAGCATTTGGTTTATCCACTGCAAATGCATATTTCATTCCTTCAATGTCAATTTCCAATGAATCATTAATTGGAATTTCTTTCACAATCAATGATTGCTTTTTTGCCAGTTCATGTACGCTACGTGCAACAGCATTATGTTCATAGGGCGATACATATACTACATCATTCTTTCTTAATTCTATCCCATTTACGATTTGATTCATTGCAATCGTTACAGAAGGCGAAAATACAACTGGCGCTGATATATCTACATGTACCAACTCCCGTAACATATTCTTTGTTTCAGTTACCATCTTATTGGCTTTTTGGGCTAACTTATATGCACCTCTTCCAGCATTGACCGCCCCTTCACGGCTTATTTTATCCATCGCAATATATACAGCCTCCGGCTTTGGAAAAGTTGTTGCAGCATTATCTAAATAAACCATATTCTCTGTCCTTACTTTGTAATTTTTTCAATCATTTCTAACAAAATAGCTACCCTGTCATTTACGCTTAAATCATCATATTCTTCTAATGTATCCTCTATAATATTTCGCAAGACACTTCCCGTGCTTTCACTTGCATAACTGTACATTTTTTCAAATAATTCTCCATCTTTCTTCGTAAACGATAATTTCATTTCTCCTGTTGCATTATTATCTTTTGTAGATTCAACTTTTATTTTAATGTCTTTGAGTGCCTGTGAAAAATTTTCTAATGATCCATTTCCCCAATTTTCAATATATATATCAGTTACCGCTTTCACAATTTTTTCTGCAATTTCTTCATCACTAAATACATTTATTGTTTCAACTGTAGACATAAAATTTGTCATGCGCCCATCATACAAACCTTGCTTTGACTGAGTACTTTGAGAATCATACCATTCTTTTAAGTAATGATATAAATCTTTTTTTCTTTTCTGCGAAAACACATCATATATTGTATCAACTACTTTCTTTTCAATCCATCTGAAATAATTATCATAGTACTCTTTGCATGTTCTAATCATTACATATGTCTGTTCAAAAGAATTTGTTTTAAACGCTTTCGGGAATAACACAAATAATGTTTCAAATGAGTTAAACTCAATTTTTTGCATTGCCTTTTTAATTTCTTTCATCGCACGAACTACTTTACTAGATTCTACATAATCATTAACATCTGTAAGATTTCTAGTAACCTGCGGTAAAGCTCTGAACCATCTTTGCATACAGATAAAAATATTTTCTATTCTATTTTCTGATAAGTTTCTGTTGTCATAAACAGCATACAAATCATTTAGCTGACTTATATATGTCTCTTTCTGCAATTCTTCTCTCGAAATATAAATAGAATAATCTTCTGCTTGTTCGCACATATTAACAATGATATCTGCCGTCGGATGTATTTCTTTATTTGCAAAATAAATAACAATATCTTCTCGACGTTTAGACAATACAAATGCCAGGTAAAAAGGTATTACCCCCATTCGCATGCCATATGGGGCTGATGTTAAGCATTTCATCAATTTTTTTACTGCTCCCCGGTTCTCTGAACAAGAGTCTACAAAATTATTTATTTCTAGTAAAATCTCCTTAAAATTATCTGATGGTTCATCATTAATAATATTTGTCACACAAAATAATGCTCTATAAATTGATGCTTCTTGATTTGTACCTCCATAAAATACCTCATCATCCGTGTGATTTAATATTGCCTGAATAATATTCAATCTAGCCTTTTTGGTTTGTGGTGTTCCTATAACCTCTCGGTTAACCATCTCATTATTGATTATTGGCGTTTTGGTATATATTTTTTCACAACACTTATTTATTACTTGTTCCTCATGGTCTGCCAATTCTTGTTTAATTTTACCTTCAGTACAAAAAAATACTTTTGTATCAATATCGTCTTCATATATACTCTGTATTTCTTTTTCCAATGTTAAAGTTAAGTCTTCAATCAATAACGGAATTTCATTATTTAAAATCTCATTACTTGATGTAAACGCTTGATCTTTACGTAATTCCTGAATAATCTCGTAATCACGTAATTGTTTTTTTACACTTAAGATTTTTGTTGGACACACCACAACAATTCTTGAATCTCCCAACTCATGCAAATGTTTTTCCACATCATTTTGATCAATCTTTGAAAAACTAAACAAACATATTACTTTTCCATCACCAACACAATCATTTAACAAAACAGCTGCGGAATTGATATTGAGAAAATCACTAAAATCCATATATTGATACATGAAATATCTTGTCATCATGTATTTTGTGTTGTATTTTCTTGGAGCAATGTAATATTTTCCGGTTACTACAGACAAAACCTTAGCATAATTTACATTATCCCCTTTTAATTCTCTTTGCCGTTTTATTTCCGCTTTTAATTCTGATCCAGCTCTTGTTTTAAATACATTGGATAAATGGATTTAAATAACTGCAATGCATCTTTTGAATACATTTTTAAATTCATTTTTAGTTCTGATACAGTTGAACCCTTTTTTATCAATTCTTTTTCGAACAAAATATATGTATCAGAATAATTCTTTTCCCAATCGTCAAGACGATCAAGTGCAATTGAATAATACGTATCTGGAATTAAGTCATTTAATCCAGCACTTCCCAACGCATGATTTAATGCATACAAAAAAGCCTGATTCAAATCCCCTGTTGTATCAGAAATCAGAACCGGTAAAAATTTATTTCTATTCCAAATATTTTCTAATAAACCTGAAACTCTTTCTCCAATCTCATCAACATCTTTTATTTTTTCTAATAGCTGATCAATTACTGCTTTATTTTCATCAGATCTATCCATTGACATTACTGCAAGCAACACCAGCAATAAATGCGATTTTCCTTTTCCATATGGTCCGATCAACAATGTTGCCTGTTCTTTGTTATTCAATACTGCATTGGCATATTCACCAAAAAAACTAACAGATGATTTTGTTGGTATATACCCCAAAATCTTATCCGCCCTATTCAAGTTAAGATATAAGTTTATTGCAGTTTTAAAATTACTATTAAACTCTATTATATCTTTTAATGATTCTATTTTTCCCATTCCATCACCTACTAGCAATTTTTATAAAACTTTTCCAATACGGTAAGCGCATCTACTTTTTTTACTGGATAAATCATATCCAACCCAGCAGTTCTATTCACTCGTATATATCCAGCAGCGTCAAGTTTATCTAAATATTCATTTGCCATTACGCTACCCAGATTATAAATATTTTTCAAACCATTTTCTTTATAAATAGCATCATCAATGGAAATCCCTTCTGAATCACCTATTTCAAGCATCAGTTCATATAATACTATCATTTCAGAAAATTCTTTTTTACTAGGTTGTTTTTTTATATACTTTCCATTCACATTATTAACTAATTTCAACTGTGAAAACGGAGAAATACTTTTTTCCTCTGGATCACATTTTTCTTTCCGCTTACTATACATATTTAGTAAAACATCAATATCATTGCTTAAAGATTTTTCAGAAAATTTTTGTCCTGCTGCATATTTAGTAACTTCACGTAATAAAATAGACTCTATACTATTCTTATCTAAATCATCTGCATCGCAATGATTAAAATACATATACCATGTAGTTGCCTCTTCTTTATTTTTCGCAATATTAGAATGTAAAATCCATAATGAAAATATATTTTCCAAATAGGGATCGTATTTATATATCAACTTACCTAGTTCTGTTAACGTTGCACCTGATACTCCATTTTCATGAATAAGTCCTAAAACCCGCATCCAATATCTTAATGACTTAACCATATTACTGCCTATGCCAAATAAATCCGTAGCATCTTTTCTTGTAAATGCATCCGGATGCTCTGGTAAAATCATAAGCGCTTTATTTATCCATCCTTCACGTAGAGCAAACTTCTCATGCCCTTGCAATCTTAATTTTACTTTTTTCCCTGCCATACTACGACCTCTTTATACATAACACTTTTCTCATATAACATCCTGCATTAAAATGACCTACACACTCCGTACATCTTCTGCATTTATCATCATCTATCGTATAGGAAATTTTTCCAGTACCATCATCTTTTACACTTATCGCATCATACTTACAAACACTTTCGCAAGCTTTGCATCCTAAGCACATCTGATATTTCGTCAACTGGCACTGGATTTTTCCTTCTGCAACAGATAATGTTCTTGCCTTTGCAATATGATGATCTTTAATGGTCACTTTTAATTTTGAATTTCCAATTCTTCCCTGTAAAACTAATATGACTTTTCCTGATTTATTTAAAATAAAAATTTCTCCCAACCGCTTATTTCCCAGTTCATGATTTACATAACCAAATGGTTTAAAAAAATCATATAATTCCTCTGTAATTGGTTTCTGCAATTCGTAATTAAAAGCATTTTCCTCTGTCGCACATGGTTCAAAAGATACTACCGATGTCTGTGCAGCAGCAAGACCATTTCCACCTTGTCTGGCCTTCCAGCCTCCTTCATTAATATACTCTTCTGGATCTGGCTTTCCAATCTGCTTTGCAAAGTCCACAAGCAATCCACGCCAATGTACATACTTATCATGCATATGCACTTTTGCCAAAAATTCTGACCAACCACCATTGTTAGGGCAACACCAGCATCCTACTCGCGTCCATCCCAATCGATATGCATAATTAAAATCAATTTTTGTGGTCAAAATATATAACCACACATCATAATCAATCCAATCTATAATTGGTGACGCTACTGTCTGCTTAGAAATTTTGGGGCTTTCGCTTTCCCTTTCATATTTACTTCTACTTGCCGATTCATTATGTCGAATTCCTTGAAAACTCAAAATATTACTTTTGTCCTTAAATGCAGATGTAATTGTTTTTTGAATTGCGCCTGTCTTGAAAACAGTACAACACCATCTCATAACTCGGCTTGGCGGTCCAACAATTTTGCAGAGTTCTTCAAAGTTTTTTTCTCTGTTTTTTGCCGTTAATACCCTGACCCCCTGAGACTCCGCATTCTTGTTAAAGCGCTTTTTATACTCAAGTGTATATGGAAACTCTAACGTTGTATCACCAAATATATGCAATACTTTATTTGTCCCTAATGCCCGATTAACAATATGGGAAGTAACTGTTGAATCCTTTCCTCCACTAAAAGATACCATCATATCTTCAATAGCATATTTGTCTCTATACTGTTGAACAAAGTTAACAGCTTCTTCAGTAATATAATTATATCGATCTGCATTAGATTTAATAAACTTATCCGCATATTCATTGAAGTATTTATAATCTATTGTCTCTGCAAACACATCATACTTTGATTTTATACTCCGTATTTCTTCCATCGGTAATTTATTAATTTTTGTTACCGGCATTCTTACCTTTTTCCCATTTATAATATATATACCGCTGCCATACCAAACAGAATCCTGCTGATATTTAGCAGGATCATCTGCTAATATAATGGATATTAAAATATTTTCTTCTGGAAAAACCGGTCGTATATCAGTCGAAATATACTTTCCTTCTGTTCCACATACAGGACAGACTTTTTCAAATATTGGTACGTTGCATTCATCGCACCAATAAATAGTAGAAGACATTTTTGTTGTACAACCACAACTCGGCTTTATACATTTATCACCATTCATTGGCACTTTACACTTAGGGCATATTCTTTCTATCATATAGTCACCATCATCTACTCAATTTTTACTGCATCACATATATCTCCGATATTACATCCAAAATATTCACAAATGCGTAAAATCACTGACATAGACACCTCTTGTCCTTTGTTTAATTTTGTCATCGTACCCGCTGCAATCTGAAGTTCTTCTCGAAATTTCTGCTTGGTCATCTCTTTTTCTGCCAGCAAAATCCATAATTTTTTATAGCTTATTTTCATTTTGAAATCCTCTACAATATAATGTTAATTGATACAATAACTTCATAACATTTTACCATAGTTTTAATATAAATACATCAAAATGCGAATAATATTTTCAAGTTCTTGTGATTCTTTTTTGCCTGTACCAGAGCCACCACATTATATTAGCATTCCAAACTTTTCTTGCAGATTTTACAAATTGTTCCATTCCCCGTCACCAAAACCACTTTCGCCTCTGCCGTATCTCCAATTTTATCGTACAACCGTCCTGCACTAATTGATTCTCCAATAACTGTATACGAACTATTAGCAACATATCCTATTTTTCCCAATCCTTCATATGTAACCTTAATAGCCTCCTTGTCATATTTATTATCCGGCTCTTTTTTCCAATTTAAGTTTCATACCTTTCTCCAGAAAATCTTTTCCATAATAGTATTTTGTTCCTGTCAGTGTAATATAAGTTTTGGCCATAATAGATAGTCCTCCATTCATAATTAATCTGTAATTATGCAACAACTTGTTGCACGATATATTTCCGTTCTTTTTTCTTTTTTTTGCTAAACAACAAACTATAACACAGATAGTTTTATCACGATTCATGATTTTCAAAAATCATACTCATCCGGATTCAGTCCCGCTTCTTTTAATACTTTCCTTCGTTCCGCCCGCCGCATAAATCCTAATTTTTCAGCATCTATCCCCAGTCTCTCTAATTCATAAACTTCCTCATTATCATTTTTGTAAAATACCTTCGTCTGACGTATTGTTTTTCCTCTCACCATAACATTTCCACCTTTTCAATCATCGCAAAATTGCAACTATAATTCCTAAAATAATCAACACGACTCCAAACACCGCTCCAGAACAATTTCCACCGCCTCTTCTGCCACTCCAACTTCCATATCTTCTTTCATCACAACCACAAGGTCCACCTGCACAATCATCATAATGAAATCCACTATTATCCAGTCCGCCTTTTCCACATCCATAATCATTCATCATAGTTTTAATCCTCCATCTCTTCTGATTAATCGTTTCCTTTTTGATAATTACAATTTACAGCAATACATGGGGTATAAAAACCCCACTATATCCTATAATTATTTACAGCTTTATTTAGCAACAACTGCAAAATCTGCATCTACTCCACTCAATCTCCCATTATCCTTACTCTAAATCAACAAAAAGAGCACCCAGAAAGCATTTTTAAAATGCCTTCTAAGTGCTCCATCACTACTCAGTTTACTTCTTTTTCTCTCGCTCTAACTGCATTTCCAAATATTTTGATACCGGCTTTCCTTCTTTTGCTGCTATTTCTGCCTGATGCCGACGCAATCTTCCAACAATGGATTTTTTCTTTCCAGATATCTCTTGTTCTGGCTCAGAGGCTTCCTGGTCATTATCAGGTACACTCATTCCACCAGAAGTCCTTACATTTTTCTTCTGCAGAAGTATTTTCTGATAGTGTTCAATCCTCTCCTGATGATTCTCTTTCACCGGTTCCTGATCTTCTTCCGCTTTCTCATAATCGCGGATCTTCTGCTTTGCAATCTCATCAAAACCTGCTTTTCCTGTCTCTGTGACCAACTTTCCATAACTATCCAAAATAATTTTATTTGCCTGATCATGGAATTTCTGGTGTTCCATGAGATAAAACTGTTTCCCGTCCATAATGAGAAAATCTGTCACTATCCAGCTTCCCTCATAACCTTCAATCTGGTAATCCTTGGTATCTGCAGCTATCATAGCTCCATCTGATACAAGATTGAAAAATCCGGATATTTTATGCGGACCATCCGTATCCATATAATAGGCCGAAACTTCTCCGTTTTGGTTTATGGTCAGTACGTCACTTATCTTTACGGTATCTTGCAGATGTTTCCAGATCTCCATCGCATTCTTCCACTCTTTGGCATGCTTAAGATAGATCTGCTGGTAATCTTGTTCCCTGATAGGAATTTTTTGTTCCAGCACCTCAAAATAAGATAGCTGCCATGGAGCTTTTGTCTGGTCTTTTACCCGATATACTGCAAACTGACTCATAGTACCTGCTCCCTTCCTTTCGGTTTGACCTGTTTCTCTGCTATCTCAGGTGGTTTATTGGACTGAATACGGCTTTGATTCATTCCCAGCAGCCCCTGCAGATCTGAGATAGCTTTCTGTACCAGTGGATGCTCCCTGTAATAAGGTTTATGATCAATCTCTTCTATCAGCACCATGCCATCCTTGATCACAGGTTCCATGCCAATGTAATCGCTGCCATCCTGCAGTTGAAATCCAATTCCTCTTAATCCATGCACTGCGTCTCCCGGATGCTTCTGATAAAAATCCCATGCTTCTTCTAAGGTTTGGTATTCCCAAAAATCCCCTGAAATCGGGTAATCCATATCATCTGCCACATAAAAGGAAATCGTATCGTTCGCATGCGCATCCAGAAATTTCTGCTTTTCTTTTTCCGTCAATAAATGCTGTACTTCTTTTTCTATGGAATTGATCAGATTACTGCTGGTCTTGCGGATCACATCCATGGATGCTTTCAACTCTGTCATTTCTTTTCCACTGCTCCATCCGGCAATATATGGGAACGAATATTCTGAAGTATTCAGGCCAAATGCACTGCACACCACAAAAGCCACACTTTCGGCCTCCACCTCTTTCGTCTGGCGGTTTTTCAGGTCTTCCTGTTCTGCCATTTTTTCTTTATTATGTAACAGCGAATGTGCAGTTTCATGGATTGCCGTTTTTAATGTCTGGCTCTCTGCCATCCCCTTCTGAATGACAATCTCCTGCTTGACCGTATGGAAATATCCTTTGGTTTGACCTGTTAATTCATCAAAACGGATAGGAACCGGCGCAACCTTTCCAACCGCCTGCAAAAATTCTGCATAGTTTTCCACACCGGCGGTCAGTTCTACTGCATCCAGTGTTTCAATGGGATCTCCTTCTGTCTGGGAAATATCAAACACATTCGTCACTTTATATTTCTGGACGATGGCCTCTACCTCTTCTATTTCCGGATCACCATTTTCATCCAGAACCGGTTTGTTTTCCTCATCCAGTTTTTTCTGCTGTCGATTCTCTTTTACCGGGGCAGGCGCAATGATCCGAATCGCCTTTTCCCCTTTTTTCACCTGTCGTCCCATAGACTTCCAGCGTTCATATCCAGTTACCAGTGTAGCATCCGGTCGCTGCATAGAAATCAGAATGGTATTATTTAGGCTGTATGTATGGAATTTTGCCATGGCACACAATGAAGATCTGAATTATTTCAGTTTATGCAGCACTCTGAATTCCACCCCGGAACTCATGAGCTTTAAATTATACAGTCTGACCAAGCGAGGACAGGCTTATCATATGCCTATGGAAATACAGAGTAATTTTCTTGCAAAATAAAAAACAATGCAGAGATGTATATTGCAATTAATATATACCTCTGCATTTGTATTTAAACACTGTTCTGTTGTAATCAAACTATTCTACTCATTTTCTTATTGCATCCCCATACCACAACTGATATAATCACAACATGAGTGCTGCCATAACGGTAGGCGGTTAGTCCTTCAACAGAGGGACTGCGACCCTCTGATTACAT
>OGCN01003340.1_pt1 | contig 15597 bp, 12 predicted proteins | sample 1570181 | NCBI WGS metagenome assembly OGCN01 (sample SAMEA4370584, study PRJEB24528) | human gut metagenome | reverse complement strand
ATCTGCTGCTGCTTGGACAGAGTAAAATCCATCGCTATATCCTCCTAACGGGTCTTTTTCATTTACCGGAATTGCCCGGTGCAAACAAATTCCTCCCGGCCGTGTTTCCATAGTCGGGAGAAACGTTTATCAGAATTTACAGCTGGTCAACAGGGGTCTTGGTGCGGTCTGCGTTGTAAACGTAGAAGCCCTTGCCGCTCTTGCAGCCCAGATTGCCGCCGCGGACCATCTTGCGGATCAGCGGGCAGGCACGATACTTGCTGTCGCCGGTCTCCTTGTACAGCACATCCATGATGGCCAGGCAGATATCCAGGCCGATGAAGTCGCCCAGCTCCAGGGGTCCCATGGGGTGGTTGGCACCCAGCTTCATAGCGGTGTCGATGCCGGCGATATCGGAAACGCCTTCCATCTTGATGAAGGCTGCTTCGTTGATCATGGGGATCAGGATGCGGTTGACGACGAAGCCTGCAGCCTCGTTGACCTGAACCGGCTGCTTGCCGATGGCAACAGAGATCTCCTTGATCTTCTCAACGGTCTCAGCGGGAGTGTTGCAGCCTGCGATGACCTCGATCAGCTTCATGCGGTCTGCGGGGTTGAAGAAGTGCATGCCGACCAGCGGACGGCTAACGCCCTTGCCGATCTCGGTGATGGACAGAGAAGAAGTGTTGGAAGCGAAGATGCACTCGGGCTTGCAGATCTTATCCAGCTCGCCGAAGGTGGTCTGCTTGACCTTCATATCCTCAAAAGCAGCCTCAACGACCAGATCGCAGTCAGCGCACAGGTCTTCCTTCAGGCCCGGGGTGATGGCAGCAACGATAGCGTCTGCCTTTTCCTGCGTCATCTTTCCCTTGGCAACCAGCTTCTCGTAGCCCTTCTTGATCTTTGCCAGACCATTCTCGGCCCACTCCTGCTTGATGTCGCACAGAGCAACGGTGTTGCCCTCAACCTGTGCAAATGCCTTTGCGATGCCCTGGCCCATGGTGCCAGCGCCGATAACACCGATCTTCATAGGAAATCTCTCCTTTAATATCAAAAATTGTATAGTTGATTAGTTGTTGGTGAACACTGCCTTGGGCTTCGGTTTCTCACGGCTCAGGAAGCAGGCCATGCCTTCCTTCTGGTCGTGGGTCTCGAAGCAGTCGCCGAACAGCTTTTCCTCGACCTCAACAGCCTTCTCGATGGGCAGGCTGATGCCGCCGTTGATTGCCTTCTTGCAGTTGCGTACAGCGATGGGTGCATTCTTTGCGATCTTGCCGGCCAGCTTCAGCACGTTCTCCATCAGTTCAGCCTGAGGATACACAGCGTTCACCAGACCAATGCGCAGAGCCTCGTCCGCCTTGATGTTCAGTGCAGAGTAGACCAGCTGCTTTGCCATACCCATGCCGACCAGACGTGCCAGACGCTGGGTGCCGCCGAAGCCCGGGGTGATGCCCAGACCAACTTCGGGCTGACCAAACACGGCGTTGTCAGAGCAGATGCGGATGTCGCAGCTCATGGCCAGCTCATTGCCGCCGCCCAGTGCAAAGCCGTTGACGGCTGCAATGACGGGGATGGGGAAGCTCTCGATCATCAGGAACACGTCATTGCCCAGCTTGCCGAAGGCCTCGCCCTCTGCCTTGGTCATGGTGCTCATGGAGCCGATATCAGCGCCTGCAACGAAGCTCTTGTCGCCTTCGCCGGTCAGGACGATGCAGCGGATGGTCTCCTGATCGACAGCCTCAAAAGCTGCCTTCAGATCTGCCAGAACCTCAGGGTTCAGGGCATTCAGTGCCTTGGGACGGTCGATGGTGATGATCTCGACAGCGCCCTGCACCTCGGTTTTTACAAAAGCCATTGTGAAAACCTCCAATTCAGATTCTCAGTGTTTCAAAACAGCTCCCGCGCCCCGACAGAGTCTCCGGTCTGAGCCGGGGCGCGGGCTGTCATTCAATTCAATCCCAAAGGGGGAGCTTACATCTCAACGATGGTAGCGCAGCCCATGCCGCCGCCGATGCACAGGGTAGCCAGACCCTTGTGAGCACCACGGTGCTTCATAGCGTACAGCAGGGTGACCAGGATACGAGCGCCGGAAGCGCCGACCGGGTGACCCAGAGCGATGGCGCCGCCATTGACGTTCACCTTGCTCATATCGAAGTTCAGAGCCTGGCTGACAGCCACAGACTGTGCAGCAAATGCCTCGTTGGCCTCGATCAGGTCCATATCAGCAACAGTCAGACCGGTCTTAGCCATGACCTTCTTGGTGGCAGCGATGGGGCCCAGACCCATGACCTCAGGCTCAACACCGGCCAGAGCGCCAGCTACCCAGGTTGCCAGAGGCTCAACGCCCAGCTCCTTGGCCTTTTCCTCGCTCATGATGACCAGAGCAGCAGCGCCGTCGTTGATGGCGGAAGAGTTGCCTGCGGTCACGATGCCGTCCTTGGTGAAAGCGGGCTTCAGGGTTGCCAGCTTCTCGACCGGGGTCAGACGGGGGCCTTCATCGGTATCGAACACGGTGTCGCCCTTCTTGCCCTTGATGACAACAGGAACGATCTCGTCCTTGAAAGCGCCGTCCTTGATGGCCTTGTCGGCCTTGACCTGGCTGTTGTAGGAGAACTCATCCAGCATCTCGCGGGTGATGGGGCTGTAGCCGTACTTCTTCTGGAAGGTCTCGTTGGTGCAGACATTCTCAGCGGTCATGCCCATGTGCTTGTTGAAGCCGCAGGCATCCCACAGAGCATCGTTGACCATGGTATCCACGATCTCGCTCTTGCCCATGGGAGCGCCCATGCGGTAGCCGTAACGAGCCTTCTGCAGTGCGAAGGGAGCCATGTCCATGTTCTCCATGCCGCCTGCGACCACGATATCAGCATCGCCTGCCTCGATCATCTGAGCAGCCATGTTCACGCAGTTCAGACCGGAACCGCAGACCACGTTGACAGTGACAGCGGGGGTCTCGATGGGCAGGCCAGCCTTCAGGGAAGCCTGACGGGCAACGTTCTGGCCCAGACCAGCCTGGATCACGCAGCCCATGTAAACATGATCGACCTGCTCAGGCTTGACGTTTGCGCGGTTCAGAGCCTCCTTGATGACGATGGAGCCCAGCTCAGCAGCGGGGACGTTGGCAAGGGTGCCACCGAACTTACCAATGGCGGTACGGCATGCAGATGCGATAACGATCTTTTTCATGTGAATAGCCTCCTGATTGTGTATGTTGTGATTTAAGAAAGACTGTTTTATCAAAACGCCGAAGCGTTTCTTGCATAAAGAATGGGGGTCAGACGTTCTCTCCCCTGCTGCGCAGCTCGGCCATCTTCTGCTCCACGGCGGCTTCCACATTCGGGGTAACGAATTTGGAGATGCTGCTGCCGTAGCGGGCGGCTTCCTTTACAATGGTAGAGGAAAGATAGCTCCACTTGATGCTGGTTGCAAGGAACATGGTCTCAATACCGGGCATCAGCGCATGATTGGTCTGCGCCAGCTGGATCTCGTTTTCAAAATCCGTTACCGCCCGCAGGCCCCGCACCATGACCGAAGCGTGGCGCTTCTTGGCGAACTCCACGGTCAGGCCGTCGAAGCTCTCCACCGTGACATTGGGGATACCCTTGCAGCATTCCTGCAGCAGGGCCACCCGCTCCTCCACGGTGAACAATGGGTGCTTTGCACTGTTGATGAGCACGGCCACGATCAGGTGATCGTTGATCTTTGCCGCGCGCTTGATGATATCGAGATGACCTCGTGTAACCGGATCGAACGACCCGGGGTAAACTGCAGTTGCCATCGGTTTTGTCCTCCTTGCGCGCCTTTGAAAAGCGCATTGGTTCTGACATGATAGCACTTTCCAGTTTGCTGTGCAAGATGTTCTTTTCTTCTGCTACGGTGTATCGTTAATTTTTAAACAATCCTACCCGCAGTGCCACGCTGCATCCTGCTACGCTATAAGTAAAGCACATCGTCAAAATTTTATCAAGTATTTTTTGTGTAAAATTTATTTTTTGTGCACCAAAGAATCTCTACAAAAAGCTAAGATTTTTAGTCATATTGCATTCAGCCCTGTTTTTTGCCGGGAAAGTATTGATTCTCCCGTTTGTTAATGATATAACTAAGTTGGAATTTACAATTCCTTTATGTTATTGTAAGAGAGGATGGTTTATAATGGATTTTACGGAATTGTATGCGCAGAAGAAAATGACAGCTGACCAGGCTGCCGCGTTGGTCAAAAGCGGCGACTGGGTGGATTACGGCTGGGCCGTGAACACCCCCGTTGCAGTGGACGCTGCCATTGCAAAGCGTCTGCCTGAGCTGGAGGATGTCAACTTCCGCGGCGGCATCCTGATGTGGGTGCCCGCCATCTTCCAGATCGAGGATCCTGCTGCCCACATGACCTGGAACAGCTGGCACATGGGCGGCATTGAGCGCAAGGCCATTGCCCAGGGCTTCTCCTTCTACTCCCCCATCCGCTACTCTGAACTGCCCCGCTACTACCGCGACAGCTCTGACCCCGTGGATGTGGCGGTGTTCCAGGTGACCCCCATGGACGAGCACGGCTATTTCAACTTTGGCCCCTGTGCTTCCCACCTGGGTGCCGTCTGCGATAAGGCCAAAAAGATCATCGTTGAGGTCAACCGGAACATGCCCAAATGCCTGGGCGGCACTGAGAACTGGGTGCACATCTCCCAGGTTGCCGGTGTTGTGGAGGGCAGCAACCCGCCCATTGGCCAGATGGCCGCTGCCGGTGCCGCCACCGAGGTCGATCTGAAGGTGGCAAACCTCATCGTCCCGCAGATCCCCGACGGTGCCTGCCTGCAGCTGGGCATCGGCGGTATGCCCAACGCCATCGGCAACCTGATCGCGCAGAGCGACCTGAAAGATCTGGGCGTGCACACCGAGATGTATGTGGACGCCTTTGTGGATATTGCAAAGGCAGGCAAGATCACCGGCCGCCACAAGAATCTGGACAAGGGCCGTCAGGTCTATGCCTTTGGTGCAGGTACCCAGAAGATGTACGATTACCTGAACGACAACCCGGAGTGCATGGCCGCTCCCGTGGAGTACACCAACGACATCCGCAGCATCTCCGCCATTGACAACTTCATCTCCATCAACAACGCGGTGGACATTGACCTGTTCGGTCAGGTGAACGCGGAGAGTGCAGGCATCAAGCACATTTCCGGTGCAGGCGGTCAGCTGGACTTTGTTCTGGGCGCATACCTTTCCAACGGCGGCAAGAGCTTCATCTGCCTGTCCTCTACCTTTATGAATAAAAAGACCGGCAAGCTGGAGAGCCGCATCCGTCCTACCCTGGAAAACGGCAGCATCGTCACCGACACCCGCGCAAACGTGCACTACCTGTGCACCGAGTACGGCTGTGTGAACCTGAAGGGACTGACCAGCTGGGAAAAGGCAGAAGCACTGATCAGTGTGGCACACCCCGATTTCCGGGACGAGCTGATTGCCGAAGCCGAAAAACTGCACATCTGGCGCAGGAGCAACAAGCGCTGACATTGCCGCAGGGAATCCTGCTGTCTGCGGCAGGAATGGAGTTTCTATGACATGATGGACAAAAAACCGCATATCAAACCCTATCTCTACGGAATGTTCGCGGGCTTTGGCGCGATCAGCCTGAGCATCCTCTTCTTTTTCCTGATCTACCGCTTTCAGGGCTTCGGCAACGCCGTTTCAACCCTGACCGGCATCCTGATGCCCTTTATCTACGGCAGTGTCATTGCCTATCTGCTCAAGCCGGTGTGCAACTGGATTGAAGCATTTCTCCACAAGCTGTTCCCGGAAAGGATGCACCGCTTTGCCAACATGCTGGCCGTTGCTCTGACCATCCTGTTCGGCCTGCTGCTGATCTACGCGCTGATCATGATGATCGTGCCGCAGCTCATCAACAGTGTGACCGCCCTGTACTTCACAGCGCGGGACAACATCGGCGACTTTGTGGAGTGGATCTCCAAGCAGGAGTTCATTGCCAACAACAAAAAGCTGCTGGACTTCATCGAGAACTCTTACGACAGCCTGGATGCCAACCTGGATGCCTGGATCAAGAACACCCTGCTCCCCTCCATGCAGAACATCCTCAGCGGTGCTGCCGTGGGTGTGGTGAACGTGGTGACCTGGATCAAGAATTTCGTCATCGGCCTCATCGTTTCGGTGTATCTGCTGGCCAGCCGGAAGAAATTCGGGCAGCAGGGCAAGCTCATCCTTTATAGTTTGGTCAAGCCCCGCTGGGCCGACCTCATCATGGAGGAAGTCCGTTACGCTGACCGGATGTTCGGCGGCTTCATCAACGGCAAGATCCTGGATTCTGCCATCATCGGCGTGCTGTGCTATATCGCCTGCCTGATCTTCAAGTTCCCCAGCGCCCTGCTGGTGTCGGTCATCATCGGCGTGACCAATGTTATCCCCTTCTTCGGCCCCTTCATCGGTGCCATCCCCGCCACCCTGCTCATCCTGATCCAGAACCCCATCAAGGCGCTCTGGTTCGTGCTGTTCGTGCTGGTGCTGCAGCAGGTGGACGGCAACATCATCGGACCCAAGATCCTGGGCAACACCACCGGCCTTTCCAGCTTCTGGGTGCTCTTTGCCATCCTGCTGTTCGGTGGCCTGTGGGGCTTTGTGGGCATGATCATCGGCGTGCCGCTCTTCGCGGTCATCTATGATGTCATCAAAAAGCTGGTGTTCCACGGCTTGAATCGCAACGACGAATCCGGCATGGTAAACCTCTACCACGATGCCTTCGGTGACCCCGACGACGAGTGATCCCAAACACAATAGAATCGCAAAACCGGCTCTGTCTCCTGCATGGGAGGCGGGGCCGGTTTTTGTATTCCTACCGCATGATTTTCTCAGAGCAGCCGAGAAACGCAAAGCTCCCCCTTCCCAGCGCTGTCTCGGCGCTTGGGGAAGGGGGAGCTTCAGCTTTCAGGGCGGATAAACCAAAAAGGGAGATTTCAGGGGGGAGTACCTGCAATTACTGCTGATTGGGCTTCCAATCCTTATAGTTCTCGTAGCGGCTCTCGCGGATCTTGGTATGGGACCAAATCTCGTCGGCGGTCGGCTGCCAGTTGGCGGCATAGGACTTGCACTTCTCGCACAGATGATCCACGCTTTCCGGGCTCTGCAGGTCGGTGCTGTGGGCACCGGTCTCGTGCACCATTTTTTCCAGCAGCTCGGGGTTTTCCAGCATGGGGCAGGGGCGCAGATGGTTCTTGTTGAAGGGCTGGCCGTTGTGGTAGGCCATGAACAGCGGACTCTGCAGGATCTCCAGGATGCTGCTGTCATGGATGTTGGCATTGGAGTAGTGGATGAACACGCAGGGCTCTGCGTCACCGGCCGAGTTGATGTGGAAGTAGTTGCGGCCGCCGGCAATGCAGCCGCCCACAAACTCGCCGTCGTTCTGGAAGTCCATGGGGTAGAACGGGATATCGCAGGCTTCACTGCGCAGATAGCGGATGCGCTGGATCATGTACTTGCGCTGCTCGGGAGAAGGCATCAGTTCAGGCGCTGCCTCGTTGCCCACGGGCATGTAGTGGAAGTAGAAGCCGAAGTGTGCACCCTTATCGCAGAGGAAACGCATGAACTCATCGCTGGTAACGGCTTCGATGTTGTCGCGGGTGTAGCAGATGGAGGTGCCGAACAGGATGCCGTGCTCCTTGAGCAGATCCATCGCGCGCATAACGGCAGCATAGTGGCCCTCGCCGCGGCGGGCATCGTTGGTCTCCGGGGTGCCCTCAATGGACAGCATAAACGCAATATTGCCCAGACGGACCACTTCTTTGCAGAACGGCTCATCGATCAGGGTGGAATTGGTGTAGATGGCAAACTGCACATCGTTGTGCTTCTCGGCCAGCTTGAGGATATCAGCCTTGCGCACCAGCGGCTCACCGCCGGTGAGCATGTACAGATAAACGCCCAGCTCCTTGCCCTCGGTGACGATCTTATCCATATCATCGAAGCTCAGGTTGTTCTTGTGGCCGTACTCACCGGCCCAGCAGCCCACGCAGTGCATATTGCAGGCAGAGGTGGGGTCAAACAGGATCAGCCAGGGAATGTTGCACTGATATTTGACACGATTCTCGCGGATGGTCTTGGTACCGCGGAAGAAGGCCTCATAGCCCAGGTTCAGGGCCGTGGTGCGAGCCACGTTGGGGTCCAGCTGGTTCAGCATACAGTTGATGAGCTTCGACCACTTGCTGTTGGGGTCGTTCAGGGTCTGCTTGGCGTGTGCGTAGGTCTCCTCGCTGAAGGAATCGCCGTAGAATTGCTTTGAAAGATCTACGATCTGTCCAACCGTCTTAGCGGGGTCCTTCTCGGCATGAGAAAGCACGAGATCCACAGTCTTGCCCAGTGCAGCACGCTGCATTTTGTGCGTCAGAGAATCAAATGCGGTATTCATTTTTATTTCCTCCAGATTCAATAGAATTTTACAGGGCTCTCTTCCCTGCCTGCCGGGCTGAATTCCCGGCGCTCAGATGATCTTATACTCCAGCAACAGACGGCCCAGGTCGGTGTCCTGTACCTTTTCTACCGCTTTTCCCAGTGCGAATTTTTTGATCCAGTTCATTTTCAGATCACTCAGGGGTTTGCCATCCCGCAGCTGAACAGCGGCGTTCAGCAGGTCGCGGACATCGTAGGTGCTGCCCCAGACCTCCGGCACGCCCCGGTCGATATCCAGCAGGGTGTACACGGCTTCCATGCCGGTGCGCATGGAATACTCGGTGGTGAAGATGGTATCCCGCTTCGTCTCGGCAAATTGGCCGATGAAGGCAAAGTTCACTGCGCCCTCCGGCACCACCGCCGGGCGGTCGCCTGCGGTGCGGGGCATGAAGAAAGCTGTGATATAGGGCATCATCACAGGCACGGTATTGGCACTATGCTCCGCCAGGTCCTCAATCTGGTTTTCGGGGACTCCCAGATGATACAGCCACTCCATGCAGATCTCCTTGCCGGTGCAATCCCGCATGGGCTTCTTGATGTAGTCACCGGGCGTGTTGCTGAACAGGCCGTAGATCCAGCCCACGAGCTGGCCCTTGGGCTGATCCCGGAACTGGGGCTGACGGTTGAACGTCCAGCTGAGCAGCCAGCCGGAATCCCGCGCCGTGACGATGCCGCCTGTGACAGTCCTGCCGCTGAACGGGTCACGCTGGCAGATGCTCTGGATGTAGGGCACGATGCGTTCGTCCAGCGTGGTGACCGTGGCGCTCATCCAGTTGGTCTGTTCCGGATCGGAGCAGAACTTTTCCGGGCGGCCAAAGGCCTCATCCTGCGCGGCGATCTTCTTCCACAGATCCCAACCGTTGCCGGGCCGGAGCGTGGGGTTGAACACTGCAGGCTGATCCTGGGAGCCGATAGAGGTGCTTTCCACGCAGCCGCCGTTGGTGATGAACACCAGATCATTCTCGGTCAGGTCCACCCGTTCCGCTTCATCGTCCACCAGCAGGCAGATGGTCCTGGCCTGCTTTTTGCCCTCGGTCAGCTCAAACTCAATGTTGGTGACCTTGGTGTTGTAGTGGAAGCGCACACCGTGACCCTCCAAATAGCGGATCATGGGCAGGATCATGCTCTCGTACTGGTTGTACCGGGTAAAGCGCAGTGCCCGCAGATCAGGCAGACCACCCACATGGTGGATGTAGCGCTTCAGATAGAGCTTCATTTCCAGTGCGCTGTGCCAGTTCTCAAAGGCGAACATGGTGCGCCAGTAAAGCCAGAAGTTGGAAGAGAACACCTCCGCGTCAAAGACATCGGTGATGCGCTTATCATAGAGCTGCTCATCCGGGGTAAAAAAGAGCTTGATGAGTTCCATGCAGCCCTGATCCGAAAGGCCGAACTTCTCATCGGTGTGGGCGTTCTGCCCCCGGTTTTCCGTGGCGCGGCAAAGCGAGTAGTTGGGGTCTGCCTTGTTCAGCCAGTAGTACTCATCCAGCACGCTTGCGCCCTCGGTCTCAAGCGACGGGATGGAACGGAACAGATCCCACATGACTTCAAAATGGTCATCCATCTCCCGACCGCCCCGCATCACATAACCGATGCCGGGGTACTGGCAGCCATCACAGGCACCGCCGGGGATGGACCCCTTTTCAAAGAGATGGATGTGTTCCCCTTTCATCTGACCGTCACGGACCAGGTAGCAGGCAGCTGTCAGCGCCGCCAGACCGGTGCCCACGAGATAGGCCGATTTCCGATCCACTCCCGCAGGCTTTTTCGGGCGCGCAAAGGCCTCATAGTTCCCGCTGGAATAATACATTTTATTCCCTCCGTTTGCTGTGCTTTCCAGGTTTTCACCTTTTATTTTGCGCTGATCATACTGTAACATTTTGTCAAACGGAAAGCCATAAACAGAAAAAGCACCGTGATGGAAAACCCATCACGGTGCCCTGATTGATAAAATATTGTCAGTCGTCAAGATCTGCGGGGCTGCGGTCGGTGCGGAAGCGGCGGAGCGCCCGCTCAAGATCGCCGTGGAGCAGAACATTCAGCCGCTCGGTCATCCGGACGGGGTCCTCCTTCATGTCCTTGCGGATCCATTCCAGTGCCATGCCCACCAGCGCGTATTTGTAAAAGTCCACGACGAACTGCTTGTCGGAATCCTGCACGGTAAAGTCCTGCGCACTGCGGTCCACAAAGTCCCGCAGCATGGAGTCCAGCAGTTTATATAAGTACTGTTCCAACTGCTCACGGCTCACGGAGCGGTAAACATTCATCACCAGAACCTTGTTGTCCTGCACCTGATGCAGGATGTCCAGAAAGGCATCTGTCCAGTTTTCAAAGCTCTGTCTGCCCTCCAGCGCCTTGGCGGCATCTTCGACCATGATCCAGTCCACGAGGTCGTAGATGTCCTTGAAGTGGTAGTAGAAGGTCATACGGTTCACGCCGCAGTCCTCGGTGATATCATTGATGGTGATCTTATTCAGCGGCTTTTGAAGCAGCAGCTTTTTCAGCGATGCCTCCAACGCCCTTTTTGTAGTTTGTGACACGAGATCCATCCTTTCCCAGCGGCACACACTGTGCCGCCGACCGTGGTGGCCGCCCTATGGGGCCAGAGAAGTAAGAATACTTCCTTTATACTATAACGCAAATGCCCCCCGTTTTGCAAGTTCAAAATCTCTCATTTTGATATTTTTTTCACGTTCTTCTCCATTTTGCAGCCGTCCCGCCGCCTTTTTGCCGGGTTTCCGGGAGGTTCCTCTTGATTTTCTGGCTCCGGGCGCTTACAATGGATGGAGTGGAACGAATGTGCGTTCCATTTATTTCTTTCTGAGTGAGAAAGGAAGGGAAAGTCAGTATGATCAAGACCATCGGATTTTTAGGCTGTGGGAACATGGGCGGTGCCATTGCGCGGGCCGTCTGCAAGGCTGCCGCCCCACAGAACGTTTATCTTGCCAACCGCACTGCCGCCAAGGCAGAGGCGCTGGCCGCAGAGCTGGGCTGCAACACCACCACGAACGCCGAAGTGGCGGGCCGCTCCGACCTGATCTTTCTGGCGGTCAAGCCCCAGATGATGGAGGCTCTGCTGGCTCCGCTTAAGTTCACCCTGAACGAGCGGCCGAGCCGCTTCATCCTTTGCAGCATGGCGGCAGGGCTTTCCATCGCGCGCATCCAGGAGATGGCGGGGGAAGATTACCCCGTGATCCGCATCATGCCCAACACCCCGGCTTCGGTGGGGGCAGGCATGATCCAGTATTGCTCCGCCAATGTGACAGCGGAGGAGGAGCAGGAGTTTCTGAAGCTGATGGCACCCGCCGGGCGGCTGGACGCTGTGCCCGAGGCCCTGATTGACGCGGCAAGCAGCGTTTCCGGCTGCGGCCCGGCCTGGGTGTATCAGTTCATTGAAGCGCTGGCCGATGGCGGCGTGGCCTGCGGCCTGCCCCGGGCCAAGGCACAGGAATACGCTGCCCAGATGGTATTGGGCAGCGCCAAGCTGGTGCTGGAAAGCGGAAAACACCCCGGTGAGCTCAAGGATGCGGTGTGCAGCCCCGGCGGCAGCACCATTCAGGGCGTGCGCGTGCTGGAAGAGCACGGCTTCCGCGGCGCGGTGACCGATGCGGTGATTGCTGCCTACAACAAGACAAAGGAAATGGGAAAGGGTTAAGTTTATGCGCATCGTCGTCAAAGTGGGCACCTCCACGCTGGCACACTCCACCGGGCGGCTGAACATCCGCCACACAGAGGATCTGGTCAAGGTGCTGAGCGACCTGAAGAACGCAGGGCACGAGGTCATCCTCGTCTCGTCCGGTGCCATCGGCATGGGAGTGGGCAAGCTGTCCCTGCCCTCCCGCCCCGGTGATATGGCCACCAAGCAGGCCTGCGCCGCTGTGGGCCAATGTGAGCTGATGTACACCTACGACCGCCTGTTCACCGCCTACAACCACAACGTGGCGCAGATCCTGCTCACCGGCGTGGATGTGGAGCACGAGGGACGGCGGCTGAATTTCCAGAACACCCTGACCCGGCTACTGGAGCTGGGTGCGCTGCCCATCATCAACGAGAACGACACCGTTGCCACTGATGAGATCACCTCCATTGGCGACAATGACACGCTGGCCGCCATCGTCACCTGCTGCATCCATGCCGACCTGCTGGTGCTGCTGAGCGACATCGACGGCCTGTACACCGCCAACCCCCACACCCACCCGGACGCAAGGCTCATCCCGCTGGTAGAGCGCATCACTCCGGAGGTGCTGGCGCTGGCAGACGGGGCAGGCTCCGCATTGGGCACCGGCGGCATGTCCACCAAGCTCCGTGCCGCCCAGATGGTAACGGCAGAGGGCGCGGACATGGTGATCGCCAACGGCTCCCACCCGGAGCTGCTCTACGACATTGCAGACGGCAGACCCGCAGGCACCCGCTTTGCGGGCAGAAAGGAGGGCTGACCCATGACGACACAGGAGATTCTGGAAGCCGCCCGCGCGGCAAGAAGCGCGCTGGGCCTTTCCTCGGGCGAGGTGCGCCGCGCCGCCCTGCTGGGCATGGCGGAGGCGCTCTGCTCCCCTGCCCGCCAGCAGGCCATTCTGGAGGCCAATGCCGCCGACCTGGAAGCAGCCAGGGGTCACATTTCGGAGGTCATGCTGGACCGGCTGGCCCTGACACCGGAGCGCATCAGCGCCATGGCAAAGGGCATCCGGGAAGTGGCTGACCTGCCCGACCCGGTGGGCAAAGTTCTGCGCCGGGTGGAGCGCCCCAACGGGCTGGTCATCGAAAAGACCGCCGTGCCCATGGGCGTGATCGCCATCATCTACGAGAGCCGCCCCAACGTGACCAGCGATGCCGCCGCCCTTGCCATCAAGAGCGGCAATGCCTGCATCCTGCGGTGCGGCAGGGAGGCATGGCGCAGTGCCAACGCCATTGTAACGGCTCTGCGGGAGGGCCTGCGGGCAAACGGCCTGCCCGAAACAGCAGTCTGCCTGATCGAGGACACCACCCACGCCTCGGCCAACGCCCTGATGACGGCGGTGGGCTATGTGGATCTGCTCATCCCGCGCGGCGGGGCCGGGCTCATCCGCGCCTGTGTGGAAAACGCAAAAGTCCCCTGCATCCAGACCGGTACCGGCATCTGCCACATCTTCGTGGATGCTTCTGCCGAGCAGGACAAGGCACTGGACATCATCGAAAACGCCAAGGCCAGCCGCCCCAGCGTCTGCAACGCGGAGGAGGTGTGCCTGGTGCACCGTGACATTGCGGCAGAGTTCCTGCCCAAACTGGCCCGGCGGCTGGGCCCTGACCGCGCTGCAAAGGGGCTGCACCCGGTGGAGCTGCGACTGGACCCGCGTGCCGCCGCCATCATCCCCGGCACCCCTGCAGGCCCTGCCGATTTTGACACCGAGTTTCTGGACTACATCCTGGCTGTCAAGGTCGTGGACAGCGTGGAGGAGGCCGTCGGCCACATCGCCGCGCACTCCACCGGCCACAGCGAAGCCATCCTGACCCGGGACGAGGCCCATGCCGCCCTCTTTACGGCGGCGGTGGACAGTGCGGCGGTCTACGTCAACTGCTCCACCCGCTTTACCGATGGCGGGGAGTTCGGGCTGGGGTGCGAGATGGGCATTTCCACCCAGAAGCTCCACGCCCGTGGCCCCATGGGGCTGGAAGAGCTGTGCAGCTACAAGTACATCATCCACGGCAGCGGCCAGATCCGCTGAACCGTTCAATTGCGAAAACATTTTTCCGTTTTTTTCTTACAGGCCGCCGTGGAAGGACAGCGGCCTGTATTTTTGTTTTGCAAGGATGGACTGTTTTTGCCATAGAAACACTTTCGAACCAAAATTTCGGAAATTATTTTTCTGTTCGTATCACGATGTATTTTTCATTTCTCCATTCTGTACAAAAATAAAGTCGTACTTTTATCGGAAATTAGGGTAAAAATTCTCATTTTCCCCTTGACAACCCCTATTTCGACGCGGTAAAACTATATTGGAAAGTGTGGGAACAAGTTCGGCGGGGCGCTCTGAAGTGCGCTCGGAACTGTCCTTCTCACAACTGCAATCCATTTCAAACAGATGTCCGCATGACGACACTAGTACAAAGGAGAGAGCGAATTATGACAATTGCCATTCTTGCACATGATTCCCGCAAAGAACTTGCACTTCAGTTCTGCACCGCCTACAGTGGCATCCTGTCCCGGAACACTGTCATTGCCACCGGTACCACCGGCCGGATGTTGAACCAGGCCACCGGCTTGCCAATTCACTGTTACCTCTCCGGAAAGCTGGGCGGCATCCAGCAGATCACCGCCCGTGTTGCCTGCGATGAAGTGGATCTGGTGCTGTTCTTCCGCGACCCGCTCCGGGCCGACAGCGGCAGCTCCAACGAGCAGAACCTGCTCCGCCTGTGTGATATGCACAGCGTACCCATTGCCACCAACATTGCCACCGCCGAGGTACTGCTCCGCGGCATGGATCAGGGGGATCTGGACTACCGGGAAGGGATGCACCCGCCGGTGATCGAGCTTCTGGCCGCTCCCCGCCGCGCCGTGTGCTGAGGACTGCCTGACATTTTTTGTGTATAGAGGGAAACGTAAAACAGCGCCGCCGAAGCTTTTCAGGGCTTCAGCGGCGCTGCATTTTTATGCGGTTTTCAGTTCATTTTCCGGGGAGTGACATCATTCCAGACCGGCCATCTGCTTGACGGCCTTCATGGCGAAGGTCAGGGTGCGGCCCATAGCCACACCGGCCATCAGGCAGGGATAGTTGTTGGCAAAGAAGCTGCCGGACATATCGCCGGTGATATACAGGCCGGGCATGGGCTTGTTATCGTTGTCCAGAGCCTGACCCTTTTCGTTGATGGCAATGCCCTGCTCAGTGGTCAGCAGAGAGGCACCCAGCCAGCAGCCGTAGAAGGGAGCGGTGCGGATGGCGCTGAGGCGGTAAGCGGGCTTGCCGAAGTCCTCATCGTTCTGCTTGTCGTAGAGCTCATTGTAGCGCTCCACGGTAGCAAGGAAGGTGTCCTTGGCAGCACCGGTAAAGCCCATCTTGTCAGCCAGCTCGTCCAGCGTATCGCACTTGAACAATGCTCCGGCCTCGATTGCCTCGTCCATCTTACCCTGAATGTACTTCTCACCGCCGTTACGGGTCTGGGCAGAGCAGCCGATGGTGTGGAAGCGCTTTGCGTCCTCCAGAATGT
>OGCN01003333.1_pt1 | contig 15613 bp, 9 predicted proteins | sample 1570181 | NCBI WGS metagenome assembly OGCN01 (sample SAMEA4370584, study PRJEB24528) | human gut metagenome | reverse complement strand
CTGCGGCCTCTTGATCCCAAATCAAGCGCTCTAGCCAAGCTGAGCCACACCCCGGATTGAACACATATTTTTGTGTCTTTCCAGCGTCTCTGAGCTGTGACGCAAGACCTATTATATTATAGAACCACCTGCTTGTCAACTAATTTTTCAAAAAATTTAAGACTTTTTTCCTTGGTCGCTCTGTCGTGCCAATCTTTCGTTCTTTTTATGCCATAATACGGTCGATTGCCTGCAACAGACAATCCATCTGTTGATCTGTTCCAATCGAGATTCTAAGATAATCCTTAATCCGCTCCCCATTAAAATGACGAACGAAGATTTTTTCTTTTTTCAGTTCTTCAAATAACCAGCCGGCATCCACTGAATTCGGTTTTGCAAACAAAAAATTTGCGCTGGAATCAAGCACCTCAAATCCACGGCGTCTCAATTCTTCTTTTGTCCGCTCACGAGTTGCAACCACCATTTGTTTCTTTTCCTGAAAATACTCCTCATCAGCAAGAGAAGCCGCCCCTAACACAATGGATTCTCTCGTCATCGTATATGAGTTAATTGACTCTTTTACATCGGTCATTGCCTGAATCAAACGTTTATTTCCCATCGCATAACCGATACGCATACCTGCCATGGAACGTGATTTCGAATACGTACGCACAACAAGCAAATTTTCATATTTTGGCAGAAGTGAAAGTGCGCTCTCTCCGCCATAGTCAATATAAGCTTCATCCACAATCACAATGGCATCCTGATTTGCCGCAATAATTTCCTCAATTTCATCCCGGCTTAACGCAAGAGAGGTCGGGGCATTCGGGTTTGCAATAACAACGCCGCCATTTTCTTTTTTATAATCATCCGGACAAATTCGGAAATCGTCTGTCAATTTTGGACACTCGTACGGAATCCGGTAAACATTAGCCCAAACAGGATAAAACGAATATGTAATATCCGGGAAGAGAATCGGCTTATCGGAATTAAAAAACGTAAGAAACGCAAGTGCCAGGACATCATCTGAACCAACACCAACAAACACCTGTCCGGCATCCAGTCCATGATACGATTCAAGTGCTGTCACTAATTCTTTTGCTGCCGGATCCGGATATAGGGCAAACCGTGAAACTTCCATTTCTTCGTGAGCCTTTTTTACCCCCGGTGACGGCGGATATGGATTTTCGTTTGTATTTAACTTTATAATATCTTTTATCTGAGGCTGTTCACCCGGAACATAAGGAACAACCTTTCGGATATTTTCTTCCCAAGCTTTCATTGGTACCCTCCTCTTTTTTTTCTCCCTAAATATACTCCTTTCGCTCTCTGCCGTCAATAGTCTGTTATACTCCGGTACGCATCAACAATGCCATAACCCCACTCGGTATTCGGATAGGGTTCTCCTCTTGGCACGGCCCCCCGGATGAGCGCCTCACGCACCGTATTACTGTTTGCACCGTCATCTGCATATTCCTGCATAAAAAGTGCGCTGATTCCTGCCACAAAAGCCGCTGCTACACTTGTTCCCGTCATTGTGCCGTATCGGTTTCCCGGATACGTTCCCGTCAGTTCCACGCCGGGTGCAACAACTTCCGGCTTAATGTAGCCAAAAGGAGTAAAACCACGCCCTGACTGCAGATACAGAGCACCATCTCTTACGTCGTATGCCGACACTCCCGTCACAAATGGCGTTGTCGATGGATTTGTAGCCGTCATATCGGGGTCCGGATCTAAAAATACAACTTCCTTTTCCAAAAACTGCTGAATCGGAAGCCACATGGAAAAATTAGGAACTTCATAATCAAACTGTGTTCGCACTTTCCAAATTCCGGTCGTTGGATTCTGAAAGCGAAAAACGACAACCTGCTCTCTCGTCAGTTCCTGCGCTACACCAAAATAAATTTCGACCGTTGTATTTTCCGGCACAAACCGATGCTCATAGCGGATTCCTGAAACCGCACGGATTTCGCGAATTGTCTCCCCGCTCGGTGAAATGACATCCACCGACAAGCTTCCCGGCGTCTGCCACCACAACTGCCCCATAAATCCATTCATATTTGCGGATACACTGATATCTATCGTATCTTCTTTGCGGCGTATTGTGTGATGATGTCTTGTATTTCCCTCATTCCCCACACACGTTACAATTGCCACACTGCCTACCGACAAATACCGGTTCAAATAAACGCCAAGAGCTGTACTTCCGTTATGGTTTCCCATACTGCTGCCCATACCAAGGCAGAGAATGATTGGCTTTCTCTCCTGCGCCGCCACGGAAAGTAAATAAGCAAGCCCGGTCATCACATCACTTTCCAGATAAGCCGGCACATCCGACGGGATTCTATAATAATTTCGATAACTTTCATTCGCCTGACGGCACTTAACAACAACCAATTCAGATAATGGTGCCACCCCGGAAAATTCTTCGGCCCGGTTCTCGTTTCCTGCCGCCACCCCCGCCATAAATGTTCCGTGACCAATCTCATCCTGACTTGGCACAATTTCAAACGGATTTTGGGACGAAAGTGCCTGATTCAGCTGCTCCCTTGAATACATCCGTCCGTATGGAAAATTTTCATTTCCAACCCCTTCTTCTACACTCTGATCCCAGATTGACACAATCCTTGAAGTTCCATCCGCCGCCACAAATGCCTTATGTGTAAAATCAATTCCGGTGTCTACAATCCCAATCAGTACACCCTGTCCATATAAATCAAGGGACGGCTGTCTGCGAATCCGAAGCACACCACTGGCTTCCAGCGCTTCTTCACTCATCAGACCAAAGACGTTTGGAATTGCTGAAAAACCATATTTTTGTATCGCCTCACCATTTACATTTTGAACCTGCTGGTAAATAATTGCCTGCCTGTCATCCAGTCGAATATAACAATCCGGGTTGTACACTTCCCTTATATACTCCTCACCACGGTAATTATCCAAAACGTAAACGAGAACATCCTCTGCAAAAACTGCTTCCCTGCATTGCATAAAAAAACCTCCTGCGCTTTGTTTCATCTTACGCAGAAGGTCTTACTTTTATCCATCAGCCATTACTTCGCATCAAAATGGTAGGAGAACCTTTTCCTTCAATATAATCTTTGGTAATGATAACTTTGCCAATCATTTCGTCTTTCGGAATTTCATACATAATATCCATCATAAATTCCTCGATAATGGAACGGAGTGCTCTGGCACCGGTCTTCTTTGCCGCTGCTTTTTTCGCTACCGCCATCATGGCATCATCCTCAAATTCCAAATCCACTTCATCCATCTGCAAAAGTTTGCGATACTGTTTCAAAATAGCATTTTTCGGTTTCTTCAACACCTGAACTAACAATTCCTCATCCATCGCCTGTAAGGAAAATACAATCGGCAAACGTCCGATAAACTCCGGAATCAAACCATACTCGCGGATATCTTCGGTTTCTACTAAACGGAACAAATCTTTCTCATGGTCATACTTATCCCGAAGTTCCGAACCAAATCCAATCGTTCCCTGACTGGTAAGACGTTTTTTTATGATGTCTTCAAGCCCCGGAAAAGCTCCACCACAGATAAATAAAATGTTGCTCGTGTTCACCGTTGTCATCGGAACCATTGCATTTTTATTGGTTGCGCCAACCGGCACTTCCACATCGGCACCCTCCAACAATTTCAAAAGTGCCTGCTGCACTGATTCTCCACTTACATCGCGGTTATTGGTGTTCTGCTTTTTCGCAATTTTATCAATTTCATCGATATAAACAATGCCTCGCTCTGCCAATTCTACATCGTTATCTGCATTGGCAAGAAGTTTGGAAACAACGCTCTCTATATCATCGCCAATATAACCGGCTTCTGTTAATGCTGTGGCATCTGTAATCGCAAGCGGTACCTGCAAGAGGCGCGCCATCGTCTTAACCATAAATGTTTTTCCACTTCCGGTTGGTCCTAACATCAGCATATTCGACTTTTCAATTTCCACACCGTCATCGGTCTGCCCGGCAAGCACACGCTTATAATGATTATAAACGCCAACAGACAGCACTTTCTTTGCCTGCTCCTGCCCCATCACATATTCATCCAGGTTTCCTTTAATGACGTGAGGTGCCGGAAGTTTGTTAATATCCAGTGCCGGTTTTTCCTGTTTTTTCTTCTTTTTCGTTTTCACCTGATGGCGCTCCTGAAATTCATTCGGTGGCTCTAAACCCATACTGCCAAGATTCATCATATCCATTCCCGGAAAACTTGGCATTCCCTGCATTCCTATCTGGTCGAACGTTTTCTGCATACAATCCGAACAAATTGTAATTTGATTCGGAATGGTAATCATTTTATCTACTTTACTTTCCGGACGATGGCACAAATAACAAATTTTTTCGTAACCATCGGAATCCTTTTTATGATTCTTATCATCCGGATTCATCTCTTTTATTTCTTCACTCATAGTTTCCTCCATTTTTAGCACAAATCCCACCGCACAAATATGCGGTGGGACTTATTATACCCGATTTCACTCAATTAGTAAATACTTCCGCCCCAAGGTACTACCTGAGAATTGTCATTATCATAATTGTTGTTATAATCCTGACTGGAATCATTTTGCTGTTGTGTCGAACCATCATCCAATCCATCTAATGTATCTTTACCTTTGAGTACAACATCTACTTGTTTCGCTTTATAAGTTCCGTCGTTACTTCGCTGAACGGTAACTTTAATGGTCGTACCGGCTTTTGTACTGTTTACCTTTTCCTGTACTTCCTGAATAGACTTAACCGTCTGGTCACCAATCTTTGTAATAACATCGCCCTGTTTAATACCTGCTTTATAAGCAGCACCGGTATCAGATACCGCAGCAACATACACGCCAACCGGAATACCATATGCTTTGCTTACACTTTCTGAAATGTCTCTTCCGGTAATACCCAGATAACCTTTTTCGCTGTCTTTCAAAACTTCGCGGTCCATCAAGTCATTGATAACAGAAACTGCATCACTCATCGGGATCGCATATCCCATACCTTCAACATTTGTTGAACCGTAGGAGAAATATTTGGACGAGTTGATACCGATTACATTTCCGTTTGTATCAATCAAAGCACCACCACTGTTACCTGGATTAATCGCTGCATCTGTCTGCATCAAAACCTGTGTCGTACTCTTTCCGCTTCCATCCGATGCAGACACTTCACGGTTTTTCGCGCTCAGATAACCAACGGTTACAGACTGTCCATAGCCAAGAGCATTTCCGATGGCAATTACCATCTGTCCGACTTTTGCCTGATCTGAATTTCCTAAGGAAGCAACGCGAATACTTTTCTTCGTGGATTCTTTAAGGGAACTTAATTTAACGGTAATAACCGCAAGGTCATTCGACTCACTTGTTCCTTTTACCATTGCATCCGCTACTTCATTATCGTTAAAAGTAACTGAAATTTTATCCGCGTCAGCTACAACGTGGTTATTTGTCACAATCAGGAGCTGGTCATTATCCTGTTTTACAATAAATCCGGAACCTGCTCCCTCGGAAGAATAAGTCTGTCCAAAGTAAGAAGTCTGAGTACTCTTCTCTGTAATCGCAACAATCGATGGCATAACCTTTTCCACGATACCGGACACATCGGCAACCGTAGCTGCTGAACCAGATACCGTTGTCAGGGCAACACCATTATTGGAACTGTTATCCACGCCCTGAATCTCACTCTTTGTTCCGAACAAATCAGATAATCCCTTATTTACTCCAAAGAAACATCCCGCTGCAATCACGCCAAATAAAACTGCACTGACTAAAATTTTAGGAATTGACATTCCTTTTTTTGCTTTCTTTTCTTTTTTCTTTTTCACGTTCTGCGCTTCTACATTTTGGAATCGGTACGTATTATCTTCAGATGGCATCGGTGATGGCTGCACCGGCTGCTCATAATAGGTATTCTGCTGCTGTGCCGGTTCCGGCTGCGACTGTGTATACTGTGGAGTTACCTCCGGTTCTGGCTGTGTATACTGAGATGCTGCTTCCGGCTGCACCGGCTGGTTCTGATTCTGGTTCTCAGTCTGCGGCTCCTGTGGTTCCTGAGAAGCCTGCGGTGCCGGATTGTCAACCATGACAAATCCATTGGCATCGTTGTTATTTTCTATGCTATTGTTATTTCCCATGTTGTTTTCGTCCATGCTAAAACTTCCTTTCGTCTTAAGTTAGGTTTATTATAGACAGTAATTGTGTTGAGAATGTGAATGATTTATAATATTTGCGTCTTGTGGGCGCTCTCGCTTGACAAATTGCGTAAGGGTATCGGCATGTAAAATACACATGCCGGATACCCACGCATTTGTACCCACAATCCACAAATGTTATAAATCATCTATAAGCAATCAAATAGCTCTGATGTGGCGGCAGGAAGGTTATGCAACCAAAATCCTTACAAACTCCCAAAAACGTTGCATGATTTTAAATTTTTTTCAAAATCATGCAACCAAAACGACTACAATTAAGGGAAAGAGTTGCATTTATCCACGAACTTGTCCTGCCAAACTCGAATAACACGGCTGAAATGCAACCTTATGAGCCAAATCAAGCCAAAAGCGTTGTTCTGTGCAAATTAAAAACCATTAAATGTATTTTCGCACCTCTTCATCCCTTCCTACTTAATGCTGTCAAGTGCCTTTTTTAATATTCCAGTAGTTTACCGGGAAGGATTGCAAAGAATGTGCTAGGTACACGCAGGTATCTGATATGCGAATTTTGCATATCGATACCTCTGCGCGTACCTTAAGCGGGAGCGGCACATGAGTAGCAATCCTTCCCGGTAAATTGCGAAAATAAAAAAGCCGCTGACATTTTTCTTGTGAAAAAGGCAAAAATGAGATATACTATCTATACTTGTGGACATACTAAACTATAAAATAGAAAGGACTGGATTGGTTTGATTAAGGGAAATCAAAAGCTCCTAAATCTTTTTCGTATATTAATAGACACGGCAATTATTGTATTTTCGTTCATCCGCGCATATTACCTGCGCTTTAGCAACGATAGCATTTTAATTCGGTGGGAATGGATTGAGGAACCGGTCGGTATTTACGGCTCGTTAAAGGATTACATGCAAATTTTGATTATGCTGATTCCTTGTTACCTCGTTTCCTATTATTTTTTCCACTTGTATGACCCAAAACGTACCAAGAGCAGAAAATCAGAAATTTTTAACATTTTAAAATCCAATGTTGTAGGAATTCTCTACTGCGTTGCCTTTCTGTTTTTTATTCGCAATGGTACTTACGCCCGTTTGTTTATTATTATTTTTGTTACGCTGAATTTTATACTGGAAGTTTTATTCCGTTTTTGCACGACAACACTTCTTCGCAAGATTCGCAGAAAAGGAATGAACCACAAACATATTTTATTAATCGGTTACAGCCGTGCCGCAGAAGGTTACATCGACAGACTGTTGGCACATCCGGAATGGGGTATTTCCATTCATGGTATTTTGGACAACCATAAACCGCTTGGCTATTCTTACCGCGACATTCATGTGATTGGGCGAGTGGACGAGTTAGAGAAAATGCTGTCTGAAAATGATTATGATGAAACAGCAATTACGCTGAGCATCGACCACTACGACAGTCTGGAAGGGATTGTTGCCGTAACAGAAAAATCCGGCGTTCACACAAAGTTTATTCCGGATTACAACAATATTATTCCGACTCGTCCGTATACTGAAGATTTGGATGGACTGCCGGTCATCCACGTGAGAAATATTCCGCTTTCAAACTCGTTTAACCGTTTTTGCAAGCGTGCAATTGATATTGTAGGTGCACTGCTTTTAATTATCCTGTTCTCCATTCCGATGGCAGTGGTGGCAGCGATTATTAAAATCACATCGCCGGGACCACTTATTTTCAAGCAGGAGCGTGTTGGTCTTCACAATAAGCCGTTTAAAATGTTTAAGTTCCGCTCAATGGAAGTGCAGGACGCCTCAAAAGAAAAACAGGCATGGACGGTGCAGAACGACCCCCGCGTAACACCAATCGGCAAATTCATCCGAAAAACCAGTTTGGATGAATTACCACAGTTTTTCAATGTGTTAAAAGGCGATATGAGCCTTGTCGGACCAAGACCGAAGCGTCCGTTCTTTGTGGAAAAATTTAAGGAAGAAATTCCTCGTTACATGATTAAACATCAGGTTCGTCCGGGCATCACCGGCTGGGCGCAGGTAAACGGCTACCGCGGTGATACATCCATCCGCATGCGAATCGACTGTGATTTGTATTACATTGAAAACTGGACGTTAGGACTGGATATTAAAATTTTATTCCTGACAATTTTCAAAGGTTTCGTAAATAAAAATGCATACTAAAATCATGGCGGACTCCAAAGAATATGGAATCCGCCTATTTTTATTCCTGCCAAAACTCTGCAAGCAATTCTTTCATCTTCTCACAATTTACAACATCAAAAGGATACCATTCCCTCGGGAACAAATCCTGATACTGCTTTTGCATAAACCGCTCATCCAAAAGAAGAATTGCCCCTTTGTCATTTATTGTACGAATCACTCGTCCACCCGCTTGAAACACTTTATTTACTGCCGGATACAAATAGGCATACGAAAACCCATCCCCTTTTTTCTCCTCGTAATAATCCTTGAACAACTCCCTTTCATGGCAAACCATCGGAATCCCGGTTCCTACTACGACCGCGCCAATCAGACATTCTTCTTTCAAATCAATTCCCTCACTGAAAATGCCTCCCATGACGCAGCATCCAATCACGCTTTTGTCTGTTTCTTCAGAAAATGCCTCCAAAAACTCTTCTCTCTCCCGCTCACGCATTTCGGGCATCTGTACAAGAATCTTCTGATTCTCTCTATTAGGAAGCCTTGTTACAATTTCATCCATAAAACGGTACGATGGGAAAAAGAGCAGATAATTTCCCTCTTTTGCTGAGATAAAACTGTCAATGTACGCCGCAATCTTTTCGTATTCTGCCGCCCCGCGCCTCGTATATTTTGTCGTCACATCACGGGCAATCATCACTTTTCTCTGTTCCGGCAAAAATACGGATTTTGCATAAACCGCGGCATCTTCCTTCTCCCCGCCAAGCTGTTCTTTATAGTAGCGGATTGGCAAAAGAGTCGCCGAGAAAAAGATGGTGCTCTGCACCCGTTCCATCACTTCTTTCAGGCAGCCGGACGGATCCATGCACTGGATTTTAATGCGAAACTTCCGCTCCTCATCATAATCCAGATAAATTCGGTCACTCTCATCAAATTTTTCCAGCACTGCAAGAAACCGGCGGACATCAAAATAAAGCGATAAAATCGTGTCACGCTCTGGCAGCACCGGATATTCTTTTGCCACCAATTCATAATCTCCTGCCACACGAAGAAGGGCAAACTCCAGCATTCCCGCATCCGAAATCACTTCAAATTCATCGCACTCTTTTTTCCATGCAAGCAGCACACGGTTCGCCGCCTCCAGCGATTTTTCAAATTTCCGCAGTATATAATGTACTTCCGGACGTTTTTCGTGTCGTTCCATCGCCTTCACAATCTTCTTTACTGCAAGAAAATCTTCTTTCACAAGCCTCGCACTGTACATTTCCCTGCCGCGCTCCACAAGATTGTGTGCCTCATCCACCAAAAGCACCATATTTCCTTTTTTCTCAGTTGAAAAAAATCTCCGCAGATACACATTCGGGTCAAAAACATAGTTGTAATCACAAATCACGGCATCTGCAAAAAGGGCGGCGTCCAACGCCATTTCAAACGGACAAACCTGATGTTTTTCGGCATATTTCTCAATCATATCCCGGCTCATTTTATGCTCATGAATTAACATGTCGTAAACCGCCTCATTCACTCGGTTATAATGCCCTTTCGCACGCTCACACTCACCCGGATTGCAGGAAACTGTGTCCATTACACACATTTTTTCCTTTGCAGTAATCGTTAGGGTTTTAAAAAGCAGTTTTTGTTTTCCAAGCAGTTCAAAACAATCTTCCGCCACCGTTCTTGTTATCGTTTTTGCCGTCAGATAAAAAATCCGGTCGCAGACCTCCTCTCCCATTGCCTTTATCGCCGGAAAGACTGTACTAATCGTCTTCCCTACCCCCGTCGGTGCTTCAACAAACAGCCGCTTTCCTTTTTCCACCGTATGATAAACCATCGCCGCTAGTTCTTTCTGCCCCGGACGATAGGAAAATGGAAAGGTAAGTTCCGTAATGGATGCATCTCTCTGCTTTTTCCAGTCATACTGATAAACCGCCCATTTTTCATATTCATCCATCAAATTCCGAAACCACTGTACAATCTCAATTCGCGAAAATGTCTCCCGAAACCGCACCACCTGCTCGGTCTCCAGATGACAATAGGTAAGCTGCACTCCAATTTCATCCAGATTTTCATCTTCTGCCACGATATAGGCGTAGCACATTGCCTGTGCCTGATGGATAAACAACGGCTTTTCCAAATCCTGCACCGGCAGATACACGCCCTTAATCTCATCAATTACCGTCAAATCACCATCGGTAAAAATGCCGTCCGCACGCCCTTCAATTTTCAAGGAAAAATCTTCTTCATATTCGGCACTCTTAAATTTTTGTATCGTAAATAAAGGAACCTCGGATTCATACCCAACGCCCATACTTTTTTGTATTTTTCTGTGAATACGGCTGCCAAGCTGCATTGCCTCTACATTTCTCACGCCCGTGCCGCCACTTACAATATCTCCCTCGCGGAAAACAAATTCCACTAAGTTTCTTACGGATATTTTAATCGTCTTTTCTTTGCTCATACCTATAGTATAAAACGAGGATGGCACGGACGCAAGAGGTTAAAATACAATGTTAGCGCCAGAATAGTTGCATTTCCGCTAAAAACATGATACAGTTTAAGAAACAAATTAGAAATCTGAATTGGAGGAAATTATGGCAGATATTAATTATGAAGAATTAGAAGATTTGACACTTACCATGGAAGATGAAGACGGCACAACGACAGAGTGTGAACTTCAGTTTGTGTTTGAATATGATGGACAGGATTATGGTGCTTTCTGTGAAGCGGAAAATGAAACCGGTGAATTTTATTTCTTTTCCATCGATGGAGAGACCAATGCTAAAGGAGAAACCGAATTGGAAATCGCTCCGGTCGAAGACGATGCCCTGTTAGAACAGCTTGTCGATGTTTTGCAGCAGATTATTGATTCCGAGATGTCGGATATTGATGTCGAGGATGAGGACGATGCAGAAGATGATGAAGACGACAGCATCTGGGATGAATTCATTAATAAAAAATTAGAGGACTAAAAAAAGTCCCTTTGTGCAGAGACGGGATATCGCTTTGCGATATAGTCTCTCACAAAGGGGCTTTTTTTATTTGTTTATGTACACTTTTCATTGACTAAAATAAAGGGAAGATGGAAAAGGCAACGAAAGTGTTTGCCATGTATTAAGAGTTAGATATAAAATTGAATTTTAATTTATGGGACTGCAACTAATGTTTATTGCCAAGTTCTTTGGATTTCAGTAATTCAAGAAAAAACTTTGTGACGAATGGGTTTTGAATGCGTCGGTATGTGGCACTGGTAGTTTCAGTGCCCATACCGCTACGCATTCAACGAGCGAGAGCGCCCATGAGACGCAAAGTTTTTTCTTGAAACTTTTTCCCCTCCCATGACAATATACTTGTGAAAGATGTCTTTTGAGCAAAAGAAAGGAAGATTCATGTGACAAAACAGGAGTTTGATGAATATGTGCAGGCAAGAAACAAAGCACTTGGCAATGTTACCATAACCTGTACTGCTACATTTAATGATGGAGCACAGAAATCTGTAAACATCAAAGTAAAACATCAGAAATTAACAGGAACACAAACAAACAGCTCTAAATTTGAGAAAGATAAAAAATATATCTTTGTTACCTTTGAGGTAGAAGCGTAGAAAAAGAAGTTCCTCGTGAGAGACTATAACGCAAAGCGTTATCTCGTCTCCTCACGAGGAACTTCTTTTTTCTATTCTTCCTTTTTCGGCTTTTTGCCACAGTTTGCACAATCACCATGGCATCCGGAACACATCGAGGAACCACGGTCATGCGCCACATAAGTAATCACAAAGATAGCCGCAACCACAATTAATACAAGAATCAGAACACTAATTGGATTCAAACCAATCCCTCCTTATTTGGCAGCGTTCAGCACAGCAAAATAAGCTGATTTCGCTGCATAGTCTGCTCCAAAGAGCAATGGATAACTCGTTTCTCCTTTGAAATCAGACAACCAGGAATCCCCATCGGTAAGTCCCCAGAAGGTAACACCGGTAATATTGATTTTCTGATTTCTTCTGCTGTCTACCAGCATGTTAAATAATGACTGGTATTTTGTCGCTACACTTTTCTGGTCAGCTGCTGTCCGGAATGTATTATGAATATCTAACTCCGTCAACTGAATTTCAATCTTGCCCGGATCAATCTGGTTGTACTTCTGAATTGCTACCTTTACCGCAGCAATTGTCGGACTTGTCATGGAGTAATGAGACTGCATACCAACGCCGTCACACAAGCCTTTGTCATACAAGTCTTTTACCACCTGATAAATACGGTCTCTTTTTGCCGCTGCATACTCATTGTAATCGTTTAAGAAAAGTTTCACATCTTTATCTGCATATTTACGGGCAAAAGTAAACGCATCTGTCACATAGCCGGCATCACCATATACTTTATACCAGTTGGATGATGTGCGCATCGTACCATCATCATTGACCGCCTCATTTACAACATCCCATGCATAGACAACACCCGGATAATTTTCCTGGCAGTATGTGAGAACCTTCTTAATATAGCTTTCCATTCGTTGACGCATCACATCCTTAGAAACAAGTGACTTGTCAACATTATAATCTTTATGAAAGAACCATTCCGGCGTCTGACTGTGCCATACAAGCGTATGTCCACGCAGTTTTAATCCGTTATCACTGGCAAGTTTCAATACTTTCTGAAGAATTTCTTCATTAATCAAAACATTGGTGTCGGTTCCGCGTGTCTGATTTTCTTTGCTCAGAAGTGACTCCGGTTTCATCTGGTTTTCCATTGTAATCGAATTAAACTGATTGGTAATCAGTGCCTTCGCTTTTGCGTAGGCTCCGGCTCCCTCAAGCTGCCACGTATTCACCGCTGCACCAATCTTAAAATCTTTGATGTAAGCGGTCTTTAACGTATCACTAAGCACCGGTGCTTTTACCGTAACTTTTACCTTGACGCGCTTGCCGCTGTAGGTCTTTGCACGAACTGTCGTTTTTCCGACATACTGACCGGTTACAACACCTTTGCTTGTAACGGTAGCCACTTCCGGATTGTAAGACTTCCACATCACTTTGTCGTTTGATTTCTTTGGTGAAACTACACCGGTCAATTTCACAGAATCAAATTTATTTAAAACAATGGAATTGACACTCTTTTTGTCTTCGTCCACAATACGAAGTTTCTTTGCCCCCTGCAAAACCGTAACACGGCACTTTAATTTCTTCTTTTTCCCACGGTAGGAAACGGTTGCTGTTATGGTTGCTTTTCCTTTTTTCTTTGCCTTCACTTTACCACGTGAAGAAACACTCGCAATCTTTTTCTTGGATGAACTCCAGCGCACCTTTGCCTTTCCTTTATTTTTCACCTTCAGCGTAACCGATTTTCCGGTTGCCAAGGTAACCGATTTCACATTTAATTTTCCCTTTACAGACGCCTGTGCCTGTTCTGATACTGTCAGCCCTGCCGCTTCAAACATCATTACTCCGGCAAGCACATAAGCTATTGCTTTTTTCACCTTCATCTACCTCACTTCGTATTTATTTTATTCTTCAGAGCCGGCGAAATTTCATATAAAAATGGTGACGGCTCCGCCTCTTTATGGAAACGCTCTTTCACAAATGACAGATGCAAATATGTTTTTGCACGTGTCATTGCCACGTAAAGCATACGTCTTTCTTCTTCTAAATTTCCCTCTTGAACAGCCTTGCGGTACGGTACAATATCCTCATTTAATGTCGGCACAAACACAACCGGAAATTCCAAGCCTTTGGAGGCGTGCATCGTCATCAATGAAACACCCGGTTCTTCTTTGACCTGCTGCTTCTTCTGCTCCTGCCGCATTTCCTCCAGCGTATCCCCGTAATTTTCCACAAAAGAAAGGAACTCCGGAATGCTCTTTTTGTCGCGTGCCATCTCCTGCATTTCATCCAGCACATCAAACCAGTCATCGGCATTTACATTTCTCTCATCGGCATAAGTCTTCAAAAATTCATCGTAACCAATGCCTTTTCGTATAAAATGAATTGCCGCATAGGGTGAAAGCGATGCCAGATTTTTTAAATCATACTCAAAATTCCAGATTCGCTCTTCCATCCACTCCTGATTTTTCACTGCATAATAGGCACGGAGTTTATCAAAACTTACTTCTGGTTCTGTAAAAGCCGTACGGCTTAAGTATCTGACCGGGCGGTTTGCAATCTTTAAAAATTTCTCACGGCTCCGGTTTCCAAGTGCAAGCTGCAAATAGCACATAATATCTTTTGCCATCCAAGTATCAAATAAATTCGGAAGATTTTCCCGCATGGTAAATGGAACTCCATGTTCCATCAGTTTCCCGGCTAGCAAACGCATCTGCATATTCGTCCGAAATAACACCGCCATCTCCTGATACGCAATGCCTTCTTTCTGATACATCTGTATCTGTGCCACAATCTTCTCGGCTTCATCCGGTAAATTCTCGCATTTTTTCATATGCACCGGCTGTTCCTTGCCCTTGTTTGCAACAATATGTTTTTCGTACCGTTCATTATTTTTTCCAATCAGCCGTTCTGCCGCTTTCATAATCTCATCCGAACAACGGTAATTTACGCCAAGCACAATCTGTTTTGTGTCCGGGAAGCGTTTCGGGAAAGAAAGCATGATACCCGGCTTAGCACCACGGAATCCATAGATTGACTGGTCATCATCCCCGACAATAAACAGATTATTCTCCGGTTCTGCCAACATACAAACCGTCTCGTACTGCAAACGGTTGATATCCTGAAATTCATCAATCAGTAAATACCGAAACTGTGCCTGCCAGCGTCTGCGGATATCTTCTCTCTCTTTTAGAAGCTGATATGTATATACTACCATATCATCAAAATCAAGACAACGGTGTCTTTGTAGTTTTTCCTGATATCCCCGGTACATTTTCTGAAAAATTTCAGCGGAACACGCCGAGGAAAAATAGCAGTCTATCTCGATTCCTTCCCCTTTTACACGGCTGATTTCTTTTTCAATATCGGAAAGAAATTCCTTTTTATCGTCCACCTCGTATCCGGTTTCATTGAGTGTTTCTTCCAGAAAACGGTATTTTAATGCCGGAGTTGCAATGTCTTTTACCTCATAATGATACGCCAGCCGCAAAATCTGAAAAAAAACAGAATGGAACGTTCCAAATCTGACTGGCAGACGCTGTCCACCTGTCAGCATTTCAAAACGTTCCTTCATCTCCACTGCCGCTGCTTTTGAAAATGTTACAACAAGAATTTGTTCCGGCTTGACTCCATATTCATCAATCAATGCTTTCACACGATTGGTAATAACATAGGTTTTTCCTGCACCGGGACCCGCTAATACCATAGCAGGTCCATCCTGGTGCATAAT
>OGCN01003310.1_pt1 | contig 15733 bp, 10 predicted proteins | sample 1570181 | NCBI WGS metagenome assembly OGCN01 (sample SAMEA4370584, study PRJEB24528) | human gut metagenome | reverse complement strand
GCGGCGGAGTCGGCTCTGCCTTGGCCAACATCCTGTGGGTGGTGCTGGTCGGCTGGTGGATGGCGCTCGGCTATCTGGGAGCCGGCGTACTCAACTGCATCACCATTATCGGTATTCCGTTCGGATTGCAATCGTTCAAGATGGCCAAGCTCGCACTCTGGCCATTCGGAGCGGAAATCGTCAACCTGTAGATTCCAAATACTACAAAGCCGCCAAAGCAACCCTTGACGAGGCGGTCACCGACGTCAACAATTGGATTGACCAGCAAGCCGCCAAGGCCGAATAATAAAACACACATTATGCTGCTGCAGCAGCCAGTCCTTGCAGAACAATGTCATGACAAAGGCCCGAGAAGACGACTTCTCAGGCCTTATCCGTGCCGCTCATCAGTCGCTTGTAGCGACAGCTCCCCTCAAAGAGGGGAGCCAGAGAAACACTTACTTCGAGATGTTGAACTTGAACTCCACAATATCTCCGTCGGCCATGACGTAGTCGCGACCCTCCTGACGGAGCTTGCCTTCCTCCTTGATCTTCGTCATGGAGCCTTCGGCGGCCACGAAATCGTCGTAGGAGACGATGTCGGCCTTGATGAAGCCTTTTTCGAAGTCCGTATGAATCACGCCGGCGGCCTGCGGGGCGGTGTAACCCTTGTGGATCTGCCATGCGCGCACTTCCTTCTCACCTGCTGTGAGGAAGGTGGACAGACCGAGCGTGTCGTAGCCGACACGCGCCAACTGATCCAATCCGGACTCCTCAAGACCGGCGTCCGCAAGCATCTCGCGGGCGTCAGCCTCGTCGAGTTCGGTCAGGTCGGCTTCGAACTGCGCGTTGAGGAAAATGGCCGGAGCCGGAGCCACGGATGCGGCGAGCTTGGCCTGCATGTCTTTGTTCTGCAGTTCGGCATCGTCCACGTTGAACACGTAGATGAACGGTTTGGCGCTCATCAAGTGCAGATCGTAGACGGAATCCTTGTCGAAACGGCCTTCGCGAGCCGCCTTATCAATGGTTTCGCCGGCTTCGAGAATGGTCTTCGCCTGTTTGACGGCCTCCATGTAGGCCGGTTCGATCTTCTTGCCGCGCAAATCCTTCTCCAGCTTCGGCAGCGCGTTCTCGATGGTCTGCAGATCGGCGAGGATCAGCTCGGTGTTGATGGTTTCAATGTCGTCGGACGGATCGACCTTGCCGTTGACGTGCACGATATCATCGTCTTCGAAGGCGCGCACGACCTCGCAGATCGCGTCGGCTTCGCGAATGTTGGCGAGGAACTTGTTGCCCAGGCCTTCGCCTTCCGAAGCGCCCTTGACGATGCCTGCGATGTCGACGAAGGTGACGGTGGCCGGCACGATCTTCTCCGTGTGCACGAGCTTGGCAAGCACCGGCAGACGGTTGTCCGGCAGCGGCACGATGCCGGTGTTCGGTTCGATGGTGGCGAACGGATAGTTTTCCGCCAGCACGTTGTTACGGGTCAATGCGTTGAACATGGTGGACTTGCCGACGTTCGGCAGTCCGACGATTCCGATAGTAAGAGACATGGTTCCTTAGCTTAGTATTAGGCTTCGATGGCGTCGACCGCTTTGATGACCGCACCGCGGAACGCGCTTTCCTCCAACGATGCGACGCCCTTGATGGTGGTGCCTCCTGGAGAGCAGACAGCGTCTTTCATGGCACCCGGATGCATTTCGTCGGCCAAATAGAGCGCACCCACGCCTTCCACCATTTTGGCGGCCAGACGATACGCGGTGGCACGCTGCAAACCATATTTCACACCGGCATCGCCCAACGCTTCGATGTACATGTCGGTGAAGGCCGGAGCACAGCCGGCAATACACATGGCGATGCCCATGTGTGCGGTGTCCACGCGTTCGATCAGGCTGATTGACGAAAACAGGTTTTCGAAGGTTTCCGTCTGTTCCTGCGTGAGCGTGTTGTCGACTTCCGTGACCAGCACGCCTTTGCCGACAGCCATCGGCGTGTTCGGAATGGTGCATTGAATGTGCGCCTGTTCGAAAGACGTTCCGAACAGGTCACGGAATTTGTTCAGATCCCAGCCTGCCGCAATGGACACGACGATGGTGTTTGGCTGCGCCAGCTTGTCAACGATCGGTGAGATCACCGCTTCAATCTGATATGGTTTGATGGCGATGACGACCACGTCGGCGGCTTCGGCCACTTGTGCGGCGGTATGCACCGCTTTCGCACCAAGTTTGGCGGCGCTGCGTTCCAGCTTGTCATAGTGTGCCGCGCAAGCCACAATGTCGCTGCCGTTGATCGTGCCGGCATTGACCAGGCCTTCGGCGATCGCCTGTGCCATATTGCCGTATCCGATGAATCCGATGGTTGGATTGGCCATGTTTCTTTCCTTTGCTATCGATGCTCGTCGTTGCTGAACGATCGTCAGAACAACTCCGCCAAATCTCCGCGGTTCAATGCTTCATTGAACAGGTGCCTGAACACTGTTGCACCATGCACGCCGTCATGTTCGAACTCATTGGTGGTCCAATAATGTGAACGACCGACGCGGGACAGCGTGTCGAGCTGCAATCCAGAATCTACGTACATGTCGTCGAAATAGACGACAGCCTGCAGCGGAACCTCATTGCGCGCCAACTGGTCGGCATCGTAGATCGTGCCGAAATGCGTGTCTTCCATAAGCACGTCCATGGCTGGTTTGAACGGACGCAACGCACGTTCCTGCTCGAACATCCACGGGAACATGGCCTCGCCGGTGAAATTAAGCGGACGGATGTCACCCGCGAATTCCGGATGCTCGCCGCGCACGCGCTGGGCGGCCCAGCAAATCGGCGTTTCCAGCTCGCCGTTGGCGTAGATGAACTCCTGCAACGGCCAGTACAGCGGGCGAGCCGAGGTCGCATCCATCACGGAAGACAGGAATTCGTCAGACAGTTCCGCCGAGGTCGAGGCCGAACCGTCGCCGTCGAGGAATGCCTGGTCAAGAATCCAATGCACGCGTTCGAAACTTGGCTTCATGCCGAAATCGGATCCCAAGCATTGGAAGCGTTCCACCGTGAGCGGATCGCCGTTCGGCAACGCGACCTTGCGCGACTGCAGAATGTCGGCGACGGCCGCGGCACGTTCGACATCGATCGGGTAACGCTCGTAGAACTGCTTCGTCTTTGCCGCCATGCGCGGGAACGTATGACGGTACACGTCGGTCGCATCGGCGGGAACATGAGGAATGCCGCCCGTGGTGAAACTGGCGATAACCCCTTGCGGGAACAGCGAAAGATACGTCAGCGTCAGGAATCCGCCATAGCTTTGACCAAGCGTGGCCCAACGTGCGCCCCCGAATTCGGTACGACGCAGATGCTCGAAATCACGAACGATCGAATCGGCGAGGAAGCGCTTCAAAAACGCGGCACCGGCCTTGCCGCCGCCATCCATGTCCTCAATCACATGCGTATCGACACGAGACGAACGCCCAGTACCACGTTGATCCGGCAACACCACACGGAAATGCTTGATGGCCTCCTCAATCCAACCATCGGAACTTGGACCGAGCGGACGGGGGCCGGAACCACCGGGACCACCCTGCAGGAACACGAGCAGCGGAAGATCATCATGCACATGTTCGGGAGCGGTGACCACACGGTAGAACAGGCTGATTGATTCGCCATCGAACCCATGACCGGGCTCGTGGCCCGTCCAATCCAACGGCACCTTGATGGAACGATCCTCAATATGCAATCCGGGCACGTAGTATTCGCTCAGCAACGTCATGCATTCACCTTCCCTTTGGCGTCATCGGCATGTTCAATGCGGGTAGTGACTTCTTGATGGCTTCCATCCCACCCACATGCGGAGACAACCTTACCTCACAAAAGCGGCTTTATCCTGCCGCTATTTCATTCCCGCGCATGATGGCGTCACAGCATATCTGGCGCTAGGGTGGAACGTATGTCGAATCTCAAGCAGCGTCTCTTGTCATGGATGCATGGCCATGTTTTCGCCGGCGATCTCATCATCACGCTTGTTATAGGTGTTCTGCTGTTCGGCGTGACCGGCAGCATCACCTATAATCCGGGATTGCTGTTTGACCTTAAGCCTTCCACGCAGATGGCATGGGAAGCGGCAATGCTTATCCCGCTGCTGATCCGTCGATGGCGGCCGCAGACCGGAGCGTTGCTCTGCGTGGCATTGACCTTGGCGCATCTCATATTCGGCCCTTGCCTGTTGGGCGCCGATATTCTGGCATTGTTCATGCTGTATTCGGTGATCGTCTACGGCAATCCCAAAAACACGAAAGCCTTCATTATTCTGGCGTTGTCCATCGGTCTTCTGGCTTCGGCGCTGGCGGCATGGACCATGTCCAATGGACCGCTGCTCACCGGAGGCAAAGTGCATACATGGAGCAGCTGGAATGGCTCAAATCCGAATGGCGTTATGGCCACGGAAGACACTCTCGGTTCCATCTACACAGGAACATCCATGTCGGAAGTCGCCGACATGATGGCGCAATCCATGCTGGTGCTGACGCCGATTTTCGAAGTATGCATTATTTCCACCGTCATTGTAGCGTTCTGGCAGCGCGCCCGTCTGGCAACCGTTCGCATGATGCGGGAACGCAATGAGGCAATCGCCGCGCGAGACCAGGATGAACGCGATATCGCCGCGTTGGCGGAACGCGCACGCATCGCACGTGACATGCACGATGTGGTGGCGCACACCCTGTCAATCATCATCGTGCAGTCTGACGGCGGTCGCTATGCAGGCACGCATGATCCCGCGGTTGCCAGAAACACCATGGAGACGATTCGACACGAATCGGAACGCGCACTGCATGACATGCAACGTCTTCTGGGAGTATTCGGGGGTTCACCGCACGCCGATTATAACGATATCGGCAATCTTGTGGAACAAGCGCAAAACGTCTCCCCCGACATTCGAATCCGACGGAATATCACCGGCACCGCCAGCCCAGAACAACTCAACGAACAAGCCTCGATAGCTTCCTACCATGTAGTGCAGGAGGCGCTGACGAATATCCGCAAGTATGCGGGGCCGCACGTCGATGCGCATATTAAAGAGTCATGGAACAACGGTTTGCTCACTTTGACCATCACCGACAATGGTCGTGGCGCGGCGGCCAATATCGACGGGCATGCGCCAGGTTACGGCCTGCTGGGCATGAAGGAACGCATCGAATCGGCCGGAGGCTCGTTGCAGGCTGGCCCTCAACTCGGCGGAGGCTTCGAAGTCATGGCCACCCTGCCTTACGGCGGTAAAGAACAGGTGACAGACGAAACCGGCGAACAGTATGCCTCGGAACAGTCCGAATCGTGCAACACAACTGCCATATCCAGCAAAGCGAGATTATCCGACGAAGCAATCGCGTCTCACACAGCCGTTAACATATCGGCGCGAATCCCAGATCAACCATCGGAGCGGACGCAGGAAACCAACCAACCGACCGGTCGCGATCATCGTTCGAATGCCCTGCAACATTTGCGCATCACCGCACCCAATCTGCATGATTTGCTCAAATCGTTGAAACTGAAATCCGTAGAATTTGCAAATACATCCAATTCGCGAGGGCCGAATTGGGTGGAACGTGTTTCCGCATGGACGCAGCACCATTATGTGCTCATGGATTCCGTTGGTGCCGTGGTATTGGTCATGCTGCTGAATCGCATGTCGATTACGTTCCTTTTTGATAGTTCACCTCTTGCGCAGCTCTCTCATGCGATCGCTACCTGCTGCATATTGGCGCTGTCCCTTCGACGCAGGTTCCCCGAGACTTGCGCGCTTATTGTGTTCGTATTGTCGGTTGTGCAATTGGTGTTTTTGGGATCGATTGAGGTTGGACATATCGTAGCGTCGCTGTGTGCTCTGTATTCAGCCGTATTGTATGGACGCGAACACGCATGGCGTTGGACCGGTCCTGCCGCTGTCACCTGTTCGGTGCTGATGGGCTTGAAAATCGCGGCCGATCAACACGGATACATTACCTTGTTCGGCGCCATCACCGCTTCCGTGGGCTTGACAAAACCGGTTTCAGCCGCGTCAAGCAGTACTGCGGCGTTTTTTACCGGCGTTATGTATACGGTTGCGGTGTTGATACTGTGCGCCGGCATTATGGCATGGGCGCGTTGGACTCGCTCCAGTGATTCAAACGCACTGGTGTTGCAGGCGCGAGAGGAAGCGCTGGTGGCCGAGCAGGAGAAGCAGCGTATTCTCGCGGCGAATATGGAACGCGACCGTATCAGTGCCAGCATTCAGGCTGAAGTCACCGCCACGCTGAACAGCGTGATTAGTCAAGCCGTCGATGGTATCCGCATGTTGGACGCTGCCGAAGCACAAGGCAAAGAGCCTACTGCCGACGAGATTTCCGCAGCGTTCAAAGCCATCGGAGAACAGGGGCGCGCCGCGCTTAAGCGTATGCGCGAACTGCTCGGAGTGCTTCGTGAGACTGGTTTCAGCGATGACGCTCATGCCGGTAGCGCGAGCGAACTGCAGTTGAGGCCCGCAGCACCGCTGGAGGAGCAGCTGCAGCGCGCGTCTCGATAGCCGGTTCAAGTTTTTCAGGGAGATTTAAGGGGTTGTTTCGCGCTGTGAGCGGAACGATGCCGATAAGGTGGAGAGTATGAGTGAAGAACAGAAGATTCGTGTGGTCATCGCCGATGATCAGGAATTGGTACGTGCCGGTTTCGCGATGGTGATCGGCTCGCAACCGGATATGGCGGTTGTCGGCCAGGCGCGCGATGGCGCGGAAGCGGTGGCTTTGGCGGAGACGCTGCATCCCGACGTGGTGCTGATGGACGTGCGTATGCCCGGTATGGACGGCATTGAGGCGACACGTCGGATCAGCGCGTTGCAGCATCGTTTCGCACCCGATGGCAGCGCGCTTGACGATGCGCATACCCGTGTGATCATTCTGACGACATTCGATTTGGACGAATACGTGATGGCCGCGATCAACGCCGGCGCGTCCGGCTTCCTGCTGAAGGACACGGAACCGGAGACGCTGCTCAATTCGATTCGCACCGTGTACCAAGGCAACGCGATCATCGCGCCATCCGCCACGAAACGGCTTATAGAGAAGATGATGGATGGCAGTTTCGCAAGCGCTGCCACCACTCAACCCGCTTCCGTCACGTCCACTTCCGTTTCAATGGCGCCGGCGTATACCGATCCGGAATTGGACGAACTGACCGACCGCGAGCGCGAGGTGCTTATCGAGATCGCACATGGTCTGTCGAATCAGGAAATCGCGGACAAGCTGTTCATCAGCCTGCCTACCGTGAAAACGCATGTCGCGCATATTCTGTCGAAAATCAATGCGCGCGACCGCGTGCAAGCCGTCGTGTTCGCCTATGAAAACCATCTCGTATAAAATCTTCATAAAACGTATTCGGCAACAAAAATGCTCCTTCTTTCGAAGGAGCATTCCGTTTATCGCCTAAGCTTCTGCGAGCGCCTCAACTGGCGGCACCCTGACCGCCCGACGGGCAGGTGCGATGCTGGCCAGCAACGCTGCCACAGCCGCCACGGCAAGCACAATGCCGTTGATTCCCCATTCGAATGGGAATGCCACGGTGCCGTACAGACTGAACACCACGTATGCGCCCAGCCAACCGAACAATGTGCCAAGCAGTATGCCGGCAAGGCCTGAGACTACGGAGATGAGCAGCGCTTCGATGGCGAGCGATGCCCTGAGCTGGCCGCGGGTCATGCCGATGGCGCGCAGGGTGGCCGATTCGCGGGTGCGTTCGATCACCGACAGGGACAGCGTGTTGGCCACGCCGACAAGTGCGATGAGCACGGCCACGGCGATCAATCCCACCAGAAGCATCATCATGGAGTCGATCATCTTCGCCCATACGATGCGTTCGGCGATCGGTCCGGTTACTGTCGCATCAGTGCTCTTTTCCAATGCGGCCTGCATGTCGTTGTAGATGCCGTCAACGGAAACTCCCGACTTGTCAGTATCCGCCTTGACCAGCAGCACATGGGTGGCGGCATCGAGGTCACCATTGGTGAAATGGCTTTCATCCACGAATCCGACAGCTCCATACTGTGCGGATACGCGACGGTAGTCGGCTTGGTTTGCTTGCAATGTCAGCGAACGCGTAGCGTCGCCGTCCTGGTTCCATTCGGTGGAGAAATCAGCCGTGCCATTGGCGAACTGCAGTTCCTTGCCGGTTTGCGCATTGTATGTTGGCATGAGCACGCCATCACTGTCGATGGAGGCGTTACCCAAGTTGGCACGCATGACCTGCTTGACCTGATCGATATTCTTCACGCCGACCAGCAATGCGGACGTAGGCTGGGTTCCATCCGCTTTCTCCAAGGTCACGGAAACCGCCGGCGCATACAACGTGTCGGACACGCCGTTGATGTCGGCTACATCCTTGACCATTTGCTGGCTGATGTCATCGCCCATGGCCACGATGTCGACGCTATAACGGGTGGCGAGCGCACCATTCATAGTCTCTTTGGCGCTGGCGGCACCGGTTGCGATGGTGGAAACCAGGGTGACGCCGATGAGCAGAGCGGCACCGGTTGCTGCGATGCGTCGCGGATTCTTCTGAATGTTGGCGTGCGCAACCGTTGCGGAAGGGCCTGTCAGCGAGGCCAACGCTCCAACTCCCTTCATGAGGGCCGGCATCCAGAACACCGCGGTGACCACCATTCCGAGGAATACCAGTGCGGCGCCGGCGATGGCTACGAGCAGAATCATCGTGAATTGATCGCTGCTCGCATTCTCGCCGCCATTGGTGGCTTGTACCTGCCAGATGGAAAATACCACCATGGCGATACCGACCACCACCATCAGAATACCGATTATGGCTCGCGTGAGGCTGGAACGACGGTTGTCGGTCAGTTCAATCGGGCGCAATGCCTCCAATGGCGTCACCGCAGTAGCGGAACGTGCGGATCCCAGGGATGCGAGCACCGTCACCACAATACCGAAGAGAATAGGTATGACGGCGGCCTGCCAAGAGAAATTGAATCGCATACCCTCTTGCATGATGTCGCTGACGCACATGCCCCACATGAGCAGACTTCCCAGCACCACGCCAAGCACGGATGCGACGAAGCCAAGCACTGCCGCTTCGAACAGCACGGAGCCATACAGCTGGCCTTTTTTCGCGCCGATGGTGCGCAGCAAGGCGAGTGTGCGGCGGCGTTGCGCCACGAGTACTTGGAACGTGTTGGCGATCACCAGTGCCGCCACGAACATGGCAAGCACGCCGAAGCACATGAGGAATGTGGTGACGATGCTGGTTTGGTTGCCGGTTAAGGATTTGATGCTTTCGTCACTGACCTGCTGTCGCGACATCAGATCGAAATGCTTTGGCAGCAACGCTTTCACACTGTTGATGGTTTTTGCGGATACGCTATTTCCATCCAAGGCAAGGTCGAGGTATACCGTTGTTGTTCCGGTGGTGTCGAAATCGTCCGTTCCCTGCATTGCGGCAAGCAGATTGTTGGATCCTACGATCGCACCACCATAGTACGAGTAGGCGCCGTTCGGATCGGAGGTGAGTCCGACCACGCGCACGTTGTCCGCTTTGGCTTTGCCATCGGTGCCTACCGCATATTGGGAGGTCAGTCTTACAGTGTCGCCAATGCCGACGTTCATCTGTTTCGCCATGTCTTCCGGCAGTGCGACTTCGTTGGAGTCCTTCGGCTGGTCCCCTTCTGTAATACTCACGGGAAGCATGTTCTTCTGTGCCGCGGTAGAGATGATCTCGCCGCTGATGGCGCTGTCCCCCCTGGAAACGCTGACGCCGGTCTCCACCGAGGCGCGGACGCCGTCAACCCCTTCGATGCCGGCGATCTGGTCGAGATGGAAGTCGCCGACAGTGCTGGAGTACGCTTCGTTGAGTTCCTCATCGCTCAGGTCGGAGCTGTTGACGGTCACCGCATAGTTGGCGTTGCCGAACATGGCGGTCATCTGCCGTGTCAGGGAGTCGTTCATGGCGTTGCCGAACAGGAAGGTGCTGGCTATGAACGCCGTGCCGATCATGATGGCGATGCCTGCGGGTATGAGCATGCGCTTGGTTTTTCGCATGAGTTTCAAAGTGATGGACCACATGGTTAATTCTGTTTCCTTCTTCGAATGCTTCTACAGTGCGTTTAGCGGGAATCTCTCGCGGAAGCCGCATTCATTGTGGCGGCTTCGCGTTCCTTCATCAGCAGTTCACTCATCTGGTCTGCTGTCGGCTTGCTCACGTCCGCCACGATCTGGCCGTCGGCGAACACGAGCGCACGGTCGGCGTAAGACGCGGCGACCGCATCATGCGTGACCATGATGATGGTTTGGTCAAGTTCGTTGACGGAACGTTTCAGGAAGCTCAGCACTTCGGCGCTTGATACGGAGTCAAGATTGCCGGTGGGCTCGTCTGCGAACACCAGTTTCGGTTTGGTGATCAATGCTCGTGCGATGGCCACACGCTGCTGTTGGCCTCCCGATAGTTCGTTCGGACGATGGTTAAGACGTTCCTTAAGGCCAAGCGTTTCCACCAGCAGACGCAACCACTGTCGGTCTGGTTTCGCCCCAGCCAAGGTCAAGGGCATGAGAATGTTCTGTTCGGCAGTAAACATCGGCAGCAGATTGAAGCTTTGGAAGATGAAACCGATCTGATGGCGGCGCAGCAGGGTGAGCTGGTCGTCGTTCATGCGGGTCAGATCCTTGCCGTCGAACATGACGTGTCCGCTAGTGGCCGAATCAAGTCCGGCCAGCGTGTGCATCAACGTGGATTTGCTAGAGCCGGAAGGGCCCATGATGACGGTGAATTTTCCTTGTTCGAAGGCGATATTGACGTCACGTAACGCATGCACCGCGTTGCTTCCGGAACCGTAGTCCTTGACAAGATCGATGGCTTCAATGGCAGTGTTATTGGCTTTGATGGCGTCCCTGATGTCCATGGAAGTTCCTTTCTTTGCGAAGTTACTTCCAACATACGGAACATTCGACGTCAACGGTATCATGCGTTGGTCTGAAATCCTGCTGAACCGCGACTCATCCTTGAGTATGAGATCAACGCGGGAACAGCGAAAACTGGATGATCAGAAACCATGTTCCAAGCATCGGGCAATCGTCAATCGCCTAGCAATACGCCTTCGTGCGGCGGCTCAAGCCAATACGACTCCTTTTCCACACTGACGGTGGACGCCCACCAGGTCTGTTCCACGCCTGGCAATGGGCGAATGGATTCGTCCACCACGCGCCATAGGTCCTCATCGTTGTCGGCGATGATTTCAATCAGGTAATCGGCACCGTTCAATCCGACACCACTCATCGCGTACGTCACTTCGTCGATGGCCAGAAGCTGTTCGGAGTCAAGCCGATATGGAGGTTTCACTCCAAGTCCGAGGAATGCCTGTCGGAATCCTCCCAAACGCATGGGGCTTACCGTGGCCATAATGCGCATCACGCCGGAATCTTCGAGTTTTTTGATGCGGCCGCGAATCGCCGTATGGGTCACGCCGAGACGCTCCCCCAACGACGCATAGCTGGCCCTGCCGTCCTTCTGCAGTTCGTTGAATGTGTGCACGAACCGTGGATCCAGACGATGCGAGGGAATATCGGTGCCGACACTCGCCTCGCGTTTGGTCAGGAAGCCGGTTTCGCCATGCGCGGCGAGCAGACGGTTCACCACGCTGACATTGTGGTCATCAAGCACCAGCCGTCCGCATGAGAACACCTGCAGACGGGACAATCCCGGCAACGCGCGCAGACCATGTTTGAGGAAATGATCCATGCCTTCAGCCGAATACACCACAGCCTCAGCGATGATGTCGGCATCCCCCAGAGCGCAGACCACGTAGGTGACCTGTGGCATGGATTGGAGCATGGCAAGAGCCTCATCCCTGCTCCCGTCGAGACGAAGTCCCACCAGCACCTGGCTGTAATTGCCCAGACTCAATGGATTGCACACCGGGACGATGTTCATGATGCCGGATTCAATAAGCCTGCGGTAGCTTTCCGTAGCCGCGTAGACGGAAATGCCGATTTTGTCGGCAAGCGCCTGCATGGTCATACGGCCGTCGCATTGCAGGGCCGAGACCACTTTCAGGTCGCGTGCTGTGATGGTGATGCGTTGTTCGTTCTGGAACATTGGCCTACCTCAGAACTGCCACAGCATCAGCCAGATGCTGCCTGCCGTCGCGGCGACGGTGACCGCAAGGATGATCCAATCGGAGAGTCTCATCTTCAGCTGTATGCGGTAGGTGCGTCTCACGCCTTGGAGGTTGAGCCCGCGCGATTCCATAGCCCAGCCGACGCTTTGGCTCATTTTGTAGGCGCGGATCAGCACCGCGATGATGATGGGCAGATACGATTTGAACCGGTCCACCAAGCGTACGAATACGTTGCGTTTCTTGCCGGTGGCGTCTTTCTTGCCGCTCAGGTCGAGTCCGCGGGCCCGTTGCGCGGCCGATACGGATTGGAAGATGGAGAAGAACACCGGAATGTAGCGCAGCGCGGTGGCGAGCGTGAGTCCGGCCTTGTACGGCATGCCCAGGGAGGTGAGCCCTCGGATCAGCTTGGTCTGGCTGGTGGTGAACAACGTGAGGAAGCACGCGAATCCGAGCGCCGGAATGCGCAATCCCATCACCGCGGCCATGACGAGGTTCTCTCGCGTGAGTTTCAGCCATCCCCACTGCCACAGCACGTGCGTGCCGGATGGGTCGAAAATCGGCCAGAGCACCACGATGAACACGATGATCACGGCGAGGATCTTCCACACCCAGCCGATGCGTTTCAGCGGCACGCCGTCGGTGATGAGCATGAGATGTTCGATGATCAGAACGTCAAGTATGAACGCCCAGTTGCGCCATACCAGGCACAACACCAACATGACCACGGTGATGAGGAATTTCACACGGGGGTCGGCGCGATGCAGCCAGCCGTCGCCCGGTACATACAAATCGGCGTCCATCAGTGTCGTCCTTCCTCATGCTTGGTGACTTTCAGCAGCACATGCGTCGCCGAAACGGGCCCATTGGATTTACGCGGTTTGCGGATGGTCCGAGATTGCTTCTGCGCCGCTTCGGACCTGTCGATCGGCCCATACTGCACGACTTTTCCGTCCTCCAATTCCAGCACATGCGTGCAGTACCGGTATACCGCGCGCATGTCGTGGCTGATCATGACGATGGTGACGCCGCGCTGGTTGAGTTTCTCGATGGTGCCGAGGAAGCGTGCTGCGAGACGGTGGTCGAGACCGGCCGTAGGCTCGTCGAGCACGAGGATCGGCGTGCGCATTGCAAGCACGGATGACAGCGCCACCGCACGGCGTTCGCCGTAGCCGAGCGTGGCCGGCGAGACGTCTTCATAACGGTGCAGGTCGAACAGCGTCAGCATCTCGTCGACACGTTTGAACACGGTGGCTCCGTCCAGTCCAAGCGCGGTAGGACCGAATGCGATTTCCTCCTTGGTGGTGGAGCAGAAGATCTGATGGTCGGGATTCTGGAAGACGAATCCGACGTGGGCCGCCATTTCGCCGACGCTGTGTTTGGAGGCGTCGAGCCCATCCACCGTCACCGTGCCCTGCGTGGGTCGGATCAGTCCGTTCAGGTGTTTGGCGAGGGTGGTCTTGCCGGAGCCGTTACGTCCGATGAGTCCGATGAATGAGCCACGTTCGATGTCAAACGTCACGTCGTCCAGAGCTTTCGATGCATTGCCGCCGCGCTCATATTGGTAGGAGACATGGTCCAGGCTGATGACCACGTCCTTGGACCGTTCCGGCTGATTCTTTTTGTCCTTCTTATGCTTTTTGCCCTGCTGTACGGCCTTGACCTGCGGCAGTGGATCGTCCGCGACCTGCACGCCGGAGGATTCCAGCAGTCCTTTTTCACGGACGAACAGGCTGGCGTCGCCGTTGCGCACCAATTCCCCATTGACCATGAACAGCACTTGGTCGGCCCAATAGGCGATATGCTCCGTGTCCTGTTCCGCCATGATCACCGTCATGGAACGGGTCTGCCGGATGCGTTCAAGCACATCGAAGACTTCCTGCTTGCCTTCCGGATCGAGCGCCGCAGTCGGTTCGTCAAGGATGAGCACGTCGGGTTCCGCCGCCAATGCCGCCGCGATGGCCACACGCTGCATCTGCCCGCCCGACAGGCTGGCCGGCACGCGCTTGCGGTAGCCGGTCATGCCGACCAGATCGAGCATGACGTCGATCTGCTTGTCGATGATGTCCGGTGCGATGCCGCGGTTTTCCAAAGGAAAGGCGATCTCATCCTCAACGCTCGCGCAGAACAGCTGCGCTTCGGGATCCTGCTGCACGTAGCCGATACGTTCGGACAACGCCGATACGGAATGACGGCTGGTGTTCATGCCGTTGACTTCCACCAGTCCGGTCATGGTGCCGTCCGCCAGATTCGGGATGATTCCGGCCAAAGCCATGCACAGGGTGGATTTGCCGGCGCCGGTCGGTCCAATGACGCCCACGAACGAGCCTGATTTGATATCGAAGCTGACATGCTTGAGGCTATCCACCGGCTTGCCGCCATCCACCAATGGCTCATACTGCCAACTCAAATCACGTACCGTGATCATGCGCTCTTCTCCATATCTTTCAGCACATCAGCCCATTGCACCGGCCGCGAACACAGCCACTACGGATACTATATGAACGAATATGTATAAATAAAGCCCGTGGAATCGCCGTTCATCGGTGAACCCACGGGCTTTATTTATACAAGACAATAATGTATCACTCGCCGGCCTTGACGCTGAGGTTGCCGAGTCGCACCAGCGGCGGATAAGCCTTGCGCACCGCGGAGAACAGTGCGAAGCCAACGATCAGGCCGACAACCATCTGGAATGAGTTGCCGATGATTTCGCCTAGGGCCGGACCGAAGCCGGACAGGATGCCGCCGGCGATGAAGTAGCCGAACACCTTCCACACGCCGGCCACCAGAGAGCCGATGACGACGTTGGCCGGTTTGAATTCACGGACCAGCAGACCCACGAGCACCGCCTGCAGACCGTCGATGATGAAGGTGAAGATTGCCCACTGCGGGTATCCCGAGATGAGGTCGGACAACGCCGGTCCAAGACCGCCGATGATGCCGCCGACCCACGGGCCGAACGCATAGGAGCTGAAGAAAATCATCGTGTCGGACAGGTTGAGGTATCCACGGGTCGGGGTCGGAATCTTCACGAACATGGTCAGCACGGTGGTGACCGCGGTCATGATGGCGATCAACGGGATGGTGTTGACCTGAATAGCTTTCTTGATATCGTTCTTGACGTCCTGCGCCATAATACAGTCTTCTTCTCTCTTTTTTACCAAAATAGCAAAATCATCTTGCTTTTCCTACGATTTGTAAAAAATCGCAAGGAATTTCTTTCGATGTATCAAATTGCGACATACCATATCGCAATAAGCGAAAATTTTATCCCATCCGCGTTACAAGCGCAGTGCAAAACGGGCGGCCCGCAACACCCCCTTCTCATGGTGCAGCGGACCGCCCGACAGTTGTTTCAGACCAAAGTCACTTGGCCAGACCGGATTCGCGCAAGGCCTTGAAGCCGCTTTCGAGGTCCTCGATGATGTCGTCGATGTTCTCCAGTCCGATGGACAGGCGGATGGTGCCCTGGTGGATGCCCTGGTCCTCGAGCTCCTCCAGCGTCTCCTGGGAGTGCGTGGTGGAGGCCGGGTGGATCACGAGGCTCTTGGCGTCGGCCACATTGGCCAGCAGGCTGAACAGGTGCAGGTTGTCGATGAACACGCGTGCCGCGTCCTTGCCGCCC
>OGCN01003307.1_pt1 | contig 15743 bp, 15 predicted proteins | sample 1570181 | NCBI WGS metagenome assembly OGCN01 (sample SAMEA4370584, study PRJEB24528) | human gut metagenome | reverse complement strand
CTCTCTGAGACTGACAATAGACAGAGAAAACACGGAGGAACAGGTAGACTTTATTCTGGAAAAGCTGCCCGGTCTGGTACAGCGGCTGAGAGATATGTCTCCCGTTTATCCTGGCAAAAAGGCTTGATAGAAGAAAAACAGACGTTTACTTTAGACATTCATATAAATTGGAACACCAAGGAGGAACTTTGAAATGGAATATAGCGAAAAGGTAATGGATCATTTTATGAACCCAAGAAATGTAGGCGAAATTGAAAACGCAAGCGGCGTTGGACAGGTCGGCAATATGAAATGCGGCGATATCATGAAGGTATATTTGCAAATTGAGGATGGCAAAATCGTTGATGCAAAATTCAAAACCTTTGGCTGTGGTGCCGCAGTTGCGACAAGCTCCATGGCGACAGAGCTGGTAAAGGGCAAGAGTATTCAGGAAGCATTGGAGGTAACCAATAAAGCAGTCATGGAAGCGTTGGACGGTCTGCCTCCCGTAAAGGTACACTGTTCCTGTCTGGCAGAGGAGGCGCTGCGTGCCGCTCTGTGGGATTATGCACAGAAGAACAATATTGTCATTGATGGACTGGAGCCTCCCGTAAATGACATTGACGAAAGACATCATCAGGCTGAATGATAGAAGCACCAAAGAAAAAGGAAACGAAACAGAACACAGAAGATAAAACTCATAAAAACTCAGAAATTTTCAAAAAACTCTCAAAAACTCATTTTATTACACCCCTCTAAACTAATAAAAAATCCCTTTCCGAAAGGAAGGGGATTTTTTATGCAGAAATTTTTTATTTCAAAAGGGATTCATAGCACTGCAGGACAGCTGAGAGACCTTCTTCAAAGGTGCCGTTATTTTCTGCGATGGCTTCTGCCGCCGCGGTATAAAGGGGCAGGCGTTCCTGATAAAGCTTCTGTGCCGCCGCCTGATCGGGGGCAAGGGGTCTGCCGTTGCCCGTCTGGAGCAGGTCTGCATCGCGTTTCAGCCAGATGAGTCTGCCGTTGCGCTTAAGGTATTCGACATTCAGGGGGTTTTTGATGATGCCGCCGCCTGTGGCAATGACGAGGTTATTCCGGGAAGAAACCTCATGGATGACCTTTGTTTCGATTTCGCGGAAGGCGGGCTCTCCTTCCTTTGCGAAGAATTCGGCAATGGGCATTTTGATGCGCTCGATAATCAAATCATCGGTATCGACAAAGCCTTTGCCCAGCTTTTCTGCCGCCCTTTTGCCAATCGTGCTTTTGCCGCCGCCGCTCATGCCAACCAGAACAAGATTGGAGCGTTCCTTTAAGAGGGGCGTATTGATTTCGGCAATGCGGGCATCCTCCAGATGGGTATCCAGAAAGATTTCTACGGCATATTTTGCCTGTGCAACGAGCATTTCCAGACCGCCTGCGGCACGAATCCCACGCTTTTCCGCCTCCAGAACAAGCTGGGTACGCAGGGGGTTATAGACAACATCCGCAACGCCTTCGAGCGCGGTGAAGCGGTCTAAATCAATGGGGCAGTCATCGGAGTTCGGATACATTCCGACAGGAGTGGTATTCACGATGATTTTTGCATCGGCATGATTTTTATAACATTCTGCATAGGTGACGGTTTCCGGATATTCCTTATAATATACGGTGATAATTTCGGATGCACCCAATTCTTCCAGAACGGCAATGACAGCCTTGGACGCGCCGCCCTTACCCAGAACCAATGCTTTTTTACCGGCAACATCAATACCGTTTTTCTGGAGCAGATAACGGAAACCGTAAAAATCCGTATTATAGCCGCAAAGCCTGCCGTTTCTGTTGACAACCGTATTGACTGCGCCGATTTTCTGCGCGCGGCTATCTACCTCATCCAGATAAGGGATAACCGTTTCCTTATAGGGAATGGTTACATTTAAGGCAGAAAACTGCTTTTCTCGCAGGAAAGCATCCAATTCATCTCTTGTTAAGGGAATCAGATCATAGGTATAATCCGCCAGCTGTTCATGAATGATTTTAGAAAAGCTGTGTCCCAGCTTTTCTCCGATTAGTCCGTATCTCATCAGAAAGTCACCTCGTATCTTTTGTATTTTCTATGGAACAATAGTTTCTCTCTATCTTAATGCAAATAAAGGATTTATGCAATCTCTTTTGCAAAAGAAAAGATTAAAGTTTTTGTAATATTTTTCATTGTATTTTTGTGGTACAATATAAAATAAAAACCAAATGGGAAAACAAAGGAATCAGGTGAAAAAATGAATCGATTTTTGAAAAAAATATGTACCGGCATTTTATGCGGTGTGCTTGGCGTGGTAAGCATCGGGGCGCAGGAGGCCTTTGCGGCAGATGCGAAGGAGATGCGTGCTGTCTGGATTTCAACGGTATACAGTGCGGACTATCCTTCTACAACGAATAATGCAGAAACGCAGAAGAATGAATTTATTCAGAAGCTGGAGCAGGCGCAGGCGTTGGGCTTGAATACGGTTGTGGTGCAGGTGCGCCCGAAGGGGGATGCGCTGTATCAGTCCGATCTGAATCCATGGAGCGCTGTGCTGACAGGAGCGCAGGGGACAAATCCCGGCTATGACCCGATGGCGTTCATGATTGCGGAAGCACACAAGCGCGGCATGGAATTTCACGCATGGATGAACCCTTATCGCATTACGACATCCGGAACGGATGTATCCGCACTTTCTGCGGACAACATGGCAAGAAAGCATCCGGACTGGATTCTGACCTACAACGGGGCAATGTATTATGACCCTGCGAATGAGGAGGTACAGCAGTATATCTGCGATACGGTAAAAGAGGTTGTGGAAAAATATGATGTGGATGCCATCCATTTTGATGATTATTTCTATCCTTCCAATTATCCCCTGCCTGAGGGCGAAACAAGGGAAGGCGCAGTGGCGCAGGAGCGCCGCGACAATGTGGATACGTTAATCAAAAAGGTATATCAGACGATTAATACAAAAGCCTCTGTGGAATTCGGCATCAGCCCGATGGGAATCTGGAAAAACAGCACCTCTGACGAGGCGGGCTCCGCAACACGCGGCTCCGAAGGCTATTATACGGTTTACGGAGATGCGAAAAAATGGGTAGAAAAAGGCTGGGTAGATTACATTACACCGCAGATTTACTGGGAGCAGGGCAATGCCTATGCCGATTATGAGACACTGGTGAAATGGTGGAGCGACGTGGTCGAGGGGACTGACGTAAAGCTTTATATCGGACAGGGGATTTACAAGGATTCCGTTGCGAAGGAGATTGCACAGGAAATGCAGGTCAATGAAAAGTACAACGTGGACGGCAGTATGTTCTTCAGTCTGCGGGATTTGCTGAACAACAGACAGGGCTGTGCGGATGCGGTGAAGGCATATTATCAGACAGCGACAAAACCGACAGAGCCAACAACACCGACAGAACCGACCACCCCGACCGAACCGGAAGCACCTGTTACGATTGAAAAGAAATATGCCGTCGCAGGCAGGGCAAAGGTACCGGAGAACGGCAAGGCGGTGGATTTCCAGACATACACGATTGACGATTATACCTATTTTAAGCTGCGCGATGTTGCAGGTGCGGTAAATGGGACAGCGAAGCAGTTTCAGACCTACTGGGACGAAAGCAAGCAGGCGATTGAGCTGTTCCGTGGTGTGCCGTATTCCTCCTCTGTGAGCGGCGCGGCAGGCAGATATGGCGATACCTATGGCACAACCTCTACTGCAAAGCTATACTGCGATGGGGAAAGAAAGAGTGTGAGTGCCTATACCATCAACGATTATACCTATTATAAGCTGCGCGATCTGGCGAAGCTGCTGGATATGGGCGTGACATGGGAGGAAAGCTCGGCTACCATCGGCATCAACACCGCAAAAAGCTATCAGTAAGCCAGTGACGGGTCGGAAGGAGAAAGAGATGTCCCTTTTTAAGAAATTGCAGGAAAAGAGAACGGCGGAGCGTGTGCGAAAATCCGAAAGGATGCAGAGCTTTACCATGCAGGCGGAATTGAGCGCGACCATCGTCAGTGTAAGGCTGTTGGACGGCACGGAAGCGGAAACGAGATTTCTAGTGGAATATGCCAACGGCGAGAAGAAGGAGGAAGCTGTTAAGAATGACAGTGAAAGATTTCAGGAGCTGAGCATGTATTTGGGCTAAAGGGAATTTCTTGCACGGCTTCGGAGCGCTGCGAGGGAATTTTCTGAAAAAGCCTTGCAAACAAAGGAAAGAAGTGGTATAGTAATACAAAGTAATGATTATAAACGTTGGTGAAAAGAGTGGGTAGAACAACCCGCTCTTTGTTATTGTAGGGGGAAAGCCCTAATCAGATTTTTGTAAGACGGAAAAAGAAAAACGAAAAAGAGGTGTAAAAATGGCGAAACCAAACAATACAGAAGCAAAGGTGCTGCCCATTCTGGAGCCGATTATTGCAGAAAAGGGGCTGGAACTGGTGGATTTGGAATTTGTAAAGGAAGGCGTAAACTGGTATCTGCGTGTTTATATTGATAAGGACAGCGGCGTAAATATTGATGACTGTGAAGCGGTCAGCCGTGCGCTTGAGGTGAAGCTGGATGAAAAAGATCCCATCGAGCAGGCCTATATTTTGGAGGTAAGCTCTCCCGGTATCGACAGACCGCTGAAAAAGGATGCGGATTTTGTGAAATATCAGGGAGAAATCATTGATGTGAAGCTGTATAAGGCGCAGGACGGCAGCAAGCAGTATCAGGGCAGGCTGCTGGGATTGGAAGACGGCGTGCTTTCCATCGAGGAGGAAAACGGAAACGTAGTGAAATTTGAGCAGAAGGATACCGCCAGCGTGAGATTGGCAGTTATTTTTTAAGCTAAGGGAGGAATTTGGAAAATGGACAGTAAAGAATTTTTGGATGCGCTGAATCTGGTTGCAAAGGAAAAGGGTATTGATAAGGAAGTTGTATTTGAGGCAATCGAGGCATCCCTGGTTTCTGCATGCAAGAAAAACTTCGGCACAAGCCAGAATATTAAGGTGGTTATCGACAGAGAATCCGGCAATGTTGCCTGCTATGCGCAGAAAACCGTTGCAAGCCCTGTGGAAGATCCGCAGCTGGAAATCTCTCTGGAAATGGCAAGAGTGCTGAACCCCAACTATGTGGTTGGCGATGTGGTGGATCTGGAGGTAACACCGAAGGACTTCGGCAGAATTTCCGCACAGACCGCAAAGCAGGTGGTGGTACAGAAATTCCGCGAGGCAGAAAGAGAAATTCTCTTTAACCAGTACATTACAAAGGAAAGAGAGGTTGTAACTGCCATCGTACAGAGAAAGGAACGCAGAAATGTTATCGTGCAGATGGGCAAGATTGATGCGATTCTTTCCGCAAACGAACAGATTCCCGGCGAACAGTATAACTTTATGGATCGCATTAAGGTGTATGTACTGGAGGTAAAGCAGACCACAAAGGGCCCTCAGATTTTTGTTTCCAGAACACATCCTGAGTTGGTAAAGCGTCTGTTTGAACAGGAGGTGCCCGAAGTACATGACGGTACAGTGGAAATCAAGAGCATTGCAAGAGAAGCCGGAAGCAGAACAAAGATTGCCGTTTATTCCAAGAATGAAAACGTGGATGCACTGGGTGCCTGTGTTGGGCAGAACGGCTACCGTGTCAATGTAATCGTAAGCGAGCTGGGCGGCGAAAAGATTGATGTGATCAACTGGAGCGAGGACCCCAAGGAATTTATTGCGGCAGCACTCAGCCCCTCTAAGGTTCTGGAGGTTGCACTGAACGAAGCAGAGCAGAGCGCGAAAATCGTGGTGCCCGACCATCAGCTTTCTCTGGCAATCGGCAAGGAAGGGCAGAATGCAAGACTTTCCGCAAAGCTGACAGGCTGGAGAATCGATATCAAGAGTGAAACACAGGCAAGAGAAACAAACTTCTTAGCAGAAGACCCCGTAACGGAAGAAGCGGCGGAGGAAACAACGGCAGAAGAAACAGCAGCAGAAACAGCAGATGAGGCTGTAGAAGAAGAAGCAGCAGAGGAAGATGTAACAGCGACAGAGGAAACGGCAGAAGGCGAAGCAGAAGCGTAAGAGGGAGGGGAGTATATGAAGCAAAGAAAAGTACCTCTCAGAAAATGTACCGGCTGTCAGGAAATGAAAAATAAAAAGGAGCTGATTCGCATTGTACGAAATGATGCAGGCGAATTTGCCTTAGACCGTACGGGAAAGCTGCCCGGACGCGGTGCATATATCTGTCCCAATGCGGAATGTCTGGCGAAGGCGCAGAAATCCAAGGGGCTGGAGCGCTCCTTTAAGGTGGCTGTGCCGAAGGAAGTGTATGAGCAGCTGCTTCAAGAATTGGAGAAACAGACCAATGAATAAATTTTTTTCCCTTCTGGGGCTTTGCAAGCGGGCAGGAAAGCTTGTTGCAGGCGAGGTGGCCGCAGAACAGGCGGTGCGTAAAAAACAGGCATATCTGCTCATTTTAGCGCAGGATGCATCGAAGAATACAAAAAAGAAATTTACAAATTCCGCAGTGTATTATGAACTGCCCTTGGCAGAAATCGGAACCAAGGAAGAACTGGGCAGAGCCATTGGCGCAGAAATGCGCTCCATTATTGCGATTACAGAAAAGGGCTTTGCAAAAAAACTGAAAGAGCTTGCGGATGATAATATAGAGAATAGAACGAAGGTCGGTGAAGGCTGATTTTCGAGAAAGACGAGGTGTTGTGGAATGTCCAAAATCAGAATTTATGAACTGGCAAAGCAGCTTGGCGTTGCCAATAAAGACTTAGTAGCAAAAATCAACAGCATCGGCATTGAAGCAAAAAGCCACATGGCAATGCTGACAGAGGAAGAAGCCGCAAAGGTGACGGCGTTATATCAGCCGAAGAAGGAAGAACCCAAAAAGGATGCACCGAAAAAGGATGCACCCAAGCAGAATCAGCCCAAGCAGAACCGGCAGAAGCAGGATGGGCAGAAAAAGGAAAATGACCGCAGACAGGACGGCAACAGACCTGCGCAGAAAAAGGACAACAGAAACGAAGGCAGAAGCAACGAAAACAGAAACGAAAGCAAGCAGGGCAAGGGCAATAATAACAACAATAACAATAATAATAACAAGCAGGGCGGTCAGAATAACAAGGGCGCACAGCAGCAGGGCAAGAAGGACAACAATAAAGGCAAGGACAAAAAAGACAAAAAGGGGAATAAGAACGGCCAGAAGGTAAGAGAAAACCCCATGGAGCGCAGAAGACGTGAAATGGAGGAGGAAGCAGCACTGATGGCAGAGCTGGCGGCACTGGAGGCGGAGGAAGCAAACGCAGATCCCGTTATCAAATATATTCCCGAAAGCATTACCGTAAAGGATCTGGCTGAGGTTCTGGGCAAAAAAGGCTCCGATCTGGTTATGAATCTGATGAAAAAGGGCAAAATGCTTGCCATCAATGCAACATTGGATTTTGATACCGCGGCTTCCATCGCAGAGGAATACAACGTGATTCTGGAGCAGGAGGAAGAAAAGGATATCATGGAGGAAGCCTTTGGCGCAGAGGAGGAAGAGGATGAATCCAAGCTGGAGGAAAGACCTCCCGTTGTTGTTGTAATGGGGCATGTTGACCACGGCAAAACCTCTCTGCTGGATGCCATCCGTCATTCCAGCGTAACAAAGGGCGAAGCAGGCGGCATTACACAGCATATCGGTGCATACACCGTTCAGATTGACGGCAAGCCCATTACCTTCCTGGATACACCCGGTCACGAGGCATTTACGGCAATGCGTATGCGCGGCGCGCAGATTACAGATATCGCGATTCTGGTTGTTGCGGCGGATGACGGTGTAATGCCCCAGACAGTAGAAGCAATCAACCATGCGAAGGCAGCAGGCGTTGAAATTATCGTTGCCATCAACAAGATGGATAAGCCCTCCGCAAACCCCGACCGCGTAAAGCAGGAACTGACAGAATACGGTCTTCTGGCAGAGGACTGGGGTGGTACAACCGTTTGCGTTCCTGTATCTGCACACACAAAGGAAGGCATTGATAACCTGCTGGAAATGATTATTCTGACAGCAGAAATGAAGGAGCTGAAGGCAAACCCCAACAAGAAGGCAAGAGGTGCTATCATCGAAGCACAGCTGGATAAAGGACGTGGCCCTGTTGCAACCGTACTGGTACAGAGCGGCACCCTGCGTGTGGGCGATCCTGTGGTTGCAGGCCCTGCATACGGGAGAATCAGAGCGATGACAGATGATAAGGGCAGACGCGTGAAATCCGCAGGCCCCTCCACTCCTGTTGAGATTCTGGGGCTTTCTGAGGTTCCTGCAGCAGGTGACAGCTTCTATGTAGCGGCAAACGAAAAGCAGGCAAGACAGCTTGCGGAAAGCGTTATCGCAAAGAACAGAGAAACACTCATTAGCCAGACACCCCAGAAGGTATCTCTGGATGATCTGTTCAACCAGATTCAGAGTGGCAACATGAAGGAGCTGGGGATTATTGTAAAGGCGGACGTACAGGGCTCTGTAGAGGCAGTACGTCAGTCTCTGGAAAAGCTGACAAACGAGGAGGTACGCGTGCGCGTGATCCATGGCGGCGTTGGTGCGGTTACGGAAAGCGACGTGCTTCTGGCATCCGCATCCAATGCGATTATTATCGGCTTCAACGTGCGTCCTGAGCCTGCGGCAAAGGCATTTGCGGATGAGGAAAAGGTGGATATCCGCCTGTATCGTGTTATCTATAACGCGATTGAGGATATTCAGGCTGCCATGAAGGGTATGCTTGACCCCATTTACGAAGAAAAGGTTCTGGGCCATGCAGAGGTACGCCAGATCTTTAAGGCATCCGGCGTTGGTACGATTGCCGGCAGCTATGTGAAGGACGGTAAATTCGTGCGAAATTGTCAGGTTCGTATCGTGCGTGACGGTATCGTTGTGTATGAAGGCGATCTGGAAAGCCTGAGACGCTTCAAGGATGACGTAAAAGAGGTTGCAGCAGGCTATGAATGTGGTCTGGTGTTCAAGAAATTCAATGACGTGAAGGAGGGCGACTGGATCGAAGCCTTCACTATGGTAGAGGTACCTCGCTAATTTTGAAATAAAAGGTGAGAGATTATGAAAACAAATAACAGACTTTCTCGCATCAATGACGAGATTATGAAGGAGCTTTCCCAGATTATTCGGGCAGAGCTGAAGGACCCCCGCATTGGTGTGATGACAAGCGTGATCCGTGTGGAAACGACGCAGGATTTGAAATACTGCAAGGTTTATGTTTCTGTACTGGGTGACGAAAAGGATAAGGAAAATGTAATGAAGGGGCTGCAGAACGCAGGCGGCTTTATTCGCCGGCTGATTGCACAGAGAATTAACCTGCGCTATACCCCTGAGCTGCGCTTTAAGCTGGACGAATCCGCAGAATATGCCATCCACATGGATGAATTGTTCAGCAAAATTGATAAGGAACGCAAGGAAAGAGATGCAGAATGAAAAAAGCAAACAACTCTTTTGATGAAATCATGGAATGGGTTCTGTCGGCGGAAACGATTGCGCTGGCAGGACACACCAACCCCGATGGGGATGCCATCGGCGCCTGTCTGGCACTCGGCGGCGCACTGGAAAAGGCAGGGAAGCAGGTGCAGGTCATTCTGGAAAAATATGCGGATAAATATCAGCTGATTCCGAATGGACATCTGGTTTGCGCGGCAGAGGATGCAAGGCTTCCTGAGCTGTTTCTCGTACTGGACTGCGGTGACGAGGGACGCTTGGGGGATGCGGCGGAAATTTTCCAAAAAGCAGCGAAGAAAATCAATATTGACCACCACGAAAGCAACACCTATTTCGCAGAGCTGAATTATGTGGCGGCGAAGGCCTCCTCGACCAGTGAGATTGTGTTTCAGCTTTTGGAAAACAGACTGCCCATGACGGCGGCAGAGGCGGCAGGGCTTTATGCCGGACTGATTTATGATACGGGCGGCTTCCGCCATTCCTCTACATCCCCCGAAACCATGCGGATTGCAGGGGAATTGATGGGGTATGGGATTCCCTTTACGGAGATTTATAACCGCTTTTTCGACAGCCGCAGCTTTTCGGAATTAAAGCTGATGGGCAGAGCCTTGAGCAATGCAGAGCTGCTGTTTGGCGGCGATGTGGTCTGCTCTCAGATTACGGCGGCGGAGATTGCGGAGCTGGGCGGCAGCAGTAAGGATCTGGATGCCATCATCAATTATCTGAAGGGCGTATTGGGCGCAAAGGTGGCCTGCTTCTTCTACGAAAAGACGGAAACGGATGTAAAGGGCAGTTTCCGCGGCAATGACGGCTATGATGTATGCGCATTGGCGCAGAAATTCGGTGGCGGCGGTCATGTGAAGGCGGCAGGCTGTACCATTTCCGCACCCATTGCCAAAGCCAAGGAAATGGTTCTGGCAGAGGTGGAAAAAATGCTGTAAAAAAGAATTTAAGGAGGTACTGTTTTTTGGACGGTATTTTCAATATTTACAAAGAAAAGGGATTCACCTCCCATGATGTGGTTGCGATTGTCCGCAGAACCATTCACATGAAAAAGGTGGGGCATACCGGCACGCTTGACCCCGATGCGGAGGGCGTTCTGCCGGTTTGCGTGGGCAAGGCGACCAAGCTTTCGGATGTCATTATGGATGGCAGAAAAAGCTACCGCGCCATGCTCCGCTTAGGCATTACCACAACGACGGAGGACGCTTCGGGCGAGGTTCTGGAGACAAAGGCGGTTGTGTTTGATGAGGAAAAAATCCGCGCGGCTGTGGCAGCCTTTATCGGCAGACTGGAGCAGGTGCCGCCGATGTATTCCGCAGTGAAGGTGAATGGGAAAAAGCTGTATGAGCTTGCCAGAAAGGGTAAGGAGATTGCACGAAAGGCACGCACCATTGAGGTGTATGATATTCGGATTCGCAGGTTCCTGCCGCCCGACAGAGTGGAGATGGACATTGACTGCTCGAAGGGGACATATATCCGCACGCTTTGCGCCGATATCGGCAAGGCACTGGGCTGCGGCGGACACATGGCGGAATTGCTGCGGACAGCAACAGGCAGCTTTTCTCTGGAAAACGCCATCAAGCTGGATGATTTGAAGGCACTGGCGGAGCAGGAGAGAGCAGAGGATGCCCTGCTGACGATGCAGGAGGCGCTGAGAGACTTTCCCGTGATAAAAATTGCGGAGGGCTCGACCAAGCTGCTCTATAACGGTGGAAAAATACAGGAAAAATATTTTACAAAGCAGCCGAAGGCATTGCAGGAGGATGAAATCGCAGCGGTTTACGATTTTGAGAATCACCTTGTTGGGCTGTATACACTGAAAAAAGAAGAAACGAATTTTTACATCAAACCGTTTAAAATGCTGGTATAAAGCAAGGATTTTTATACTTGTAAAAGGAGTAAAAAAATGGAACATATTACTGACACGCGAATTGAGCAGAGCGAGCCGACGGCTGTGACTCTGGGGAACTTTGATGGTCTGCATCAGGGGCATCGTTCGCTGATCAATCTGACAAAACAATTTGCGGAGGAGGAGGGGCTGAAAAGCGTGGTGTTTACCTTCTCTCCCCACCCGATGTTTGTCTTTCAAAGAAAAGAAGATTTTGCCTTAATCGTTGACCCTTCGGAAAAGAAATTCCAGATGGAGCAGATGGGCATTGATATTTATATTGAATATCCCTTTGATATGAACTTTGCGGCAATGGACCCTGAGGACTTTGCAGTGAAGCTGATTTTTGAAAAGCTGAAATGCCAGGTGCTGGTGGTCGGGGAGGATTACCGCTTTGGCAAGGGCGCGGCAGGCAATTATGAAATGCTGAAGCGCCTTGGTGCAGAACGCGGCATTAAGGTCATCGGTGTGCCGAAGGTGCTGCATGGGGATGAGAGAGTCAGCTCCTCCCGTATCCGCAGATGCCTTCTGGAAAAGAATCTGGAAGAAGCAAACCAGATGCTGACGGTGCCTTATTTTATCCTTGGTACAGTAAAGGAAGGGAAAAAGCTGGGCAGAACCATCGGCTTCCCTACGGTAAATATCGAGGCGCATCCGCTCAAGCTGTTCCCGCCCAATGGGGTCTATGCAACAAAAACCTTATATAAGGGGAAATATTATTACGGTGTGACAAATATCGGCAAAAACCCTACCGTAAACGGCACAGTGAAGATTGTGGAAACGTATTTACTGGATTTCAATGAAATGATTTACGGCGAACAGCTACAGACATTTTTCTATAAATTCCTGCGCAGTGAACAGAAATTTCCCAGTGTGGAGGAGCTGCAAAGGCAAATTGCGATCAATGCGGAGCAGGCGAGAGCCTATTTTCACTCTGCGGAGTATGCACATTGGAGAAGCGAGCAGGAAAAATAAAGGCGTGAAAATCGAAAAAAAGCCTGCTTTTCTTGGGAAACTTGCGTAATTTCCTTGAATTTTCCTTGCAAAGATGGGCTTCGTATGGTAAGATACTAATGTTGTAAAACCGAGACTCAGTTTCCGGACACTCCGACCATTACTTAGTCTTTGGGGATACAGAAATAAAAAAACATAAGGTTTTTAAGGAGGAAAACAACAATGGCAGCAACAATCAACAAACAGGAAATCATCGCAAAATATGGCAGAACACCTAACGACACAGGTTCTCCCGAAGTTCAGATCGCACTGCTGACAGCAAGAATCTCTCTGCTGACAGACCACCTGAAAATGCACAAGAAGGATCACCACTCCAGACGTGGTCTGCTGAAAATGGTTGGTCAGAGAAGAGGTCTGCTGAACTACCTGAAGGAAATCGATATCGAAAGATACCGTGCAATCATTGCAGAACTGGGTCTGAGAAAGTAATTTACAGATGACAGAAAAAGGGAGGAGCCAATCCTCCCTTTCTTTTTAAAAAGCAAGAAACGAGTAGGAGGCACTATAGATTTCCAACTTTTTTTGCAAGAAGGGACAGGCTTGCAGGCGAAGTTGAAGATCTATGGTGCGAAAAAACGACATTCAAGAAAAGGAGAATGATTATGTTTAGAAGCTATTCCATGGAACTGGCAGGCAGAACACTGACAGCTGAAATCGGCAGAGTGGCAGAGCAGGCAAACGGCGCATGCCTGATGCGTTACGGCGATACAACCGTTCTGGTAACGGCAACTGCATCCGATAAGCCCAGAGAAGGGATTGATTTCTTCCCTTTGAGCATTGATTACGAAGAAAGACTGTATTCCGTTGGTAAAATTCCCGGCGGCTTTATCAAAAGAGAGGGCAGACCCTCCGAAAAGGCGGTTCTGACAGCAAGATGTATCGACAGACCTCTGCGTCCGCTGTTCCCCAAGGATTACAGAAATGACGTTGCTATCGTTGCAACCGTTATGTCCGTAGATCAGGACTGCGCACCTGAGGTGCTGGCAATGATTGGTGCTTCTCTTGCGCTGAATATTTCTGATATTCCCTTTACAGATCCCGTATCCTCTGTGAATATCGGCTACTGTGACGGCGCACTGGTGGTAAATCCCACTGCGGCACAGAGAGAAACAACCAGACTGAATCTGACCGTTTCCTCCAAGGAGGATAAGGTTATGATGATTGAAGCAGGCGCGGATGAAATTCCCGACGCACTGATGATGGAGGCCATTCATCTGGCATTTGATACCAACCTGCAGGTTGTGAAATTCATTCAGGAAATCACAGCAAAAGAGGGTAAGGAAAAAGCGCCCTACACAGAATATGTAATTCCCGAAGACGCATATCAGCTGGTAACCGGCTTTATCACAGACGCAAGAATGGAGGATGCCGTTTTTGCGGAGCTGAAGCAGGACAGAGATGCAAAGATTAAGGCACTGACCGAGGAGGTTACAGAAACCCTGACAGAGCAGCTGACAGCAATGGTTGGCGAAGAAACGGATATCGACGCACTGATTGGCGATATTATTTATAAATTCCAGAAAATGACGGTAAGAAGAATGATTCTGAGAGACCACAAGCGCCCCGACGGTCGTGGCATTGAAGAAATCAGAAAGCTGTCCGCAGAGGTAGACGTTCTGCCTCGTGTGCATGGCTCCGCGCTGTTCTCCAGAGGACAGACACAGGCATTGACCGTAACCACATTGGGGGCAATCAGCGAAGGACAGAGATTGGATGGTCTGGATACAAACGAAACAGGCAAGAGATACATCCATCACTATAACTTCCCCGGCTTCTCCGTAGGCGAAGCAAAAACCTCCAGAGGTCCCGGCAGACGTGAAATCGGGCATGGCGCACTGGGCGAAAGAGCATTGCTGCCCGTTATCCCCAGTGAGGAGGAATTCCCTTATGCAATCCGTCTGGTTTCCGATATTTTAAGCTCCAACGGTTCTACCTCTCAGGCATCCATCTGCGGCTCTACACTGTCCCTGATGGCGGCAGGTGTTCCCATCAAACGCCCTGTTGCAGGTATTTCCGTAGGTCTGGTAACAGGCGAAAACGATGATGATTTCATCGAAATCACAGATATTCAGGGCGTTGAGGACTTCTTCGGCGATATGGACTTTAAGGTTGCGGGCACAAGCGAGGGTATCACAGCCATCCAGATGGATATGAAGATTCATGGCTTGACCTTCCCGATGATTGAGCAGGCATTTGCGCAGACAGGCAGAGCAAGAGATTACATTCTGAATGAGGTTATGCTGAAGGCAATCGCAGAGCCCAGAAAAGAGCTTTCTCCTTATGCACCGAAGATTGCACAGATGCAGATTGATGTGGAAAAAATTGCTGAGGTTATCGGCGCAAGAGGTAAGGTTATCAAGAAGATTGTGGAGGAATCCGGCTGTGAAATTGATACAGAGGATGACGGCACCATCTACATCAAGGGCATTGATCCCGCAGGTATCCAGATGGCAAAGGATATGATTACCGCAATCGTTTCCGATCCCGAACCCGGCACGATTTATCAGGGTACTATCACAAGACTGATGACCTTCGGCGCATTTGTTGAAATCGCACCCGGCAAGGAAGGGTTGATTCATATTTCCAAGATTTCCAACAAGCGTGTGGCAAAGGTTGAGGACGTTCTGGCTGTTGGCGATAAGGTTTCCGTGAAGCTGATGGAAATTGACAAGCAGGGCAGACTGAACTTCTCCATGAAGGATGCCATGGAAGCAGAAGAAAACAAATAAGATTTTGAAAATAAAATAGCAGTAAAACGCAGGCAGGGGCTGTTTGCAGGTGTAAGCCTGTAAACCTCCTGCCTTTTTTATCAGGCGCAGAGCGAAATTTTATCGGAAAGAGGATGGAAAAGACTGCATAAAAACAGAAATTTTTCTCATGATAGAAACAGAAAGCTGATTTAGGAGAGATGGTATGGTTACAATCAGAACACTGGACAACGGCATAAGGGTCGCACTGGAATCCATTTCCTATGTCCGCAGCATTTCCTTCGGGATTTGGGTGAAAAACGGCTCCCGAAATGAACTGCCGCAGGAAAACGGCGTGTCGCATTATATTGAGCATATGATGTTCAAGGGGACGAAAAGCCGCACGGCAAGGCAGATTGCGGAGGAAATGGATGCGCTCGGCGGGCAGATTAACGCATATACCACGAAGGAATATACCTGCTATCATACCCGTGTGCTGGATAAGCATATTGACCGCGCACTGGATGTGATGAGTGATATGCTGCTGCATCCCTTGATTGCACAGGAGGAGGTGCAGAAGGAGCGCAATGTCATTACAGAGGAAATTTATATGTACGACGATGCGCCGGAGGAGCTGGTGCATGATGCCTTGCAGGATGCCATCTGGCGTGATACCTCCCTGGGGATGCCGATTCTGGGGACGGAGGA
>OGCN01003306.1_pt1 | contig 15747 bp, 16 predicted proteins | sample 1570181 | NCBI WGS metagenome assembly OGCN01 (sample SAMEA4370584, study PRJEB24528) | human gut metagenome | reverse complement strand
CGCCGAGGGTGATCAGTTCTTCGATCTGAGCTGCGTCCGTCGCGTCGTGGGTGCAGCCGGGACGGCAGGCGTCGCCCAAGCTCAGGGTAACGTCGTATTTTTCACAGATGTCGAGGAGACGGTCATAGTATTCATAGAAGGGGTTTTCCTGATTGTTCATTTCCATCCAGGCAAACAGCAGCGAGCCGCCGCGGGATACGATATTGGTCAGGCGGGGGTTCTTCTTGATACGTTCAGCCGTCTTGCGGTTCATGCCGCAGTGGATGGTCATGAAGTCTACGCCGTCTTCTGCGTGCTGTTCGACGACGGAGAAGAATTCATCTACAGTAATATCCTTCAAGTCTTTTTCCAGCATGCCGACGGCGTCATACATGGGAACGGTACCGATCATAGCCGTAGACATATCGACGAGCTTGCGGCGGAATTCGCGGGTCTTGCCGAAGTTGCTCAAGTCCATGATGGCTTCAGCCTTCATGTTGATGGCGTTCTGCACCTTCTGCAGTTCCAATTCATGGTCGTTATGTTCCGGCGATACGCCGAGGTTGACGTTGATCTTCGTACGGCAGTCCTGACCGACAGCTTCCGGAGAAAGGCTGGTATGAAGTTTATTGGCCGGAATGGCAACTTTGCCTTCGGCTACGAGCTTCATGAGTTTTTCCATGGGCATTTTTTCTTTTTCCGCAACGATTTGCATCTGCGGCGTGACGATACCTTTGCGGGCTGCGTCCATCTGAGTTGTGTAAGTCATAAACGTACCTCCTGCTAATGAGTTTAACCTAAATATAGAAAATAGAAACAGGTAAATAAAAAAGCTCACCTCCGCAGGTGAGCTTTATAATCCCGTAAAGCTTCCCTACGTCGGCATTATCCGAATCAGGTCCATAAGGGACAAGCGCGAATCCAAACGCTTTCTCAGCCTTGCGGCGCCCCTAGCTTTTTTAGTTATCTCGCTTTATTATAATATACTTGCGTAGATAATGCAAATATAAATTATCGTCCGGCAAATTGACGGCAGCATCGCTCCTATGTTTCCGGAAGATATTTTTATGCAGAAAAAGGCTGCGGCCGATTGGAGGTACAATAACTCGGATTAGATAGTTTTTGTTGCCCTTTACAAATTACAGGAATCCTCCTCCCCGTTTCTTATCTGGGTTTCAGCGGACCGTAAAAGTACGAGGCCGTCGCGCCGCCGTCAATGAGGAAATCGGCACCTGTAATAAACGCGCCTTTTTCGCTCAGCAGCAGCTCCGCCACGTGGGCTATTTCGTCAGCCGTTCCTGGCCTGCCTGCCGGACATTTTGCAAACATATTTTTGTAAAAATCGCCGCGCGGACCGTTAAATTCGTCCTGGGCCAGAGGCGTTACAATAATCCCCGGCGAAATAGAATTGATGCGGGCGCCACGCATTCCCCAGCGAACTGATTCAGCCATCACTCTCTTGACGTTGCAGCGTTTAGCCAGCTGATAGGCATGAAGGGTATCACGGATACGCGAGGGATGCAGCATATCCAATGTCAGCAGGTCTTCGGCAGGCGTACAGGCCAGCAGTTCGTCTTCTTCCGGACTAAGAGCCGACAGACGATGCCCTGACTGACTGGAAATAGTTACGCCGACACCTCCGTCGGCGATGACCTTGCCGACTTCTTCCAGCAAAACGGCCGTACCATACAAGTCAACATTTAAAATCGTTTTAATCGGAGCCTGGCTTGGCGATACGCCGGCGGCATTTATTAATACAGAAATATTACCATACGCTCTTCCAACGCTTATATATTCCTGAATAGACGCACGGCTTGCCAAATCCATTTCCATAGGAACGGCATCAAATCCGGCTCCTTGCATCAATCCGGCAGTGCGCTTTGCTTTTTCCAGTATTTTATCTCCTATGATAATCTTCATCCCCGTTCCTGTACGGCGGGCAATAGCCATACCGATGTCTCCTGCACCAACCCACAGCATTACGCATTTTGTCATAAAAATTCTCTCCTTTGCTGTTTTTCATAACAGGCAGCCGTCTTAATCCGTAAGCATCACAGCAGCCTCATGCACCTATTATTGTAGAGACAGGGTCCTAAAACAGCAATCTCGATTTCAGCAGCAATTCATAAGTACTGCTTATGTAAAAACTGCATCTTCATTAAGAGATACAGATGATGACTCATTCATGACGAACTAGTTTTCGCAGCGTTTCAGCAAATTCTTCTATATAATACTGGGTATGCTCCCTGCGCCAAAACAGGCAGTACGTGCGACATAACTGACGCTTCCCCTGGCAGATGGGCAGCCGCCGTATAGACGCGTGAGCCGGCGGCAGCGTGCCCATACGTTCAACAGGCAAAAATCCCCTGTTTCCCAAAACCATCAGCCGGCCTTCTTCCAGCGTAGGGGCAAATAAGAAGCTTCCGCCGAAGTTCAGCGTCTTCTCATAATATTCCTGCTCTGCACGGCGCTGCTCTTTCGTAGAAATCAAGATGCATGGGACAGATTTTAAATCCTGAAGCTGTACCGACTCCTGTCGGCTAAGAGGATGCCGGGCAGACAATTCAGCATAGCAGCTGCACGATAAAAGCTGATAATTCACATAATCGTCAGAAAAGGCTCTCCGCTGATCACTTAGAATAATATCGACGCCGCCATGACGAAGCAAATTATATAATTCTTCATGCGTACCCGTTGCAATATCAATGAACACTTCAGGATATACTTGAGAAAAATCGGCTACAGCCTGATATAATTCCTGGCCGCTGTAGCAGCGCAGATACCCGATGCGCAGCACCGATTCCGCATCGCGTCCGATGCGGGATGTTTCATAACATATGTCATCGACTTCTTTCAGCAGCCCCTTGCAGCGCATATAAAAATATTCACCGGCCGGCGTCAGGGAAAACCGGCGTTTCTCTCGTATCAAAAGGGAAGCGCCTAATTCCTTTTCCAAGGCCTGTACCTGCTGAGATACGGCAGATTGTGAAATATAACATCGCTCTGCCGCATCCGTAAAGCTGCCGCAGTCTACGACAGCCATAAAATACTGTATTTGCCTGAGCAACATCCGTATTGCCTTCTTTCCTTAGTTACTGTTTTTATTATATACATATTTTAATGCCTAGATTGCGGCAATGCAAAAAACATACCTATCTCTGTACTTTATAAAAGACATCGGAAAATGCATCAAGCAAAAAAATGGTACATGCTGCTCCGCTCCCTCGCCTGCTGTGCGCCGTATTCCCCATCAAGGCAGCCTTAGGATATCCCTGTATATCCGGCGTAAATCTGCCCTAAACGGAGACATAAAGGATATATTGCGACAGACCAACAAAAAAAAATCGAGACTCCTTATGAAGTCCCGATTATACTCGAATGACAGGATATATGGCAAAATCATGCAGACACCCGACTATACCGCAGCCATAAGACATGGCCTTCCCTGACGTTTGCTTCTTTCAGATGAAACGCCACAGGCCGGCCTTCCGGAAGAAAAGCCGCCTTGTCAAATAACGACGCAGACTCCGTATTTCCATCTACTACAGGTGCAATAACCCAGCTCAGCTCGTCGATAAGTCCTTCCTGCAAAAAGGATTCATTCATGATGCCGCCGCCGGCAACCATAACTTTATCAACAGAAAAATACTGAACCAGTTTTTCCAGCAAAACAGCACAATGTATCTGCTTTTCGCCGGCAAATACATAAGAAATGCCGATGCTTCGCAAATAGGACAGATAGGCCGGCGATGCAGATTCAGTCAGTACCTCGATAATATGAGCTGCCGGGCGGCCCTTCTTTTCCATCACAGGTGATGAAAAGGCCACAGTGCCCTGAGGATCAACGGCGACGATAAATTGTTCTGCATTCCTTCCGTATGGACTAATATAATCTTCTTTCGGCAAGATCTCTTCTGCAGGCGGCAGTTCCGGCAGCAAGCCGTCAGAATAGCTGCCCAAAATAGTGGCCATGCCATATATGGTTGCCTGGCACTGGTAAACATTTCTCAGCTCGCCGTACAGCTGCAGTACCGGAGCCGTCTCAGCAGCTCCGAAAAAGGGACCGTCGATTTTGCCGTCTACAGACGTGAGCATATGGCATACGACAAAAGGTCGTTTCATTATACTATTCTCCTTTCGATTAAATATATATCATTATCATTTAACTAAATTTAAATATACAGTTCTGCACATTCTATTCCGCAGTGTTTCCTCTTTCCTGCTGCGCCGGTCCTTACGCCTTCGTCGCCGTGCCGCCGAAGACGGCAGACATGGGAACGGACTGGAGGGCCTGATCCAGGGCTGATACTTCATCTGCCGTCAGCATGATATCTGCAGCTCCGGCATTTTCTGCCATTCTTCCTTCCTGACGCGTGCCGGGAATCGGAACGATCCACGGCTTCTTGCACAACATCCAGGCCAATGAAATTTGACTGCACGTCGCTCCTTTGGCTTCTGCATATGTCTGCAGGAGATGCAGCAATTCCTGATTGACGGCAAGGTTCTCTGGCTGGAACTGCGGCATAGCGCTGCGGTAATCGTCTTTGGAATTAAACGATGAATCTCTGCCGTAGCATCCCGTCAAAAATCCATTGGCCAAAGGCGAAAAAGCAACCAGTCCGATACCCAGTTCTTCTAATACGGGAAAGAGCGCTTCGTAATGGCGGGCCATCATGGAGTACCGATTCTGCACAGCCGCAACAGGGCAGACAGCATGGGCACGGCGCAAATACGCTTCGTTCACTTCAGAAATGCCCCAATGAAGAATTTTTCCCTCCTTGATGAGCTCGGCCATAACACCGGCAACGTCTTCAGCCGGAATCCTGGGGTCGACGCGGTGCTGAAAATACAGGTCGATGTAGTCCGTCTGCAGCCGCCGCAGTGAGCCTTCGACAGACCGGCGTATTTGTTCAGGACGGGAATCGGTTATAAGCGGATACGGCGTCGTGCCAGACGACGTATCAAAGACAATGCCGACCTCGTGCCTGCATGTCGCCAGCGCTTTCCCGACAATGCGTTCATTGTCATGGGGATCTGACGGCGTTCCATATACTTCAGCCGTATCAAAAAACGTATATCCCATTCCGACAGCTCGTCGAATACGCCCTATTGCCTCAGAAGGCGCTGTCGGCGCGCCGTAGGCATGAGAAAATCCCATGCAGCCGAGCCCTATAGCAGAAACGGACAATGTATGTCCCAGCAATCGCTGTTTCATCTGTACTGATCTCTCCTTTATCAATGTCAAAAATCTGAACTGACACTTAAATCTTTCTGAGCCTGCGCTTCAGCCAGCCGTCGTTCTAGTTCAGCGCAGACAATGGCTGAGGCGTCGCTGCCCAACAAAAGGCGCTGCGGAGGATTTGGCTGCTCAACCGCATCTACGATAACGCGTCCGGCTTTTTCCGGGTCTCCTGGCTGGTCATGATGGTTTATAATGTGTTCCTTTCGGTTTTTACTGGCTGTTTCTGCATAATCCTTGATTTTCACGGCCGTTCCTTTCAGGGAGTCGTCAAAAAAGCGCGTGCGGAATGCTCCTGGTTCTACAGTCATTACGGTGATGCCAAGGGGTGCTACTTCCTGCCGCAAGGCATCGGAAAGAAGTTCCAGCGCACCTTTTGTCGCTGCGTAATAGCCTGAACCGACGACGGCGCAGACGGCAGCTATAGAGGACACGTTGATAATGGCCCCTGCCTTTTGCCGTCTCATCTGAGGCAGTACCGCTTTCATGAGCGCTACCGGGCCGAAGAGATTCGTCTGAAAAAGTTCAGACACATTATTATCTTCTCCCTCCTCCAGAGCAGCTCTATAACCGTGTCCCGCATTATTGACCAGAACGTCGACAGGTCCGAATCGCTCTTCGGCTGCTTGAAGAGCCTTCCTAATGCTGTCAGGTTTCGTCACATCCAATGCGGCTGCCAGAGCCCTTTGCGGATAAGCCGCTGTAAGGTCCTGCACCGTTTCCAGTCTGCGGGCTGTTGCCACAACCTGATATCCCTTCTGCAGAGCTGCCTTGGCAATGCCTCGGCCAATTCCGCTGGAACAGCCTGTAATAAGCCATGTTTTCATATGTTTTCTCCTTTTCACAATCATTTATACTATTGAAGCTGCCTTTCCCAAAAACAGACGGCCTCGTCAAGCCACCCCTCAGCCGGCGTACCCGTACCGAGACCAAAGCCATGACGCAGTCCTGGATAATGGTGAAATTCCGTGTCAATACCCAAGGCTTTTAATTTTTGAAGACGCCTTTTCATGGTCAGCCAATCAGCAATGCCGTCTTCTTCTCCCACACAGGCATACGTCGGCGGATCGGCAGCGCTGTACTCACTGTACCCCGTATACTGCATGATGACCGCAGCCGGTTTTGGCAAATTTCCTCCGCTAAAAGCAGCCGTTCCATACGATCCGACCCAGGCAGCCATGCGGGCACCAGCAGATCCTCCCCACAAAGAATATCCATAGGTCCTAACTCCCAGCTCATCAGCATGGGCAAAAATGAAGGCAATGGCCCGAGACAAATCTTCACAAGCCTTTTGCGCATCGGGACGGTAAATCAGCGCAAAAGCATTATACCCTCTTTTGGATAATTCCAGCGCCTGCGGAAAGCTGTCATGCATAGCTGCTACATAGGCAAATCCGCCGCCGGCGCTGCAGACGGCAAAAGGCGCACCGGCTCTTCCTTTAAAAAAGAACAATCCCGTATTGTTTTTTTCTGAATCCGCTGCCTTTTCTTCTTCTGTATATATATCATAAAAAATGGTTTCTCCCGCTTCGGCGCGCTTTTTTAAATAGTTGGCTATTTCTACAGTTTTCTTCGGATCTATGCAGCTGTACCACGTCAGCTGCAAGCTGCCCAAGGTACGACCGTTGTAATACCAGGGCTGCTGCGGAAACAGAAGCCGCCCATAGTCAGCAAAAACGGGATCGCCTGCAACGTCTGAAATCGGAGTATATGCAGTATAGGCACCGTCAGTTTGAGAATGAGGCGCCGTCTTCATTTCTCCCCGATACGGCAGCGTCACCTCTTGTGTCTGACTCGTTTCGGCACTGCAGCCAGAGGCAATACACGCCGTCAGACATCCGAACAACCCGAACCACATCGTCTTTGACACAGCTTTCACCTCTCTTTCCATTACAGATTATAAAAAAATCGAGACTTCGGCAGAAGTCTCGATTCGTTAACACATATAATCTATAAGTTAGGAGTCACCATATTTAATTTACATATATCCCAGCTCACAAAGGCTCGAAAAGGTGCCGTCACCGATGATGATGTGATCCAGGACGGGAATTTCCATGACGTGGCCGGCCTGGGCGATTTGTCTCGTCACGGCGATGTCGTCGCTGCTGGGAGACGGGTCGCCGCTGGGATGGTTATGTACCAGTACGACGGCGGCAGCGTTGTACTGAATAGCAAAGCGAAAGACCTCGCGGGACTTTGCCAGGCTGGAATTAATCGTGCCGATGGTCAGCGTCCGCACGGCGATGAGCTGATTTTTCGTCGATAAGTATACGGCGCGGAGTTGCTCCTGCGGCAGGAAGCGCATATCTTCCATGACGTATTCGGCAATGGCCTGAGGCGTGCTGAAATCGGGAGCGTTCTGCTTGACCCGCTGGCGGGCAATGCGCCGTCCCAGCTCGACGGCCGCGCAGATCGTCACGGCCTTGTCGGCTCCTACGCCGCGGATGGCGCACAAGTCGGCTACGCTGGCCTCGCTGAGGTAATAGAGGTTTTCTCCCGGCAGAGAACGCAGCAGGGACCGCGACACGTCCAAGACGGAATGGCCCTTCACGCCCGTGCGCAGCAAAATAGCCAGTAAATCCTGATCCGTCACGGCTTGCGCGCCTTGCTGGAGAAATTTTTCCCGCGGCTTTTCGCAGCAGGCCATAGGCTGGACCGGGCTCATCAGGCATTTACCTTGGCCTTGTGGAGCATCCGGCAGACCTGGGACAAAGGCAGGCCGACGACGTTCGTATAGGAGCCGTTGATCTTGTCTACAAAAGCTGCGGCCCGTCCCTGAATGCCGTAGGCTCCGGCCTTATCCAAGGGATCGCCGCTGGATACGTAGGTTTCAATTTCCTCATCGGTCAGCCGGCGGAACCACACCTTCGTTTCGACGACCTTCGTATATACGTCCTTATCGCGCACCAGAGCCACGCCGGTCAGTACGGAGTGCTTCCCGTTGGAGAGGCGGTGGAGCATGGCCGACGCTTCCTTGGCATTGCGGGGCTTCCCTAAGATTTCGCCGTCTGCGACGACGATCGTATCGGCTCCCAACACCCATTGGCCAGGATATTTTTCAGCGACGTCGCAGGCTTTGCCGACGGCCTGGGCCTGTACGTATTTTTCCGGGTCTTTCTTTTTCGGCGAATCTTCCTGATACGTACTGGGATTCACCATATAGGTAATACCGGCCTGAGTAAGTAATTCGCGCCGCCGCGGCGACCCTGAAGCTAAAATCAACACGGGAATGACCTCCTCTAACTGACGTGACGATAGATAAACAACGCTACGAAGATCCCAAGGATGCTCAGCAAGTTGGGAGCAAAGCGAATGCCAAAATTAATCTGCATGATATATAAGTTCAAATCGACGTTCTGAATATTAAAGATTTCATAATGCTGCGACAGCATGGGCATGAGGTCGCCCAGCTGGATTCCCGATAAAACTTCTCCAAGAATGCCGCCCAACAGGCCGCCTGCCAACAGAAACAATATGAGAAGCAGCACGCCATGAGACCCAAAGGATTTCATAACTTATAGTTCCCCCTCTACCGGTAATGGTGTGATTTCATTATACAGTGTTCCCTGCGGCACTGCAACTGAAATACAAAAACGAACCGGTATTCTCATCGAAATTTAAGACCGATGGAAAGACCGGTTCGTTTTCTCATGCTATTTTAATCTTCTTTTAAGATTTCTCTCATCTTACTGCTTTTTCTGCATCTTGGCCCACGTATCGCGCAGCCCGACGATGCGGTTTACGACGAGGCGTTCCGGCGTCGAGTCCTTGTCGATGACGAAGTAGCCCTGACGGAGGAACTGGAATTTGTCGCCGGCATGGTAGGAAGCCAGAGCGGCTTCGCCCTTGCTGGCAAAGGTTTCCAGGCTGTTGGGGTTGATCTGGGACAGGAAATCCTTCTTGTCGCCTTCGGCGTCGTCCGATTCATCGGTCTTAAACAGGTAGTCGTAGACCCGCGTTTCAACGTCGACAGCGTCTTCGGCGTTGACCCAGTGGAGGGTGCCCTTCACCTTGCGGCCTGCGTTGGCGCCGCTGCCGCTCTTGCTTTCCGGGTCGTACGTGCAGTGCAGCTCGACGATGTTGCCGGCTTCGTCCTTAACGACGTCTTCGCACTTGATGATGTAGCTGTATTTCAGGCGGACTTCCTTGCCCGGAGCCAGGCGGAAGAACTTCTTGACCGGTTCTTCCATGAAGTCGTTCTTTTCGATGTAGATGGTCTTGCTGAAGGTAATCTGACGGGTGCCCATGGCTTCGTTTTCCTGATTGTTTTCCGCCGTTATCGTTTCCGTCTGGCCGTCGGGATAGTTGGTAATGACGACCTTCAGGGGATCGATGACCGTCATGAGACGCGGCGCTTTGAGCTTCAGGTCTTCACGGATGCAGTATTCGAGAAGGGATATGTCGACCATGCTGTCGGCTTTGGCTACGCCGATACGTTCGCAGAAGTCGCGGATGGCTTCGGGCGTGTAGCCGCGGCGGCGAATACCGGAAATGGTCGGCATGCGCGGGTCATCCCAGCCGCTGACGATGCCCTTTTCCACGAGGGTGCGCAGCTTGCGCTTGCTTGTAATCATATTGGTGACGTTCAGACGGGCGAATTCAATCTGGCGCGGCTTCTGGCCTTCCGGGTCGTCCCAGTCTTCGAGGACCCAGTTGTACAGGGGGCGGTGGTCTTCAAATTCAAGGGTGCAGATCGAGTGGGTAATCCGTTCGATGGCGTCCGATACGGGATGGGCGAAGTCGTACATCGGATAAATGCACCATTTGTCACCTGTGCGGTGATGATGGGCATGGACGATGCGGTACAGGACGGGATCGCGCATATTGAGGTTCGGGCTGGCCATGTCGATCTTAGCACGCAGTACTTTTTCGCCGTCGCCGTATTTGCCTTCCTTCATTTCGGCAAAGAGCTTCAGGTTTTCTTCGACGCTGCGGCTGCGGTACGGGCTTTCCTTGCCCGGCGTGCTGAAGGTACCGCGGTATTCGCGGATTTCATCGCCTGACAAATCGTCGACGTAGGCCTTGCCCAATTTGATCAATTTGACGGCGTAGTTGTACAGGGTATCGAAATAATCGGAAGCGTAGAACATGCGGTCGTCCCAGGTAAAGCCCAGCCACTGGACGTCTTCCTTGATGGAATTGACGTATTCTACGTCTTCCTTGGACGGGTTTGTATCGTCGAAGCGCAGGTTCGTAATACCGCCGTACTTTTTGGCGATGCCGAAGTTCAAGCAAATCGATTTCGCGTGACCGATGTGGAGATAGCCGTTCGGTTCCGGCGGAAAACGAGTATGGATGCGCTTTCCATATGTATTTTTTTCGTTATCTTCATCGATAATATTTTCAATAAAATTCTTTGTGATTTCGTTATCCATGAACGAGTCTCCCCTTTATGCCTTATGTATGATGTTTTATTTTATCACAAATTACAGAGCCTTTCTACTTATAAATTCAGCAAACCAGCCGGTTTCTGGCATTTTCAAGATATTTTTCTACAGAATCGCAGCCAAAATTCACCTATATCACATATTGTCGGAATCGTTCTGCATATATTGGCGGCAGGCCTGTTCCAGCAGCGGGAAACAACAGCATCGCTGCATAATTTTTTTGTCAATCGATTTCAGCGTATCGCCCCCGACAAAGAACAGGTTTCGTAACGCCCTTGCAACTTTTATAATGTTCGCTTCGTCTTCTTTGATGTATTCATATTGATGCTGCAGCAGCCGCCGATACTGTTTATCTTGAATTGCGTCGAAATCAATGAGCAGTAATTCCGCGACAGGTACTGGAATCATATTGTTAAAATTAATAGCGCCGTATACGCCTTTATTAATTTTTCTAAAATCTTTTCCGTTTTTCATTTTCAAATGCTTGGGCTTAGCGACGATAAAGGCGCGTAATACGTCACGCCCCCTACTTCTACGACAATTCCTACATACGGTCGCTTTTGATTTTTATTATCCGGCACTTTTTCATCAAACTGCTTTAGATATTGTATATACGTATCGCTGACATGATACAGACGCATAGCTTCTCCTTTTTATACAAAAATAGAGGACGTTTTCACGCCCTCCATCGTTTTTTAGGTCCTCACTTTATGGTAGAGGCTCACCGCTTTCTTTCATTTATATTTTACAAAACATTTCTTCCGCAGTCAATACGCATTCTCGTCTCAGCGCTATATTGCCTATAACATATGTGATATAATAAAATATACATATATCTTTAAGAATTAAAGGAGACGATTGGACATGATGATAAAAAAATTAGTAACCTACGAGGATATGGGCCTGGTGCAGTGGGGCGTCCTCGACGAAACGGAAACAGGCGTATACGGCGCCATCGCCTTGGAAGAGGCCTTTTTTACACCGCTGCCGGAAACGCTTCTCGAATTCATCCGTCAGGGAAATGAAGGCCTGCTGGCCTTAGCCGACGCGCTGGAGCAGAATGAAAAGACCCACGCCGTCGCGGCTCAGCCCCTGGATACGGTTCGCATTATGGCTCCCATTCCTCATGTAGAGCGCAATATTTTCTGCATCGGCAAGAACTATGCCGACCACATTGCCGAATTTGACAAGACCGCCGTGCCGGAGCTGCCGAAATATCCCATGATCTTCACCAAAGCCACGACGTCGGTTATCGGCCCTGATGACCTCATCGATCCCCATAAAAACGTCACCAGCGCCCTCGACTACGAAGGCGAGCTGGCCGTCATCATCGGCAAGGAAGGCTCCGATATTCCCGTCGGCGAAGCCATGGATTACGTATACGGCTTTACGATTTTAAACGACGTGACGGCCCGCGACCTCCAGGCTAATCACGGCCAATGGTTCCACGGCAAGAGCCTGGATACGTTCTGCCCTATGGGCCCCTTCCTGCTCCTGCGGGACGCTGCACCCGATACCTTTACGGTCGTCACCAAGGTCAATGGCGAAGTGCGACAGGACGCGACGACAGGCGAATTTATCTTCACCATTCCCCAGCTCATCCAGACCCTCTCGCAGGGAACGACCCTCCTGCCCGGCGACATCATCGCTACGGGCACGCCGTCCGGCGTAGGCGTAGGCTTCAATCCGCCTAAATTCATCCATTCCGGCGACGTCGTAGAAATCTCCATTTCCGATATTGGAACGCTGACTAACAAAGTAAAATAAAGGGCTATGCAAAAACAGTTTCTCTCTGCCAGATATCTTAGTAGGCTGAGAAGCTGTTTTTCATACAAAACGCCCCGCTCCTAGAGGGAACGGGGCGTTTACGTTATTCATATATCGTTGTCGGGGCTATTACCCGTGCAGTTCCCGATCCAGGGCCTCCAAGCGGGCAATGCGGTTTTCCGTAGACGGATGGGTGCTGAATAAATTCATCAAATTGCCTTTGAGACCCGAGAAGGGATTGATGATGCACATGTGAGCCGTCGACTGGGTCGCGCCGGGCATGACCCGGTAATGGGCGTAGTTGTCGATCTTAGCCAGCGCTCTGGCCAGAGCCAGCGGGTCGTCGATCATGCGGCCCCCTTCTTCGTCGGCCATGTATTCGCGCGTACGGGAAATGGCGAACTGAATCAGCGCCGCCGCAATAGGCGCAATGATAATCGTGCCGATCAGGGCAATGGGATTGGTGCTTTCGCCGTCTTCGTCACGGCCGCCGCCGAAGATAGCCGCCCACTGGGCGATGTTGGCGATCATGGAAATGACGCTGGCGAAGCAGGCGACAATCGTGCTGATCAGGATATCGCGGTGCATGATGTGGGACATTTCATGGGCCAAGACGCCGCGGATTTCGTCTTCGTCCAGCATCTCCATGATGCCCTCCGTAGCCGCGACGGCTGCATGGGAAGGGTTGCGGCCCGTAGCAAAGGCGTTTGGCACGTCCGTCGGAATGACATATACCTTCGGCATGGGAAGTTCCGCCCGCCGGGCTAGGTCTTCGACGATATGGTACAGGTAATGGCCTTGGCCGACTTCCTGGGCTTTATACATTTTTAAGACAATCGAATCGCTGAACCAATAGGAAAAGAAATTCATCCCTAAGGCGATGACCAGCATGATCATGACGCCGCCGCGGCCGCCGAAGGCTCCGCCGATGAGCATCATAATACAAGCCAGCAAAGTCATCAAAAACACTGTTTTTACACTATTCATGGTGACGTCTCCTCACTCTTCAAGGAATATAAAAGTCAAAAAGTAAAATGGTGTACTATTATTATATATGAGAATCTTTTTTATGTCAATAGAACATGGACTTTTGTCTTGTCATTCCTTTAAAACATGATTATTGTACCGGCGGATGACGACGGCGTACATGCCGTCCTTATCCTTTTCCGCCTTAGCGAAGACGACGATAGTCACGTCGCCGCGGACCCACGTCGTCATGCGGCCGCTCTGCCTGACGGGAAAGTCGTCCATGGCGGCGTAAATGCTGGCGCGAAGACGCCGGTAGATGTCGCGGGCCGTCTTTTTGTCGGCCGTGCGGAAATAATTGTCGAAGGCTAATACCTTGCTGTCAGCCGCCGTATCGTCCGTCAGGATGACCAGGCCTTCCTGCACGGTCACGCCGTCACGGGTCACAGACCGCTCCACCCGTTCCAGCTTGGACGTCGTATTTCCGTAAAAGGTCCAGCCGGGCAACGCGGAAAAGTTAGCGTCGAAATCTGCCCGGGACATGCCTAAGTACACCGTGTCATAGGCCGTCGTCGGGCTGAGGGAAATCTCGTCGACAGACTGATCGTAGTCGAAGGCCGACGCCGTTATCGGGCCTAACACCAGACAGCAGGCAAAGGCGAGGGCGCAAAAAATCCGTTTCATAGTTCAAACCTGCCTTTCTCTTATAAAAAAGGAAGCAATGCCAGACTAAATACGCTGAATACGAGCCGCTGCAGGGGAATCAAAATATACGAGAAGACCGGCGTCATCATCAAGGCAATGAGGATGATAAAGCTGTACCGTTCCAGGCTCGCCAGGCGATAGTTCCATTCCGACGGCAGGAAGCACATGAGGATGCGCGAGCCGTCCAGCGGCGGCAGGGGCAGCAAGTTGAAGATGGCAAAGTTGATATTATATATGACGATCATGCTCAGGACAAGCTGCAGGGCCGTACCGGTAAATAAATCCAGCCGGCTGAAGACAACCTGGGCGATGAGGGCGACGAACGCCACGATCAGGTTGGCCGCCGGACCGGCAAAGGCTACGCACAGCTCCCCCTTCCGCCAGCTGCGGAAATTATTGGGATTGATCATGACCGGCTTGGCCCAGCCGAAGCGGGCTACGAGAAGCATGAGCGCCCCGATAGGGTCGATATGGGCCATAGGGTTCAGCGTCAGCCGTCCCATCAGGCGCGGCGTGTCGTCGCCCATATAGTCGGCCACGAGCGCATGGGCGTATTCGTGCATGACCATGGCAATGAGCAGGCCGGGAATACCGGCGACGATATGCAATATGTTGAAATCAAACATGTATGTTCCTCCATTATACGTTGTTGTAAAATATACTATTTATGTATTTTATAGTAATATACGATGCGCAAAAAGTCAACGACCACGAGCCGCTGAAGCAGCTCCAGCGGCTCGTGGTCCTTTATCGTTTACCTAAATTTTACATTCCGGCGGCCTGAATGCGGCTCTATCGCCTCTCAGCAGATTTCCCATACAAAGGTTGCCGAATCGTCAGCGTGAATATCTTCCGGTTCCATATCGATGGATTTCACGCTCTTCACGCTGCTCAGACATTCGCTTTCGTAGGAAAAACGAGTCGACGAATAGATAGACAGCTCGTCCCAGTTGTAGTGTATCGACAACAGAGCACCCAAGGCCGCCCCCGACGCTTCGCACAGGATCTCAGCCCTGCGCCGCGCGTTTTCCGCAGCTGAGCGAAGGATGTCGTCCTTTAATTTCTCCGAGTCCTTTACGGAAAATCGGATTTCTATCTCCGGAGCGGATATGCAGGTTGCAATAGCCGAAAGAGCCTGCAACAAGCGGCGTGATTCGAAGTCAAACTGCAGCCTTACGTCGTGATGCACGATAAAGCCTTCAAATATGCGCTTATAATTTCCGTTTCCATCTTTTATCGTGTCATATGCCGTGTCAACCCTGAACTTCGTCGTCTTAAGGTCGCCTGCCTCAAATCCGGCATGTTTCAGCGCCCGGCTGAGGCCGTCGATCTTTTCCGCTGCCATATCCATCGCCGTATCGTATGTCATGTCGCTCGTCTTCATAGACATATTGATGGTAACGAAGTCGGCTTTCGCCGCCGCTTTTCCTACGCCCCGCACGGTAATAGTTCTCGTCATGTTCCATTCCTCCTAAGTTAAATACTCTTCTCCATATCATTTCTTTAGAAAAAAATTGACAACAAGCCGCTGCCGGTTATAATGAAAGTCATCACTACAAGTAACAACATAACTAAAAGGGACGTGACGACATGACAAAAGAAGCTTTGTGGACTAAACCGTTCTTGCTGACGGGCGGCGTCAATTTTTTCCAGCTGTTTACCCAATATATCCTGATTACGACGCTGCCCCTCTGTATCATCGAC
>OGCN01003305.1_pt1 | contig 15748 bp, 15 predicted proteins | sample 1570181 | NCBI WGS metagenome assembly OGCN01 (sample SAMEA4370584, study PRJEB24528) | human gut metagenome | reverse complement strand
AACTATGTGGCTTTCAGCCACTTTCACGGCGAAGCCGTGAATAATATAGGATAATTATTTATTCGTAACCAGTCAACGGAAGTTTTGACAAGGGAAAAGCAGGGTGTGAAAAAAAAGAGAAAAAAATACCAAAAATAAAAAATCACCAAAATGAAAAAGGATACAAGTCTCCCGGTCGGGGGACGAGTATCCTTTTTTGTCTGCGTTATTCAGATCAGCCGCTGGCTTATTATTCGCCAAGTGCCTGTCTTAAAGCTTTGGATAACTGGTCAGGACAAGATGTCGGTCTTTCGCCACATCTGGTTCCTTCCAGGCGCTTGATGACTTCGTGTGCATCCATTCCTTTAACAAGGCTGCTGATTCCGGATGTGTTACCGGCACATCCGCCTACGAATTCTACGTTAGCAATTTTATCTCCGTCAAGTTCTACGTGGATGAGACGAGAACAGACTCCGGTTGGTTTGTAATCCATATCTATTACCTCCTGATAATGTTCTTGCATAGTTTTAGATGATTCGGTATCAACAGACAGAAAATCTGTTGACTGCCATACTTCCCGATTATAACAGAAAACCATCAAATTATCCATACATTTCGTCGGTTGAAATCCATTTTTCTATCGTCTATAATAAGGCGTAGATAAATTCGTGAAACACAGGAGGGTATAAATATATGATAGGTATTATCGGCGCAATGGAAGAAGAAGTTGCAGAACTGAAGAAAGATATGCAGATCGAAGAGACCGTGGAGATGGCAGGTATGGTATTCTGCAAGGGAACACTCGGCGGAAAAGATGTTGTAATCGTAAGAAGCGGAATCGGTAAGGTCAATGCAGGAATCTGTGCACAGATTCTGGTGAGTCAATTCGGAGCAGATACATTGATCAATACCGGTATTGCCGGCTCGCTTGATGCACAGATTGATATTGGCGACATGGTCATTTCCACGGATGCACTGCATCATGATATGGATGCGACTGTATTCGGTGATCCGGCAGGACAGATTCCGAGAATGGATACATTGTCATTCCCGGCAGACAAGGAGCTTGTGAAGAAGGCGGTAGCAGCGAATGAAAAAGCGAACCCGGATATTCATACATTTACAGGAAGAGTGGCGAGCGGGGACCAGTTCATTTCCGATAAGGAAGTGAAAGAAAGAATCGTGTCATTATTCCACCCGATGTGTGTAGAGATGGAAGGTGCCGGAATCGCACAGGCCGCTTACCTGAACAAAGTTTCGTATGTCATTATCCGTGCTATTTCGGATAAAGCCGACAACAGTGCGACAATGGACTATCCGACATTCGAAAAGAAAGCAATTGCCCACAGTGTAAGGCTTATGAAAGAATTGCTTCCGATGATCTAAGATAACGGGATGACCTGCGCAGTACAGAATGTTACAGGATATGCACGAAAGTGACAGAAAGCAGCATTTCCCGTGCAGAATAGGAAGAACGAAATAAAGCGCCCTTCTCTTTGATATACAGTATAATGCATATCAAAAAGGAGGGCTATTATTATGCTGGAAATGTTATTGGACAAGAAGTTGTTATTTGTGCTTATGGGGATGCTGACCGGACTTGGAGTGGCAGACAAGTGTATCGTGAGTATGACGATGAAACGTATGATAGAGGCGGCGGGAAGTATGAGCAAAAGCAATCATCCATTGATGCGTCTGGTCCGGGCAAAATTCGAACATGCGTGTATGATCAGTGACACAGTGGAAAATGTAGGAGTATTTGTGGATAAATATCTGTACGAGTACAAAGTATGTGGATTACGTCTGCATTCGCTCCGGAGACTGGAAAAGATGTGTTCCGGTCTTCTGATCGTAACCGGGCTTGCGGGAGCCGGGCTTACCTATCGGGTCTACGGAATGGGAGACGAAGTCCTGCGGACGGGCGCTGCCGGCTGCGGGCTCGGAATTCTGGTGTGGCTGTTTCACCTGACAACGGATGAGAATTACTGTATGGAGATGGCGAAGAATTACATGGTTGATTATCTGGAAAATGTGTGTCTCCGCAAGTATGAAAAGATGAATCAGAAGGAACGGACCGGGCATGTGAACAGAGAAAATGAACTGGCAGAAGAGGACATACCGAAGGATAAAATACAAAAAGAAGAAATGCAAAAAGACGAAATACAAAAAGGCGAAATACAAAAGGATGAAGCGCAGGAGACGGAAGCCGGAACAGAAGAGACACCTGACCCGGTACCGGATCACGGTGTAGTCCACATGCAGCGCGAGAACAGGCGGAGAGAACGGACACAAAATACCGCAAGAAATCTGGCAAAAGCATCGGCCGGGCTTGCAGGTATGGACGTAAGTAAAAGCCCGGAAGTGGAAGAACAGAAAGATGCACCGGAGGAGCTTACAAAGGACGAGATGATACGCCAGATCCTGCGGGAGTTTATGGCTTGATAATATAATGTTATTTTGTTAAAATATATGCATGTATAATATATTTGATAAACTAAAGAATTACAGCGATTCCGACTACTACGCATTCCACATGCCGGGCCATAAAAGAAATCTGGATCTGATGGACGGAACCTCTCCGTACAGGATCGATATTACAGAGATCGATGGCTTTGATGACCTGCATCATGCAGAAGGGATTTTGAAAGAAGCGCAGGAAAGAGCGGCAGAGGTGTACCATGCAGATGAGACACATTTTCTCGTTAACGGAAGTACCGTCGGAATCTTGAGTGCAATATTAGGAACAACTGAAAAAGGCGATTCCATACTTGTGGCAAGAAATTGTCACAAGTCTGTGTATCATGCGATATATCTGAATGAACTGGATCCGGTCTATCTTTATCCGAAGTTCGATACAGAACTGGGACTGAGTACAGAGATTGATGCGGCGGATGTGCAGAAAGCACTGGAAGAGCATCCGGGGATCCGTGCGGTGATGATCGTATCACCGACCTATGACGGCGTGGTGTCGGACATCGAAAAGATTGCAGAGATTGTACATGAAGCGGGATGCCTGCTGATCGTAGACGAAGCACATGGAGCGCATTTTGGCTTTGATCCGTATTTTCCAAAGAGTGCGAATATGTATGGCGCAGATCTTGTGATCAACAGTCTTCATAAGACACTTCCGGCCCTGACGCAGACAGCGTTGCTGCATGTGAACGGGGAGCGGGTGAACCGAAGGAAAGTAAAGCGGTATCTGGATATGCTGCAGACGAGCAGTCCGTCGTACATACTGATGGCGAGTATCGATGCGTGTATTCATCTGCTGGAACAGACACAGATGCAGAAGTGCAGTATTTTCAAAGAATATGCGGCACATATCGATAACCTGCGGGAAGAATTGAAGAAACTGAAGTATCTGAAGATTATCCGGACGGAGAATACAGACTGCTATGACAGGTCTAAATTCGTGATCTCCGTAAAGCATGCCCCAATGTCCAGTCATGAATTGTATGAGAGACTGCTTCATGATTATCACTTACAGATGGAGATGCTTGCCGGAACCTATGTCCTGGCAATGACGACGGTAGGAGATACGCAGGAAGGGCTGGACAGATTACGGGATGCATTGCTTGCAATTGATGCTGAGCTTGATGCAAAGTTAAAGTCAGGATCCGGGCAGGAGCAGAAACCGATGCAGATGACCGACACGGATCTCCCGCTTTCCGGAAGACAGCCGTCACTGGAAAAGGTGTGGACGATCGCAGAGGCAGTGAAGTGCAGAGATGTGGTCCCAAGCCGCAAGGGAAAGATAGAAACATGCGGTTTTGCAGACAGCGCCGGGCATATTTCTCTGGAATATGCGTACCTCTATCCGCCGGGCAGTCCGCTGATCGTTCCGGGAGAACGCATTACGCAGGAAGCGGTGGAGATTCTTTGCTGGTATCAGGAACACGATTTTTCAATTGAAGGACTGCAATCAGAAGATAGCATAGAGGTGTGGATAGATGGGTAAGATATTTTACATGATGGGAAAGAGTTCTTCCGGTAAGGATACGGTCTATAAAGAGATCAGAAAAGAGCTTCCCGAACTGAAGACGCTGACATTATATACGACCAGACCGATGCGGGAAGGTGAAAAAGACGGCGTGGAATATTATTTTGTTTCGAACGAAATATTAGAACAGTATGGAGAAGAAGGCAAAATAATTGAACTTCGTACCTATCAGACCGTGTATGGTGACTGGAAATATGCTACAATAGATGATGGACAGATTCATCTGTCCGGCTCTGATTATCTGATGATCGGTACGCTGGAATCTTATATGAAGATGAAAGCGTATTATGGACAGGAGAATCTGGTTCCGCTTTATATTGAAGTGGAAGACGGGGAACGCCTGATGCGGGCGATCGCAAGAGAACGGCAGCAGGAGCATCCGGGATACGAAGAAGTCTGCAGAAGATTTCTGGCAGATCAGAAGGATTTCTCGGAAGAGAATCTTGCGGCAGCAGGAATTACGAGAAGATATCAGAATGACGACAAAGTACGATGCAAAGAAGAGATAGTAGAGGTAATACGAGATGGGAAGCTTTAAAGATGTGGTTGGCCACAAAGACATATTAAAATATATCAGCAGTGCAGTAGAGAATAACAGGGTCTCTCATGCATATATTCTGAACGGGGAGAGAGGTTCCGGTAAGAAGATGCTGGCGAATCTGTTCGCAACGACTCTTCTGTGTGAGAGCGGGAACAGTGAACCTTGCGGAAAATGTCATTCCTGCAGGCAGGCAGAGAGCGGAAACCATCCGGATATTATCCGTGTGACACATGAGAAGCCGAACAGCATCAGTGTAGATGATATCCGTACACAGGTGAACAATACCGTGGATATCAAGCCGTATCAGGGACCATACAAAGTATATATTATCCCGCAGGCAGATCTGATGACACCGCAGGCACAGAATGCGATTCTGAAGACGATCGAGGAGCCGCCGGCATATGCGGTATTCTTACTGCTGACAGAGAATGCAGAGACGTTACTTCCGACGATCAACTCCAGATGTGTCATGCTGAAGCTGCGTAATATCAAAGACACACTGATCAGAAAGTATCTGATGGAGAATCTGGAGATACCGGATTACAAAGCAGATATGTGTACCGCATTTGCCCAGGGCAATGTGGGACGTGCAATCATGCTGGCGAATTCCGAGCATTTTAATGAGATCAGAGAGGAAGCGGTACAGCTCCTGAAGCATATCCATGATATGGAACTGAGTGAGATTGTTGCTGCGGTTAAGAATATATCCGTATATAAATTAGAGATCACGGATTATCTGGACATTATCATGATCTGGTACAGAGATGTCTTACTGTATAAAGCAACAAAAGAGATTGACAAGGTCGTATTCAAAGACCAGTTACAGAGTATAAAAGAACAGGCGAGAAAGAGCTCTTATGAAGGAATCGAACTGATCCTGGAGAGCCTTGAGAAAGCGAAAGCCAGACTGAAAGCGAATGTTAACTTCGATCTGGTTATGGAGCTTTTGTTCCTGACCATAAAGGAGAACTAATCATATGACGAAGGTAATAGGCGTTAGATTCAGAACCGCCGGAAAGATCTATTTCTTTTCGCCGGGAAAACTGGAGGTAGAGACGGGCGATAAGGTTATCGTTGAGACTGCAAGAGGAGTGGAATTTGGTTCTGTAGTCACCGGACCTAAGGAAGTGGAAGACGATAAGATCACACAGCCGTTAAAATCTGTGATCCGTCTTGCAACAGACGAAGATAAGAAAAAAGAAGAAAAGAACAAAGAAAAAGAAAAAGAAGCATTCAAGATCTGCCTGGAGAAGATCCATAAGCATGGGTTGGAGATGAAGCTGATCGATGCAGAATATACATTTGACAATAATAAGGTGCTGTTCTATTTTACTGCGGACGGACGAATCGATTTCCGTGAGCTGGTAAAGGATCTGGCAAGTGTATTCCGTACAAGGATCGAGTTAAGGCAGATCGGAGTGCGTGATGAGACGAAGATCCGCGGAGGGATCGGTATCTGTGGCAGACCACTTTGCTGCCATACGTATCTGTCCGAGTTCGCACCGGTATCGATCAAGATGGCAAAAGAGCAGAACCTTTCACTGAATCCGACGAAGATCTCAGGTGTCTGCGGAAGACTGATGTGCTGTCTGACGAATGAAGAGGAGACATACGAAGAACTGAACAGCCATCTTCCGGCAAATGGTGATCATGTCACAACACCGGAAGGCTTAAGAGGAGATGTCCAGTCTGTCAACGTACTCCGTCAGCTGGTGAAGGTTGTTGTAACACTGGATAATGACGAGAAAGAGATCCGTGAGTATCCGGCAGCAGAACTGAGATTCAAGCCGAGACGTAAGAAGAAAGACGTAAGACTTTCCAAAGAAGAGATGAAGGAACTGAAGGCGTTAGAAGAAAAGAACGGAGCGTCAAAGTTAAATGATGACTAAATTACTTCCGAATGAAAGACTGGATGACCTGCAGATCAGAGGATACGAGATCATCCAGAGTCCGGGACGGTTCTGTTTTGGGATGGATGCTGTGCTTTTGTCTGCATTTGCAAATGTGAAAAAGCATGAAAAAGCACTGGATCTCGGAACAGGAACGGGGATCCTTCCGATCCTTCTGGAAGCAAAATATCCGGGGCTGCACTATACAGGACTGGAGATCCAGGAGGAGAGCGCAGATATGGCAAGGCGCAGCGTCAGCCATAACGGACTGGAAGAGAGGATCGACATTGTAACGGGAGATATTAAGGAGGCAGCATCCATATTCGGAGCCGCCTCTTTTGGAGTTATTACGACCAATCCCCCGTACATGATCGGAGACCACGGACTGAAGAATCAGAATACAGCATTGTATATCGCCAGACATGAGGCACTCTGCACGCTGGATGATATATTAAGAGAAAGTGCGAAACTATTGAAGGTCAAAGGAAGATTTTACATGGTCCACAGGCCATTCCGGCTTCCGGAGATCATGACGAAGATGTGCGCATATGGAATCGAGCCAAAGCGTATGCGGCTGGTATATCCGCATATAGACAAAGAACCGAACATGGTTTTGATCGAGGGTATGAAAGGCGGAAATCCGAGAATGCAGGTGGAGCCGCCGCTGATCGTATATCAGAAGGATGGAAGTTATACAGAAGAACTGCTTGAGATGTACGGGATGAACAAGAGCGAGCATAAGATGGAGGAGTAAGAGATGGCAGGAACATTGTACTTATGTGCGACACCGATAGGAAATCTGGAGGATATGACCTTCCGGGCGGTGCGGATTTTGAAAGAAGCAGATCTGATCGCGGCAGAAGATACCAGGAACAGTATCAAGCTTCTGAATCATTTTGAGATTAAGACACCGATGACCAGCTATCATGAATATAATAAGATTGAAAAAGGGCACAAACTTGTGGAACGTCTGCAGAATGGTGAAGATATCGCAGTGATCACCGATGCAGGTATGCCGGGAATCTCTGATCCGGGAGAAGAACTGGTAAAGATGTGCCAGGAGGCCGGGATCACGGTTACAGCTGTTCCGGGAGCATGTGCATGTGTGACAGCGCTTACGATATCCGGACTTGGAACGAGAAGATTCGCATTTGAAGCATTTCTTCCGACGGATAAGAAGGAGAGACAGGCTGTCCTGGATGAACTGAAAGATGAGACCAGAACAATGGTGATCTACGAAGCCCCACACAGACTGGTCCGCACGTTGAAGACGCTTCGGGAGACGCTTGGCAACAGACGCATCAGCATCTGCCGGGAACTGACGAAGAAGCATGAGACGGTATTTGCCACAACGATAGAAGACGCACTGGCATATTATGACGTACAGGAGCCGAAGGGCGAATGCGTCATGGTGATCGAAGGAAAAAGCAGGGAAGAGATCAGGAGTGAAGAAAAAGCCAGATGGGAAGAGATGAGCATTGAAGAGCATATGGAACTCTATCTCGGACAGGGCATGGATAAGAAATCGGCGATGAAACAGGTGGCAAAAGACAGGGGTATAGGGAAAAGAGACGTCTATCAGGCACTGTTACAGACACTTTGACCATAAATAACGTTCCATTCGTCAACTTGTATAGAAAATGAAAAAAAGATTGTTCAACTTGGGTATTACCCAGGTTGAACTTTTTTTATATACTTTTTATCAGAACGAAACAGGTAACAAAATGAAATAAAACGATTATAAATCAGGAGGATTATAACAATGGCAAGTTTATCATTAAAACACATTAACAAAACTTATCCAAATGGATTTGAAGCGGTAAAAGACTTCAACCTTGAGATTGAAGATAAAGAATTTATCATTTTCGTAGGACCATCCGGATGTGGTAAATCTACAACACTTCGTATGATCGCCGGTCTGGAAGATATTACTTCCGGAGAACTGAAGATCGGGGACAAAGTAGTAAATGACGTAGAGCCAAAAGACAGAGATATCGCAATGGTATTCCAGAACTACGCTCTGTATCCACATATGACAGTATATGACAATATGGCATTTGGTCTGAAGTTAAGAAAAGTACCAAAAGACCAGATCGACAAAATGGTTCGTGAGGCAGCTAAGATCCTGGATCTGGAACCACTGCTTGACCGTAAACCGAAAGCTCTTTCCGGTGGACAGAGACAGCGTGTTGCTATGGGACGTGCGATCGTTCGTGATCCAAAGGTATTCCTTATGGACGAGCCTCTTTCAAACCTGGATGCAAAACTCCGTGGACAGATGCGTATCGAGATCTCTAAACTGCACCAGAGATTAGGTACAACCATCATCTATGTAACACATGACCAGACAGAAGCTATGACACTGGGAACCAGAATCGTAGTTATGAACGCAGGTATTGTTCAGCAGGTAGATACACCACAGACTCTGTACGATTATCCATGCAACCAGTTCGTTGCCGGATTCATCGGATCACCACAGATGAACTTTGTTGATGCGAAATGTAAAGTAGCAGGAAATAAAGTATATCTGGTAGCAGGACCTTCAGAGATCGAGCTTCCACCGGCAAAAGCGAAGAAGCTGATCGATGGCGGATATGAAGGAAAGACAGTTGTTCTCGGAATCCGTCCGGAAGACGTGCACGATGAGCAGATGTTCATCGAAGCTTCTCCAAATACAGTAATCGAAGCAAAGATCCGTGTATATGAGATGCTCGGTGCAGAAGTATTCTTATACTTCGATTATGAAGGATCAAGCATGACAGCAAGAGTGGATCCTAGAACAACAGCAAGAACAGGTGATACTGTTAAATTTGCTCTGGATGCTGAGAAGATCCATATCTTCGACAAAGAGACACAGGTTACAATCACAAACTAGTCTGTAATGAAGGCTTGGTATAAGAGCCGCAATTATCATGAAAAACAGATGAATATAAGAGGACCGGGCGTAAGAAAGCGTCCGGTCTTTTCGCTTTTTTCAGCAGACAATAAAATTTTGCTTTGTTAAAGCATGATTATCTGCTATAATGTATTCGTAATGCAGTTCGTTAGCGTGCTAAAATGTATACAAGTATGCAAAAGAACACGAAGAACGGCATTGCGGATAGGAAATGGAGGACAATGCGTGTTATCAAATCAGATATTACACAAAACAGCACAGGATATCAGGGAGATTACAGGATTTGACTGTGCAATATGGGATATGCAGGGATTCTGTCTCGTAAGGACGAATGAGACTCTGACCGGGTATGAGATCCAGATCCAGGATTTTCGTGATGACGAAGAAGAACCGGAAGAGATGATCTTAGATGAGATGGGAATGTTCCGCATCTATGAAGACAGTGATCCGGTATACGTATTGATGCTGCACGGAACTGCAGACGGCATAGAACTGGCAGGACGTATGGGAGCCAGCCAGCTTCGGAATCTTCTTTATGCATACAAAGAACGGATGGATAAGAACCGGTTTATTCAGAATCTGCTTCTGGATAATCTGCTTCTGGTTGATATCTATAATCAGGCAAAGAAGATGAAAATTCCGGCAGAACTTAAGAGAGTCGTATTCGTGATCGAACCGAAGAATGAAGGAGATGTCCTGGTACAGGAAACTCTGAAAGGTCTGTATGCGACGGGAACAAAGGATTTCGTAACGGCAATTGATGAAAAACATATTATTCTTGTGAAGTCACTGCAGTCTACCGACAGCTATCCGCAGGTAGAACAGATCGCCAAAGAGCTGGTCACGACGCTGAATATGGAAGCAATGGTAAGTGTAAGAGCGGCATATGGAACAATTGTAGAAGAATTAAAGGATGTATCCAGATCATACAAAGAAGCAGATATGGCTTTGGAAGTCGGAAGAGTGTTTTATACAGAGAAGAAGATCCTTGCATACAATGAACTCGGAATCGGACGGCTGATCCATCAGCTTCCGGCATCACTCTGCGAGATGTTCCTGAATGAAGTATTTGAAGATGGCAAGGCCGATATTTTTGAAGAAGAAGAACTGACGACAGTTTATACATTCTTCGATAATAACCTGAATATATCAGAGACGGCAAGGCGCCTGTATGTGCACAGAAATACACTGGTGTATCGTCTGGAGAAGATTCAGAAGAAAACAGGACTGGATGTGCGCGTATTTGACGATGCACTGACATTCAAGATTGCCATGATGGTAGCAGATCATATGAAATATATGAAAGAATAATCAGGTTAGCAGATGTCTGGACTCAGACATTTTAATATATTCATAATACGATAGTAGGAGGACAAAACATGCTGAAATTATATGACAAGGGAGTCTATTTACTGAATGGAACAGAGATTGTGGAAGAAAAAGAAGCAGTTGCTGCAAAGACAGGTAAAGATGTGACTCCACAGGAAGCTGCAAAGAATACAATGGCATATAACATTCTGGCAGCGCATAACACCTCGGGAAATATGGAGCGTCTGCAGATCAAATTCGATAAGCTGACATCTCATGACATTACATTCGTTGGAATTATTCAGACAGCCAGGGCTTCAGGGCTTGAAAAATTTCCGATCCCTTATGTACTTACGAACTGTCATAACTCTCTTTGTGCAGTCGGAGGAACGATCAACGAAGATGATCACATGTTCGGTCTCACCTGCGCGAAAAAATATGGCGGAGTCTATGTACCGCCTCATCAGGCAGTCATCCACCAGTTTGCCCGTGAGATGCTGGCTGGCGGCGGTAAGATGATCTTAGGATCAGACAGCCACACACGTTATGGTGCACTTGGAACCATGGCTATGGGAGAAGGCGGACCGGAGCTTGTAAAACAGCTTCTGAATAAGACATATGATATTAAGATGCCGGGGGTAGTCGGAATCTACTTAGATGGTGAGCCGATGAAAGGTGTCGGACCACAGGACGTGGCACTTGCGATCATCGGTGCGACATTCGGCAATGGCTATGTTAACAATAAAGTGATGGAATTCGTAGGACCTGGTGTGAGTAAGTTAAGTGCGGACTTCCGTATCGGTATCGATGTTATGACGACAGAGACGACCTGCCTGTCATCCATCTGGAAGACCGATGATAAGATCAAAGAATTCTATGACATTCATGGAAGAAGTGAAGATTACAAAGAACTCAACCCGGGAGATATTGCTTACTATGACGGTATGGTATATGTAAACTTAAGTGAGATCAAACCAATGATCGCAATGCCATTCCATCCGTCTAATGTATACACGATCGATGAAGTGAGAACCAACTTAAAAGACATCCTTCATGATGTAGAACAGAAAGCACTGGTAAGTCTCGACGGAGCAGTTGACTATTCTCTGCAGGATAAGATTGTAAATGGGCAGTTATATGTGGATCAGGGAATCATCGCAGGATGTGCCGGCGGCGGATTTGAAAATATCTGTGCAGCAGCAGATATCATCAAAGGACATTATATCGGTTCCGATGAGTTTACATTCAGTGTATATCCTGCAAGTACACCGATCTACATGGAACTTGTGAAGAACGGAGCAGTTGCTGACCTTATGGAAGCAGGAACGATCGTGAAGACGGCATTCTGCGGACCATGCTTCGGTGCCGGAGATACCCCTGCAAACAACGCATTCTCGATCCGTCACTCAACCAGAAACTTCCCGAACCGTGAAGGCTCCAAACTTCAGAGCGGACAGATCGCATCGGTTGCACTTATGGATGCACGTTCCATCGCTGCAACAGCAGCGAATAAGGGATTCCTTACACCTGCAACTGACCTGGATGTGGAATATAAAGGACAGACTTATCATTTTGATAAGAACATTTATGCGAACCGTGTCTTTGACAGCCATGGTGTAGCAGATCCATCGGTAGAGATCAAGTTCGGACCAAATATCAAAGACTGGCCTGCAATGGCAGCACTTCCGGAAAACTTACTTCTGAAAGTGGTATCTGAGATCCATGATCCGGTCACCACAACAGATGAACTGATTCCATCCGGTGAGACCTCTTCTTACAGATCCAACCCTCTGGGACTTGCAGAATTTGCATTGTCCAGAAAAGATCCTGCTTATGTAGGCCGTGCGAAGGAAGTACAGAAAGCTGAGAAAGCAATTGAAGCAGGACAGTGTCCGTTAGAAGTATTAGATGAACTGAAACCGGTTATGGATAAGATCCACGAGACATATCCGGAGACAGGAAAAGGTAATCTCGGAATCGGAAGCACGATCTTTGCAGTAAAACCGGGAGATGGTTCTGCAAGAGAGCAGGCAGCATCCTGTCAGAAGGTACTCGGCGGCTGGGCAAATATTGCGAACGAATATGCAACCAAGAGATATCGTTCGAACCTGATCAACTGGGGTATGCTTCCTTTTATTACGGAGGAAGATCACGAGAACTTAAGCTTCCGTAACGGCGACTATATTTTCGTGCCGGAGATCAGAAAAGCAGTGGAAGATAAGAATGCCGAGATCAAGGCTTATGTGGTTGGAGATTCTCTGAAAGAGATCACGCTGAAGCTTGGTGATATGACCGATGCCGAAAGAGAGATCATCCTGAAAGGATGTCTGATCAATTATTACAGAGGATAATATGTTTTATTTTTGGTACCGTTTTGTTTTGGAAAATTTTGATCTGACATTCGGACTTATGTATACAGCAGGAAATCACGGATTTCCTGCTGTTTTTCCTTATTCGGAGATGCAGACACTGCCTAAATAAGGAAAATTCTTGTATAATATGATAAAATACCTGCAACAATGTGAGTAGGAAATGACTCTTATTTATATAGGATTTATAATAATTACCGGAAGATTAAAAATAGTAATAACAGATTCATATCTGAGGGAGGTTACGATATGATATGCAGTGTAAAAAGGTTCTCGGAAATGTATGAAACGGTTTACCGTGATCTGTACCATTACGCACTGTGCCTGATGAAGAATCCACAGGAAGCGGAGGATGCAGTGAGCGAGGCGGTTGTTGCGGCATACGAGAACATACATAAATTAAAAAAAGAAGAAGCATTCCGCAGCTGGATATTTACAATTCTGACGAATAAATGTAAGAAGAGATTGAAGAAGGCATTAAAAGAAGAGCCGGGAAGAGAGGAAGAACTTCCGGAACAGCCGGTTGTACCGGATTATGATCTGGCAATGGACGTCAGGAAAGCATTCTTCGTGTTATCGGAAGAAGAACAGATATTAGTCGGATTATCCGTATTCGGCGGGTATTGCAGTCAGGAGATCGGGGAAATGATGCGGCTGAATCCGAACACGGTACGATCGAAGCGGAGCCGGGCACTTAAAAAGATGGAATGTGTGCTGGGCAGTTACGGAGAAACGGAGTATGGAAGAAAGGAGTGAGAAGTGTATGCGGCGTGAGAATGAACAGGAAAAAAAGCAGAACGGATACTGCGAACAGGATATGGTGGATCAGATTGCACGATTGTCAGAAAACACAGAGGTACCGGACAGTCTGAGACCGGAAAATATAGATCGGTTACTAAAAGGGAAAAAGCAGAAGAAACATTTTCATTCATACCGGATCGGACTTGCAGCAGCCTGTGTAGCAGTTGTAACGGGAATCATAGTGTGGCAGTATGGAAGCCTGCATCATGGAATGACAGACTCTAAAAGGGTGTCAGCAGATAATGCAGAAAGGAAGATCAGCGGCAGCAGGAAGATCAGGATGGCCGAAAGTTATGATGAAATCTATAAATATATCAAACGGTCGCAAGGTAACGAAGGAATTGCAATGTATGCAAGAAGTGGAAATGAGACATCGGCAGCAACGGATGCAGGCAGTGGGAATGAGACATCAGCGGCAGCAATGGACGCAGATGGCGGATATTCGCAGACCAATGTCCGGCAGTCCGGTGTAGATGAAGGAGATATTGCAAAAACAGATGGAACGTATCTGTATGTACGGGAAGATAATGGCCGGACGATCGACATCATAGATGCCGGGAAAGGGCAGTTGGAAAAATACAGTGAGATCACTTTGGAAAAAGAATATACGATCCAGGAATTTTATATAGATACAGACCGGAATAAACTGGTGGCGGTATGTCAGAAAGAATGTACAGATGCAGACAATAAAAAGCTGGTCGGTACAGCTGTCCGGCAACAGACAAAAACTGCGGCAGTCACCTATGACATCAGTGATATCAAAAAGCCGGTAAAAGAAGGTGAAGTAACACAGAGCGGTACTTACAATTCATCGCGCATGGCAGACGGATACCTGTATCTGTTCAGTGAGTATTATACAGGAAGTAATGTGGTTAAAGATAAACCGGTCACCTATGTACCGATGGTGAATGACAAAGCAATGAGCCAAAGCAGTATCTGCCTGCCTCCGGAAAACTGTGGAATGATGTACGAAGTGATCAGTTCCGTGGATATCAGTAAACCGGATGAAACGGCAGATCATAAAGCGATCCTATCTGAAGGCGGTCAGATGTATGTCAGCAAAAAAAATATTTACTATTATGAATCAGGGTGGCAGCAGGATAATCAGACTGTGACAACACTTAGAAAAATTTCTTATAATAAGGGGAAATTAAAGGCAGCAGCACAGGGAAAAGTAAAAGGTTATCTGAATGATACCTTTTCGCTGGATGAATACAAGGGCAATTTAAGATTATTCACGACAAATAATGACGAAAATCTTGTGACGATACTGGATAAGAAACTGGATAAGATCAGTACCATCGAAAATCTGGCAAAAGGCGAAACCATCTATTCTGCAAGGTTCATGGGCGAATCCGGATATTTTGTGACATATGAGCAGGTCGATCCGTTATTCAGTGTAGACCTGTCCGATCCGGAGAAGCCAAAGATTCTCGGTAAATTAAAGATTCCGGGATTTTCCGAATACCTGCATTTCTATGGAGAAGACAGACTGCTCGGTATCGGAATGTCAACCGATGAAGAATCCGGCGTGGCAGAAGGAGTAAAAATAACAATGTTCGATATATCTGACCGGTCAGATGTAAAAGAAGAATCTACACTTGTGCTGGATGATCTGTACGGAAGCCATGCGGCATATGATTATAAATCGGTGCTTGCCGATCCGGAGAAAAACGTAATCGGATTATCCGGTTACAGCCAGAATGGGGAAAGCTATTATCTGCTGACATACAACCGGACAGACAGGAAATTTGAGACAATCCTGCAAGAAGAAGTCAATGGAAATACATCTCAGGGAATCCGGGGAATCTATATAGAAGATACGCTGTATGTGATCAGCGGAAATATTATTGAAGCTTATGATATGAATACGGGTGTGAAAAGCGGAGATATCATATTATAAATTTAACTTGGGATTTAATTCAGAAAGGCTGTGGATACCCGAACCGGAATAAAGCTTGGAAA
>OGCN01003286.1_pt1 | contig 15813 bp, 8 predicted proteins | sample 1570181 | NCBI WGS metagenome assembly OGCN01 (sample SAMEA4370584, study PRJEB24528) | human gut metagenome | reverse complement strand
ATTGGCAGTCCATTATTAAGTTTTTTATTATGTTCCCTTTGTACACCGTTGCAACTCTTGATTTATATCAAATTTAACGCTGTGAAAAAACGGTGTCATCTTTGATACAACTGTTTTTGCTGACATATTTTGTGATTGTATCTTTATCAACTCTTCTTGGAAATAATTCATGTTCATATCATCCCCATATTTTTCCATGCCAACTCTTGTAGCTTCATAAATTGCAGCATATTGTTGTTCACCAAATCCATATACATGTGTCAGAACATTTGCAAATCTTCCTGCTACATCAGCTGGTGTATCGTATATCTTTATTCCTGCAAAATCCTGTTCCTGTCTTTTAAATGGATTAATTGGTACCCCTTGAATCTTTACAATATGTTGGTTTATCTTATTATTCATACCTTCCACAAATTCTGGCTCAAGTTGGTCAAGACGAAATCCTTCTGTATAATCAAATACAATAGAAGAAATATTACTTTTTGCCAACTCAAAAAGCATGGTCTGAATACTATACGTTTTGCCCTGACCTGACATTCCAGTTATTAATAAATGGCGGTTTGCCATTTGCTGATTTCCAAATTTCCAATATACGTCAGACAGTATTTTACTTTTACCTATTAGTACTCGAACATCATTAAGATTTTTTTTTTCTTCAATTTTCTCTATATTCGATTCTTTATTATTCCCTCTTTCTTCTTTTAATTCTTTGTCTCTTATTTCAGCCTCATCTCCAGTGATATTAGCTGGTAGTAATTGAGCTTTTATATTAGTATCTTTTAATTCAGACACATCTTGTTTGTGATTATTTTCTGTTTCCTCCTTACTTTCTAATTTATTACTATTTTCTTCCAATTTTTCCCTTTTTGTTTTTCTATTTTGTGAAGCAACAATTTCTTCATCAAGAAGTTTTTCTCTCTCTCTAATTTTTTCTTCTTGCGTGTCATCTTCAATATACATTTTGGGATCTACATTCACATAACTTACTTCATCTACATTATCCCTTAATAAAAGTGCCTGAATTACACGCTGTGGAATATCACAAACTATTACTTGATCTTCTCCAATCACATTTTCAACTTTCTTATCCCCCTGCATATCTAGCCAAAAACCTAATACTCTTGCATTCCATTCAATGGTATAAATTCCATCAAGTATGCTTCTAAGTTTTGTAGATAATTCAGTAAATTCTCGAGTATCATTATTAAAAGTAACTTGAGCAAATGCTAACGCACGATACAACTGTGCATACCAATATCTTCTCTTAATAGATTTCGATTCTGGATCAAAAATATCACTTAGTCTGCGTACCCCATGCCTTACTTGTTCAATTGCATGCTCTTTATGCTGACCAGCATTTGCATATACAGAAGTTTTACACTCTATTACTGTTGCCTTCAATTTAAGTTTTTTACTATCCGTAAGTAATGCCTCAAGTATTAAAAAATCTGGACGTAACGCTGAGTTTTCTTCATTCTTTTCTGCATCTCCTCCAAACCAATGTTTATAAGAATCCAGATGTATAACTATCTTAAGTGCACTATCATTTTGAACTCGTTCTTCCATAAGAGCGGTTAGCACATATGCCATAAATTCGCGTATGTTTTCATCTTTAGGATTAATGGCTGCTAATAAGCTAATACCATCCAATCCACTTGCTTCATCAATGCAAAGCTGTGATGCTTTTTTTATTTGATTTTTATCCCATTTAAACAAATCGTACAAACGATCCTCTAACCTCTTTTTTATAGTCTCTAATATTGTTTTTCTGGTGGTAATCGTCAAATTATACTGTCCATATGCACCTTTACCTGTACTAAATCCAATAATATTATAGTCTTGCTGATGATAATTATCACTTCTGAGAAGTGCTCCGTCCATTCCACTATCCACACACACTACCCAATACGCTTTTTCATGAAGAAAATGAACAATGTACTGTCCATCTTCATCAATACTCACTTCTTTTGATGCAATATACATTCCATCTGGTATCTTTTCCATATTATTTCGATAACGTACAATTTGTGTATGTTCATAAGCTGTCTTAAACTGTGGTTGAGAAAGTTCAATAGTTCTTTTTACAGAACTACTTGAAATTGGTGTAGGTTTATATACAATTGGAAATCTGCACTGGCTTGGTGCCAAACTTGCATTACTATAAGCTAAGATAAAACCAAGATTGTTCACTTTAAGAATATCCATTGCAAAAGCAATATCATTATTTCCATTTAATAAGCTTTCAAGTTGAGACTTATTTTTCCATTCATTCAAATATATATGAATATTAACATTTTCATCTTGTGAAAAAAATTCATCCATCCAATATGCAAGATAATTTCTACCACCTTTATTTTCTGGTCTTACTAAAATGCGTAATGAAATATCGATTTTTGCTACTTCATCCTTCTTTCTTCTATCATCAATATACTTATAAATTGCCGCTACAATTGGTTGTAATTCTGATGGATCAATAAATACAATACTAAGATTATCTGAAGAATTAGGAAATGCCTTAGCATAATCAGATATTACACTATAAATCATCTTAGCATTATCATTTAAACGAGCCACTTCACCTCGGTCAAAGTCATCATCAAAAATAGCATCTTTATGAATCATATCCCTTAGACGATTTTCATTTTTTATATCACTTCTACCGTATAAACCAAACGCTCCAAAAGATGCAAGTGCTCCAAAATATACTTGTCCATATGACGGAAATATATCCAAAGTACTTTGTATCATACTCATTTGAAGAAGGTCAGTAAGCGTGTCTGAAATTTCTTTTTCTGCAATTTTATTCTTTTCTTGTACTTTATCCCACCATTCTCCACATCCATCAAGAAAAAATATCTTTTGATCATTTAATTTTTCCAATGTCGCTGGATGCCATGCCGGAACAATACAGCTTTCAATATCTTTTTCTGATTTAAGTATATCAATATCCTTTATTATATTAAAAGAATTAATATACGCATCCAGAACCCATTTCAAATTTTCTGGTAATGTTCTTTCCCTTAAATATTTTCCTAATTTAGTATATGAGAAACATAGTTTTAACAATTCAGAATTATCTTTTGCTATGCATGAATAAAAGCCTTCATGAGCAATTGAATATACAAATTCTGAAAATTCCTTTCCTTACTCATAAAATTTAGCAAAAATAACATTTTCTTCAGGTAGTATTTTTCCTTCAATATAATCCACAAGATTAAAACCAAAATCAATATTAATCTCTTTAAATCGGTCAAAAAACTCTTCTTCACTCTTTATAAAAATCAATGAATTGAGTTTATCAACTGTTGACACCGGTATAATACTTTTATCCTTATTATTACAAAACTCTTGCAAACATAGCTCACTGAAATTTCGATTCCAAGAATTTGCAGTTTCAAATTTCCATTGAAAATCATGATGAAAGCATTTTCCATTGACCTCATAGCAAGTTGAAAAACTGATTTTACTTACTGCCTTATTTGTCGTTGGTTTTACTAATACATTCTCCTCTATAAAATGATATGCTTGTACCGGAGCAAAAAAATCCTTTGGTTCACAAATTAAACTTACTTCATTTTCATTTACTGTCCACATTCTTTTATTTAGGTATTCTATAATTCCACCACAATGAGCACAGATTGACATCCAGGAATTTAGTAATTGCTGTTTTTCTTCCTCATCTTCAACCCCTGAATACATACTTACTATTTCCGCTTGTATAAATTTAAATTCAATGTTACTCACATTAATATTTTCATTCTTTATATGGGCTAAAGTTATAAAAAGAGCATTCGCAAATACCTCCAATGGCTCGCCAACAAGATTTTTCACTTTTTCCTTTGGTGTTTTCTTTTCAGTTGGAACTCCAATTCCCAGCACATCTTCCACAATGCAATAATCTACACCTAATAGCTTCCTCTTATTTTCAGTCAAATTTTCCCCTATAATAAATTCTCTTAATATCTTAGAAAATTCATCATAGCTTTTAATTTTCTGATTTGTCCAACAATCATGCTCTGAAGTATATTTAGCCAATTCTGCTTTTCCTGAATTATAATATTCTATTCTTTCTATATACTTGTTATATTGAATAATCGACATTTTATTATTAAAAAGATCACGAACGATAAACTTATGACATCCACTAAGAATATTTCGACGTCCCATAATAGCTTGTCTTTTAGGCAATTCTAACTCCCAAAATGGCATTCCCCATTCTGGAAGCCCCTTAAAAAATAATTCAATAAAATCCTCAATATTTGTAATCTTTCCCTGCCATAAATCTACTATGTCACTTAACTTAACAATATCTACTGCCTCATATTCAAATACGTCTTTATATAAACGATCAACTAATACCTTATCCTGTTCCGTGAAGATTTCATTTTCAAACATAAGATGATATTTTCCATTTAACGATTGAACAAGCGTCTCTGGTGTAATACTTTGAATATTTGCAAGACCGCCTTTATCCTCTTCATTCTCTGTTCCCATCAATACTACAATATTACTTTCATGGATGTTTCTGTAATGTGTCATGCTATCTTCTTCTGCTACCCATCCGTTTTGCTTCATAAATTGCAAAGCAGTAGTATTTTTGATCTTTTTCTTAAAGGAATTCCATTTATTCTTTGCAAGTTTTACATTTATTGTCAACCCTTTTGATTCGACTATTTTAAAAAGTTGTACCGCAACTTGCTCATAAATTTCTATATTTTCAAAGCCATCCACTCGAACCATTGTTTCAGTATTCTTAGAAGGCTCATTATTCATTATTAGTTCAATAATTTTGTTTACAACATACTTCATGAACATTCCTCCTCAATATACTCATACGGATTAACAACAATAGAAGTCGCATCCGACAATTCCTTTAAAAAACCAGTTGAACGTAAAAAAGCTTGAAACGCAATAACATTTTCATCAAAGCTATTTGCTAGTGAAGAATCTGTTATTAAATTTCCCAAACTTTTTCTGTATTCTTCAGGGCCAATTATTATTCTGTAATTTTGATATAATTTTTCTAAAAACATCTTTAATGTCATTTTATCTCCTGAAGGAACTAATGCCAACACTAAAAATCGGATTATATCCTCTGACAACGTAAATCTCTCGAATGGACCTGTTACTGGAATTATACATTGTATCTCTTTTCCTTTACTTTTAAAGATATCCAATGAATTAATTCGAGCTTCTCGTACTTTCTTCATTCGATCTTTAGGCTCAACTTCAACTTCATTTGCCTTTTGATTAATTGCCGTCATAAAATCTGATTCTATGTTTTGAAACGATTCATGTGCAATTTTCTTAATTGTACTTGTTGTTTTTCCTTTCATATCAACTATCCATGCAGACTTTTCTTTTCCTAAATAATCTGCAACTCTACTTGACATCATTCGCATAATTTGAAGCATCACTCCCTTTGCAAGAATTTCAATTCTTGTTACCGGATGTAGCTTACATGAAAGAAAATTAATAAGTTCATCCACACTACTGTTACCACATTCCTTATAACCAGTAGCCGGTATATAAGCTATATCTAATTTTTGAGACAGCTTTTTTTTATTAAGGGAATATTGTTTTTCCCAAGTAGTTTGAATATACTCAGCCAATTTGGATATTTTTTTACACTGACCGTTAACCAAATCATTCAATAAATATTCCAATCTTTTTTGTCTTTGACTGTCTCCATCTAGTCCCTGAAGTAAATGTAAATAATAAAGTTCTCCACCCCTAGACAAAAAATTATGGCGGGTAAAATCAAATGTGCTATCCAAATTTTCAAAATCACCTTTTACCGCTTTTCTACGTTTCTTTTCTGTAGGATCTACTCCACACAATACAAACTCTGGACATATAGGTAACAACGTCTGAGCACCCCAAAATCTGTTTCTTACTACAGCTGCATATCCGTGAAATAAATCTTGAATATCTTCCACATATTCTCTTGCTGATGCTTTATCACTCACATCCATTTTATCAATTAGCAATTCTATCATTTCCTGATACGCTTTAGAATCTTCCGGAATTGACCCTTTCTTTTTTGTCTTGTCAAAAAAGATAAATCTTCGCAAAGCCATCCTCGGTTCCACCCAATAACTAAGATTTCTTTCAAGATCATCATGGAAATGCATTTTCCCTTTTTCTGACTCCTCATCTTTTGCAGAAACAAATACCAAAAGAAATTCCGTCAAATATTCATATAAAGTTTGATCAGCTTTAAATCTATGTCCAAATATCAGCGTAGATAATGGTAGTTTATTATCTTCTTTCTTTCCTTTAGGAAAGGTCTCCATATTTAGCCTCCTATACTTCCCTTATTTTCCCATCATCGGTTAATTCTAAGCGAATATTGTTATTGCCATTATTTTTTAAAATCACTATTTCTATAACATTCTCATCGTCATCATCATCTAATAGCTCTGATATCTGGGATTTCAAGCTTTCTACACCATGAGACAATTGAGGATCTATGTTAGTTGCTATTGCACCATTTTTTAATTCTTCAAAATAGTCCAACATAGGTAAAGTCAAAACTGTATCTACAATTTCTTTTCCTATTTTCAGTTTTAATTCATACCTAATTTTCGTCTTATCAAATTTACTATCTTTTGTTTCTATTTGTTCTATTCTAAGCTTTCGCACAGGTAACGTTCCTGTTATCAGCTGTACATTTTGTGTGATTCCAGATTCTCTGCTAAGCGTTAACGGAATCTCTTTATCATCACTTGGAACTCCTATATAAATCATAGATAATGCATCCGCAACTAAATTTGCATCACTTTTTGAAGGCGTTTCAGATCCATCGCGAAGCGCAAGATATTTCTTAAACTGCTTTGAAAAAACATCTTCATAATCTTGCAATATAATTTTCTCATTTGTAACAATATTCATAAATAAATATGTTCTCCTAAGAAATTCTGTCCAGCCACTAAGGAAAGCATTACGCGATTCTGCCTCAACTATAATTTTTTTCACCTCGTCACTAAACAACTTTTCATACTCTCTTCCAACTAAAAGCATCTCATCTGAACGCAATCTTTTATGATCATATAAACAATCATTTGCAATCTTAACTGCTATAATATTCAAAGAACGAGTATTCTGTTTAGTTCCTATATATCCAAAAAATAAATTGCTAAAGAGATATTTATATGTATCATTATAGCTGACCTCTTCACAGGACATTCCTCCCGTTATCATATATGTTAATTGTTCTGTCATACTGCGAACCGTTAATCTTGTTCCATACTCTGTTAACCATATAAAATGATTATGGATAAATTCAAAAACTTTTGTCTTATTTTCAACTATAAGCCGCCAATTTCTGTATATATGGCAATAACTACTTTTTTCACATTCCTTACAACTATCCCACAATTTACTTTGTATTATCTTTTCCAAAAATTCAGTTGCAAAATATACATTATCAATTGTTGCAATATTGATAACACATATTGGTATATCATTAATATTTGATATTTCACCAGTGTTATTATCCATTTTATCAATTAACTGTATTTTAGTTTTTTCTTTGTCAGTCTCAGTATCAAATAATTCTCCAAATGTATTAATAAGAGGTCCTGTATTTGCAACCATAAATACATAATTACCATTTTTTACCATATTTGCAGACTCTCTCATTACATGAATTCTATCCATCTGATTATCTGCTTCTTCTGGTAATTCGCTAAAATCTTTAACACACAAACATTTTTTACCATTGGGCAACTTTATTTCATTTAGCTTTTCTGTCGCACAAAATTTCACTTTTAAATCGGTCAACACCTGATACATCATACTAGTTTTCCCATCTCCTGCATGACCAGTTAAAATTATAAAATGTGGTTTTTCCTGCATAAGATTATTTTTTATATAATCACATATCCCCATTTTCACCATTACTTCCTTAAAATAGCGATTATCTATATTTCTTTCTCCATATGCATTTTCATTTTGTGCATTATAATTATGTAATGAATTCAAATAGTCAATATACATTTTATTATCCATAAAATAATCACTCCCCTTTTATACATCACAGTTTTTCTAATACTGGAGACTTTTAGGAATATTGTATTTTAAGCAATATTATAATTCAAGCAACTCGTGAGAATATTGGCTTTTAACATTCAGAAACATTATCTGCCATATATCCTCCCCCTTTCTTATAAGGTATCCAATGCATCAATCAATTGATCAATATCATCTGTTGTGTTATATATACCAAGTCCAACACGCACTGTTCCGCCCCATTCAATCGAATGAATATAATTATGAATAAACGGTGCGCAATGATAGCCTGTTCGCACTGCGATATCAAATTCCTGGTCCAGAATTTCACCTACCTCATATGCCTGATAGCCATTCACATAAAAAGATACAATACCAAGATTTTCACCTACCGCTGCATCTTCAAATACACCTGCCAATACAATATTCGGCAGCATTTTTAACTGCTTTATTAAATAATCTGTCAAATATCGAATTTGCTCATAGTGCTTTGGCTGTTCTAACGTCTTCATTGCTGCATTCAGTCCTGAAATAGCAACAATATTAGGTGATGACGCTTCATATCTAACCGGTGCCTCTTCTGGCATCGCAAGATTTAATGAATTACTTCCCGTTCCTCCAGTAAACACTTGGCGTAACGTCAATTTATGACTAATCACAAATCCTGCAATTCCAAATGGTCCATATAAAGTTTTATGACCTGCAAAGCAAATCACATCCGCCCCCAGCTTTTGAAAATCCAATGGAATCAATCCTGCCGCCTGTGCTGCATCTACTACTACAATCGCACCTGCTGCCTTTGCTTCTTGAATCGTTTCTTTTATCGGAAGAACATACCCCGTTACATTGCTAACTGCATTGATAACAACAACAGCTGGTTTTGCTTCCGAAAATTGGAAACGTGTTTTCTCAATGTCAATTGAAAGATCCTGCTTTAATGGTATCAATTTAGAAGTGCAGCCAACGGATTGGCAAATTGACTCCACGGTTCTAGCAACTGCATTATGTTCATATGGAGTTTCATAAATTACAGAGTCTTTTGCCAACTCAATGCCTCGGAGTACCTGATTTATCGCATGTGTTACAGAAGAAGTAAATACAACCTCTGCTATATGACCCGTATGAAACAAAGAATGTATTGCTTCTTTTGTTTCATCAATCATCTCACTTCCAGTTCTCGCCAAGCGATAAGAACCTCTTCCAGTGTTAACAGACAGATTTCTGTTTACCCTATCCATCTCTATGTAAACCGCTTCTGGCTTTGGAAAGGTTGTTGCTGCATTATCTAAATAGATCATGATTCACCCTCCATTAATTTCTTTGCCATCTCAAAAAGAATAGCAACCTTCTCTCGATTATCCATAAAGCCATCGTACTCTTCCATGGCACTTTCTATTGCATTGCGGAAGAAAAATGCATTCGAGCTTTCATTTTCCGGATCATATTCATAAAACATTGTCTCATTTTTTCCATCCGGTGTTGTAAACTGTACTTTGTAATTACTTGAGCCGCTATCCGATGCACTATTGATTTCTGAAAGAAATGCCTCTAATGCATCCTTATATTGCTCTTGCATTTCATCCTTCCAGTCTTCAATAAAAATTCCTGTCAGCTCCTTTGCAAGTTTTTCTACTATATCTTCCGCATTTCTTCCTATATCAGAAGACAAATAGTTCAATACATTTCTTGTTTGATCTGAAAAAACGCCTTTTCTTGCCGCTTCTGGAAGATTCTCTACCCATTCATGTAGACTACGTGCAAGATCTGCGTTTTTCTCAATTCCAAACGCTTCTCTCGTAAGTGTTTCTGCACACTCTCGAAGTTCATGTACATACGCATCTATCTCTCGCTTTGCTGACGTGACAAGTTCCGTTAATTCAGAGAAATCATTCGTTCCAAATATTCTAGGAATACTTTCAAAAAGTATATCTCTTGGATTCAAAAACATTTCTGCAAAAACTTTACGGAATCTTGCCGTCTGGCGATCTTTCGGAGTGAATGTCTTTGAGCATTGCGGCAATGATCGAAACCAGGACTGCATCAAACATGCAATCTTTGCATAGCGATTTTTTCGATCAATATCTCTGCAATATGCGCTATACTCCATATACATTTTCTCTAACGTATCAATATACTCGTTCTTCTGCATCGTCTCCCGCTCTACATACAGCGAGTATTCTTCTGGCTTGCGAACCACGTTATTGATTGTCTCAACTGAAATCATTACTTCTTTACTTCCTAAATAAATAACTGGTATATCATTCAGTTTTAACAGTTCATCTAAAAGATAAAATGGAATTACACCCTTTCGCACACCATAAGGCACTGCTGTCAGTACTCTCATTATATCTGCAAAAGATACTTTTGTTCCTGCACCTGACATAATAAATGCATGTATTTCATTTCGAATAGCAGCCAATGCCTCATCATTTTCTGTATGCTCCATCACCGCTCTATAAATAGTCGCGTCTGAACTACTGCCTGTTAAATAATCGTTGACATCCGCATCATCTAACATCCTTTGCAAAATTGCATTTCTCGCCTTGCATATCTGACTAGATGGTTCATGTCGATTAATTAACTCATGATTTATACGCGGTGTTTGAGTATATGCTTGATCGCATGATTCACTAACCGCACGATTCATACCTCCTGCCCCAATATGTACACTTCCCAAATAATTATAAACTTCTGGTTTCATGATATACTGATTTTGGAACCAGCTATTTAGATTATCTATACACTCTTTCTCAATTTCTTCAAGTTCTTTAGATATCGCAGGCGTCTCTTCAATAAAACTTTGATCACTTTTCAGTCTCCGAATTGCTAACAGTCGATAAACTTCATCTGCACAAGATGTTTTCTCACTTGGAAGACACACAAGCAAACATGGATTATTTATCTCTGCTGTATGGCATTCTATCTTCTCATGATCAAGCTCCTCCTCTGGCAAAATACAAATAATTACTCCATCCGGGTTATTTTCCCATTCAAGGTAAGAAATATCGGAAAGTATTTCATATTGAGCCGCCGTCATAAAGCGATAGTTATAATATCTTGTTATACAAAAATTCTGATTATGACGTTTCGGCAATACATATTTTTCATTTAATGAATCAAGAAGTGCTGATGCCACATCTGCTTTCTTAATCCACTTTTGAATACAATCCGAAATTGCAGTTTCAAGATCAATTCCTATATTATTTTTGAAATCATAAGTATGATTTCTCTTGCGATACTCTACAATACCAGCTTCTTCTAACTGTTCAATCTCCGCCTCTGCCTCTTCTCTTGTCAAACCACATGCAAGTGACAGATATTCTGACTGCACAGGCATTTCATCAGGTTTATCAATCATTCTTAATATTGACATTACCTTTATTATTCTCTTCTCTGATGCCGCTTCAACCTTTTCAAGTGCATATGATGCCTTTAACCATTCATGATGAATATTTCCACTTTCCGTCTTAAAAAGTGGCTCAAAATAATCGTAAATTTCATCTGCTCCAATAAAGGTCATTGTTTCTTCTGTGAGAATTCTTCTTGCGAGTCCATGTACATCTGTACTCGTAATATATGTAAAAATAGTTCTTTCATTTTGTGCAACCTTTTCACTCAAATGAAGAAGAAGCATCGCAGCTACAGGTGTTAATGGGTAACAACCCCGCGCCACAATCTTTAAAAAATCAGTTTGTGTAAATAAAGATTGAAAACTACGTAGCTGATAACTACGCTTACTAATTAAGCGCATCCGCTCTGACTCCGCCGCCCATGATTCAAACCCACTATTTTTAATAATAGCATCAGCAATCAATTCATAATTATTTTTTGAAGATACAATAAACAAACGCTCTTTCAGTCGCCCTTCCACTCCCTTAAAAGCATTCATTATTTCCTTAGAGAGCAAGTTTCCATACGCTTTAATACTCTTATGTGCTACACAAATTAAATGCAACTGTTCCTCTCTTGAAGCATTTGCTAGCTCACACATATCCTGCAACGTTTTCATATCTCTTGCAAAACCTTGTTCTTCGTGTCCTTCAATATATTTTGAAAACTCATCAAAAACAATAATCATTCCCTTATATCCATACTGAGCACGAAGCTTGCGATTTACAGAACGATACACTTGCAATACATCATCTGTAATAACAGGATTATATTCTCCGCCAGAAGTCAATGCTGGATACATTTTTCTAAACTGCAACATTGCTTTTTCATCATACATCTCAAGCTTTTTAATAAAAGTCTCTACTGGTTCCATTAACAGTTCTTTAAACGTTTCATATGTAACTGTATAATGCTGTTTCCAACGTTTTATCGTTTTAATTGCTTCTGAAAAATACTCGTCTGGTACTAGATCTTTTAACCCTTCTTCACGCAAAGCTTTAGATAATGCTTTCATAAATGTATTGGATAAATTCTCCTGCCCAGGGAAAAGTATAACAGGAAGAAATGGGGAAAAAGATTCCTGAATCTGCTCCATATCTTCCGCAATTTTTTCGTCAACTGTCCGAACTCTATTAATCAATCTCGACATAGACTTACTCTTTTCCCTACGAAGAAGCGAAAGTAAAACTAATAAAAGATGAGACTTTCCCTTTCCATACGGTCCGATCAGCGTTGTTGCACGACTTCCATTCGTATCTAATATATCATTAATATAGGTTTGCAAAATATTGACAGATGATCTTGTCGGTATATACCCTTCTATCTTTTTTTCATTGTTCAGGTCTAACATTAAATTTACAGACTGTTCAAACCTGCTATCTACACTTACAACATCCGATAATCTCATCTCATTCTGCTCTCCCCTCATAATATGCCCTAACAACTGCCTCGGGATCTATCACACACTTCTCATACACCATATCCAAACCTGCTGTACGATTTATAATAATGTACTCCTGATCCTGCAATTTATCCAGACAATCATTTACCATAATACGGCTTAAATTCAAAATACGGCCTGGCATATTTTCACCATCTACAATCTCATCAATTCCTAGACTATGGTGTTCCCCATTTTGTGATCCAAATGCGGTCGCCAGCATATATTCAACTACCAGTGGACTCAAAGTTTCCAAATCTGGATGTCTTTTTTCATAAGTACGTCCTTCTGGATATAACATTCCCAATACTCGAAAAGGACTATTTTTCTTTTCTTCTGGATCCTTTGCCTCTTCTTTCTCAACAGCATACATTAATATGATCGCAGCACAATCATCTTTTATAGAACGCTCTGGTAATTCATCCTCTCCTGTTGATTCATACAAAAGATCTGTCATAAGTGGCTGTAATTCTTCTCTTTTAAAAGCAGATACTGAAAGACGATTGAAAAACACATTCCAGCTGGTAGCCAATTTATAATTTGTTGCAATATTAATATGAATAATCCACAATGTAAAAATATCTTCTAAATAAGGATCACACTGCAAAATAGTTCTACCAAGTTCCGTCAGATGTACTCCAGTAGCCTGACTTTCATCTGTTAATCCAGCAGTACGCATCCAGTAACGAATTGATTTTGCCATATTCGTTCCTACTCCAAGTGCATCTGCTCCTGCTGATACAGTAAAAAGCAGCGGATCCCTATCTATTGCAAATAGCGCCTTTGTAATCCATCCTTCTCTTAAGATAAAAGATTCATGTCCTTTTAATCTATACTTTGCTAATGCCATTTTTCTACCTCTTTATCGTCATTACGCGGCGCATGTAACATCCGCCATCAAAGTGTCCGATGCATTCTCCGCAACGCACACATTTGCTATCGTGAATTTTATATGACTTCATTCCTTCTCTGTCTATAACAATGCTAATTGCACCTTTCGCACAGACACTTTCACATGCCAAACATCCCATACACATCTGATATTTTGTAATCTGACATTTTATCTTTTTATCTAATGCAGAAAAGCTATTGCAATGGCCAGCTGTCTTGTCCAACATACTTACTTTCAAAGTACGGCTTCCAATATGTCCCTGTAATTTTAAAAGCAGCTTTCCATTTTTATCTGTAACATAAATTTCCCCAAGACGCTTATTTCCAAGCTCTCTATTCAGATAACCGAATGGTTTGAACAATTCATATAAGCCTTCATCAATTGGTTTTTGCAATTCAAAATTGATTGTATTTTCCTGAAGCGCACATGGTTCAAATGTAAGCACAGAAGTCTTGGCATACTCCAAACCATTTCCTCCCTGTCTTGCTTTCCATCCTCCTTCTGCCACATACACTTCTGGATCTGGCTTTCCAATTTTTTTTGCAAACTCGACCAGCATATTATGAAAACGATTATATTGCTCTGGCATGTAAATACTTGATAATACTTCAGACCAGTTTCCATTATTTGGACAACACCAACAGCCAACTCGTTCATATCCAAAGAAATAGGCATTGTTGATGTCAACACCTGTCGTTAATATGTATAGCCAAACATCAAAGTTCATCCAATCAATGATTGGCGATGCTCCCTTTTGAATTGCAATCTTTGTTTCTCCTGTGTCTCGCTCATACTTACTTCTTGCCTTGGATTCATTTCTTCGCAGTCCATTAAACATAAGGACTTTTTTCTTTCCTTTAAAAATAGAAGTAATCTTTCTTTGTATTGCACCAGTTTTAAAAATAGTACAGCACCATCTCATAACTCTACTAGGCGGTCCACTCGTTTTCTCACAAAGATCATAAAAGTCTTTATCATTATTACGGCTAATCAAAAATGGTGTCTTAGGATGTTCTTTGCGAAAACGTTTTACATATTGTAGCGTTTCCGGATACTCTAATGTTGTATCTCCGTAGATATGAAGAATTTGTTGGTCACTCAGCGCTCTCATAACAAGATCTGATACAACAGTACTATCCTTTCCTCCTGAAAACGACACAAACATATCTGTTTTTCCATATCCCTCTGCTGCTTTTCTAATATATCCGCAGGCTTCACTCGTAATATAATCATAGCGTGCACTATTCGCTTCTACAAATCTCTTGGCATACACATCAAAGGAATTTACCCGATTTTCTTCTTGATATTCCGCTAGCTTTTCGCGAATATAATTTGGTTCTATTTCTTTTGTATCAGAAACGCTAAAATCAATTCTCTTACCATCTGCATAATAACTATTAGAACCTTTCCATACCGATGCTTCCCGATATTTCATTGGCTCTCCCTTTATAATTTCTAAAAGAAGGCGCTCCGCTGGATAAACAGGACGAACATCCGTTGTCAAATGTTTTCCTTTTTGTCCACAAATTGGGCAAATTTCATCATATGTAGGAATCTTACATGACTTACACCAATACACACTCGTTCCTTCCAACTCTGTTCGTTCCCCACACACAGGACATTCAGAAAATTTCGTTTCCATATTGCATTGCTTGCAAAAATATCGGATCATTAGTACCTCCACCCTAAACCTTAAGGCTAAAAATATTTACCACAATTATAACACCCTCAAGCATCAATATCAATACAAAACGTCTTAAAACTCACACATATATACAACATTCCATACAATTTCACCTTTAAGTAGTAGCAAAGTAGTTTTGGATTTTAAAACATAGCACATTTTCCACCTTGCTTTTTCCTCCCCCAAATGCTAAACTATTCCTTGTCGCGACTCATTACCCCTCAGTCGCCTGTCGGCGCCAGCTCCCCTTTCAGGAGAGCCTTTTGCGTCCCACGACTGCATTGGTACAATGGTTTTGTGTTGAACCTAACTACTGACCCCCTCAGTCGCCCCCCCCAAAACTAATGAGAAAGGATTCTCCTATGACCCTTATTACCACCCTTGAGGGCTTTG
>OGCN01003282.1_pt1 | contig 15818 bp, 10 predicted proteins | sample 1570181 | NCBI WGS metagenome assembly OGCN01 (sample SAMEA4370584, study PRJEB24528) | human gut metagenome | reverse complement strand
GTATTTTGAGTATGCAATGGGCTGCGTGGCAAGCGGTGAAGCGATCGATACCGACTGGACCGGCAATCTGGAGACCGGATCAGTAGAGCTGACCAGCCTTGGAAAGACCGCTGCAGAGGGTACTCAGGAAGCAATCGATGCGGCAAAGGCAAAGCTGGAGTCCGGTGAGCTTCATGTATTTGATACCGCTACCTTTACAGTAGACGGAAAAGCGCTTGAGAGCTACATGGCAGACGTAGACACAGATGCAGATTATGAGGGAGACCATGAGGCAGTATCGGACGGATACTTCCATGAGTCTGCAGAAGGTTTCCGTTCCGCACCGTACTTTGATGTCAAGATCGATGGCATCGACCTGCTGGATACCGCGTTTTAACCGAATCAAGCAAGTTATGAAACAAAGCTTCTGCCGGGCATAGAAGCGCCTGACAGAACAGAAAAGGACAGTACAGAAACCGGGTGGTGCTACATCGCCCGGTTTCGTTGGTTGCAAGGGAAAAGAAAGGAGGATATCCATTTGGAGAGTAAGACAGCAGCAGTATCCTTAAGAAATATTACAAAGAGCTTCGGATCAGTCGTGGCAAATGATAAGGTGAATCTGGATATTTACCGTGGGGAGATTCTGGCGCTGCTCGGAGAAAACGGAAGCGGTAAGACTACCCTTATGAATATGATCTCCGGTATCTATTTTCCGGATTCAGGAGAAATCCTTGTTGATGGGAAGAGAGTAGAAATCCGCTCACCAAAAGATGCTTATGATCTGGGAATCGGTATGATCCACCAGCATTTTAAGCTGATTGATGTATTCAGTGCCACAGAGAATATTGCGCTTGGACTTGATAAAAAACAGAAATTCGATCTGAAAGAGGTTCGGAAAAAAGCACAGGCTATTTGCGACAGATATCATTTTGACCTGGATCTGAATCAGAAGGTCTATGAGATGAGTGTATCTCAGAAACAGACTCTGGAGATTGTAAAGGTACTTTACCGAGGTGCGAATATTCTGATTCTGGATGAGCCTACTGCAGTGCTTACACCGCAGGAAACAGAACGTCTCTTTGAAGTAATCCGTAATATGAAGGCAGATAACAAATCTGTTATCATTATCACGCACAAGCTTCATGAAGTATTAGAGATTTCTGATCAGGTTGCAATTCTCAGAAAAGGTGAATACATAGGCACAGTAAATACCAGTGAAGCTACAGAAAACTCCCTGACAGAGATGATGGTGGGCAAAAAGGTAGAACTGAACATTGCCCGTTCTGCACCGGTGAATCCGGTGAAACGTCTGGCAGTATCTCATCTGACTGTATATAATCGCGAGGAAATCAAGATACTGGATGACGTAAGCTTTGATGTTTACGGAGGAGAGATCCTGGGAATCGCAGGTATTTCCGGAAATGGCCAGAAGGAGCTTCTGGAAGCCATTGCAGGACTTCAGATCACAGCGCAGGGAAGCAGCATTGAGTTCTATGAGCGCGGCAAAGAAGATCAGCCACTTCAGCTGGTTGGTAAAACACCAAAGAAAATCCGCGATGCAGGCGTTCACCTTGCATTTGTTCCGGAGGATCGTCTTGGCATGGGACTGGTAGGCTCTATGGGTATGACCGGAAATATGCTCCTTAAAAGTTATGGAAAAGGCTCATCCCCGATTACAGATATGCGTACTCCAAGAAAAATGGCAGAAAAGGTAAAAGAGGAGCTGGAGGTTGTAACTCCAAGCCTGAATACTCCTGTATCCCGTCTGTCCGGCGGAAATGTGCAGAAGGTTCTGGTGGGCCGTGAGATTGCAGAGGCACCTACTGTACTGATGACTGCATATGCGGTAAGAGGTCTTGATATCAATACCTCCTACACAATTTATAATCTTCTGGATGAAGAGAAAAAAGAAGGAGTTGCAGTTGTCTACGTTGGTGAAGATCTGGACGTTCTTATTGATTTGTGTGACCGTATCCTTGTGCTTTGCGGCGGTAAGGAGAACGGCATTCTGGATGCCAGAACTACTACCAAGGAAGAAGTGGGACTTCTTATGACAAATCTTCGGAAGGAGGGAAAATAAATGAGCGAAGTAAAAACAAAAGAGCCCTTGATCCGAATTATTAAGCGTGACAGAAGCAGCTTTGGCTATAAGGTATGGGTTCGGGCAGCTGCCATTATTCTGGCACTGGTCGTAGATGCTATTTTTATTTATAGTGTAACCGGGCTAAATCCGCTGTCTGTATACGGAGTTATGTTAAACGGAACCTTTATGACAAGCATCCGTTTTTCCTGGGCAATGCGAGATCTGGTAACCCTGCTTTGCATTGGTATTGCCCTTGCTCCTGCGTTTAAAATGCGCTTCTGGAATATTGGTGCAGAAGGTCAGGTGCTTGTAGGCGGTCTTGCGACAGCTATGATTATGGTAAAATTCGGAGGAAGCCTTCCTACACCGGTGCTTTTTCTGGTAATGTTTCTTACAAGTGTGATCGCCGGCGGTCTTTGGGGATTTATTCCGGCAGTATTTAAAGCATATTGGAATACCAACGAGACTCTTTTCACCCTGATGATGAATTACGTTGCAACAAGTATTGTTGCATGTATGACGAACATTCTCAGAGGAAAGGCCTCCAGTCTTGGAAAACTGAACATGTCCACACAGGCTGGATGGTTTCCGCAGTTTATGGGTCAGAGATACAACATTAATATTCTTATTGTTGTAATTCTGATGTTTGTCATGTTTTTCTATCTGAAATATTCCAAACAAGGTTATGAGATCACAGTAGTAGGTGAATCTGAGAATACTGCAAGATATGCCGGAATCAACGTAAAATGGGTCACCATCCGTACTATGATCATTTCCGGTGCAATCTGCGGTCTGGTAGGATTCCTGATCGTAGCCGGAAGAGATCAGACAATTTCCACCACATCTGCCGGTGGAAACGGATTTACTGCTATTATTGTTGCATGGCTTGCAAAATTCAATACTTTTTATATGGCATTGATTTCATTTTTGCTGATCTTCCTTTCCAAGGGCGCATCAGAAATTGCTTCTGCATACAGTCTGAATGATTATGCAGCAAGTATTATCGAAGGAATTATCCTGTTCTTTATTCTGGGAAGTGAATTCTTTATTAATTACAAGATGATCTTCCGGGGTTCCAAAAAGGAGGTGCACTAAATGAGTAATCTGATTGCGTGGATCATCAGGGCAATTCCATTTGGAACCATCATTATGTTTGGCTCCATGGGAGAAATTACTACTGAGAAATCCGGAAACCTGAATCTTGGTGTTCCGGGAATTATGTACCTTGGCGGTTTTGCCGGCTTTGCCAGCTCTTATTTCTATGAGAAAAATGCTGCAGACCCAAAAGGATGGATATGTGTGCTTCTGGCACTTACAGCAGCAATTGCGGCATCTATGCTCGGTGGGCTGATCTTCAGCTTCCTGACCATTACCTTACGTGCAAACCAGAACGTAACCGGTCTTGCTCTTACAACCTTTGGTATGGGTGTTGCCAACTTTTTCGGTGTATTTATTTTAAATGGTGCAAGCTATACAGCGGCACCTCTTGCCTATGCATCTTTTTCAAAGAAGATTCCGTTCCTGTCAACGAAGCTTGGAATTATCAGTAAAACGGTATTTCCTTATGGCTTTCTGGTGTATGCGGCAATTATTATTGCCATTGTACTTCACTATATACTGAACAAAACAAGAGTAGGTCTGAATCTTCGTGCAGTAGGAGAAAATCCGGGAACAGCAGATGCAGCAGGTATTAATGTTACAAAGTATAAATATCTGGCAACCTGTATTGGTGCAGGTCTTTCCGGTATTGGCGGCCTGTATTATGTACTGGATTACAACCAGGGAATCTGGGCAACTACAGGACAGATTGAAGCTCTTGGCTGGCTGGCTGTTGCGCTTGTAATTTTCACTACCTGGAAGCCGCTGAATGCAATCTGGGGTGCTTACCTGTTTGGAATGCTCTACTGGCTGTATCAGTTCCTTCCGAGTATTCTTGGAATTAAGGTGGCAAGCTATATTACCGATCTGATCCAGATGGTTCCGTATGTGGTTACTATCGTGGTTCTGATCGTGGTAAGCTTCCGCAAGAAAAAAGAAAATCAGCCTCCGGAAAGTCTGGGACTTTCCTACTTCCGAGAGGAAAGATAAGAGATTTTTGGAAATCCTCTGTGCAGATGTTTCTGGCATCTGCATGGGGGATTCTTTTATGTACAAACCCATGGAATTATGTGTGGTAGGAAGGCGAAAGTCAGGAGTTAACAGTTTGTGAAAAAAAGGTGTCCTCGTTCAAAAATGTTTACAAAATATTGCAAAAATGTTATATTATCTTTAACTGACACAGGCAAATGAGATCAGAAAGGAATATAAATTATGAAGAAAAGATATGTTCTTGCTGCCCTGGCAGCAATGGTAGTACTGGCAGGATGCGGGGGGAAAGCTTCCACAGACAATACAGATACACAGAACACACAGGATGCCCAGGACGATTCTGCAGCAGCATCTATGGATGACGATGAGCTGTCTGAGCTGGACCCGGAATTTTCCCAGGATCTGGAGAGCAATGAGGAAATCGATGCCGTGGATGATACAGAAGAGACAGCACTGGATCCCATCACTCCATCTGATTATCTTGTGAAAAATGCTTCCGATTACGTTACCATTGGTGATTACAGCGATGTGGAAGTGACCAAGTACACCTATGAGATCACAGATGACATGGTGCAGGAGGAAATTCAGGAAGAACTGGAGAGCTACAGCGAGGAAGAGTCTACAAATGCACCTTCTGAGGATGGCAATATTGTATATATGAATTTAACTGCTACAGTTGACGGCGAGGCCGGGGATGAGGAAGAAACCTTTATCATTCTCGGACAGGAAGAATACGGCGCTGAGTTTGATGAGAAGCTGACAGGCGTTTCTGCTGGGGATCAGCTTGATTTTTCCGTCACATACGGGGATGATACCTGGCAAGAGGACTGGCAGGGCAAAACCGTGGACTTCAAAGTAGAAGTAACGGATGTCACCAAATCCAACACGCCAGAGTACAACGACGATTACGTAAAGAACAACACAGACTACGACACCAAGGCAGACTACGAAGCAGCCGTAAAGGAAAACCTGCAGCAGAGCTATGACGAGCAGAGCACCTATGATGCGGAAGAGGAGCTGATCACGGCCTGCGTGGCAAAAACAGAGTTTACAGGCGAGTATCCGGATGCCCTGTTTGAATCCTGCAAGGAGGAAGTGCTTTCCGGCTACACCATGTTCATGGAAGATGGGGAGGAAGTAAGCGACGTTCTGGAAATGTTCGGCGTTTCCGAGTCCGATATTGAAGAAGAAGCCAAAAATCTTGTAAACCGCAGGCTGTTTATTGCTGCATATGTACAGGCAAATAATGTAGAGGTTACGGAAGAGGAATATGTAGATTATGTAAAAGAATACGCTGCATACTATGGTGAAACTGCAGCAGATTTTGAAGCCTTATATACAAGAGAGACCATTGTGAATGCCCTTTATGAAAGCAAGGTTACCGGACTTCTCATGGAGCAGGCAAAGGTAACAGAGGTTCCATATACAGCAGATACCTATGGAGATGAAGAGTCTGATGATGCCGAAAATATTGATGATATGGAAATGGTAGAAGAGGGTGAAGAGGGAATCGGCGAGTAACAGTTGTATATTTTAACCTTTTTTAATAATTTTTAGTCTTTTAATTTTGTGATATATATGATATAGTAATTGATACGCGACAATGGATGGACAGCAATCTGGAGATGTGATTCAGAGAGTTTGTCCGCCCATTTATTGTATGGACAAAGTAGATTTGCCCAATAATTACTTTATCGTGTGAAAAAGGAGGAACGAGATGAAGTTTTCAGAAATGCCTTACAGCCGCGTTGATTTTCCGGCAGTAATCGCTCAGGGAAAGGAAATCATCCAGAAAGCTTCCCAGGCAAAGAGCGGGGAAGAGCAGTTTGAACTCCATCAGGAATTTAATAAGCTGATGGATCACGTAAAAACTCTTTACACAATTGCACATATCCGCAGGGATGGAGATGTGACAGATGAATTTTATGATGGTGAGAAGAGTTACTATGATGAGAAGCTTCCGGAGCTGAACGCAGTGACAAATGAGTATACGAAGGTGCTTTTTGCCACACCATACCGTCAGTATATGGAAGAGAAGATCGGACCGGTAGCCTTTAAGTCCATGGAGCTGGAAATGAAAAGCTTTAATGAGAGCCTGATCCCGCTGATGCAGGAGGAGAATGCACTGGCTTCCCGCTACAGTAAGCTGATCGCTTCCGCGAAGATCATGTGGGAAGGTGAGGAACTGAACCTTTCCCTTATGCGCAAATACATGCGTTCATCTGACCGTGACACACGTAAGAAGGCATGGGATGCTTTCTCTGAATTCTTCGAGAAGAATCAGCCGGAGATTGACGAAATCTATGACCTTATGGTGAAGAACCGTACCAAACAGGCACAGATGCTTGGATTTGAGAATTATATTGATATGGGCTATTGCCGTATGAACCGTAATTCTTACACCAAAGAGGACATTCAGAAGCTTCGTGATCAGATTAAGACCGTGTTTGTACCTCTTGCAGCGAAGATGCATAAGAATCGCCAGGCGCGTCTTGGAGTAGAGGCTCTTCGTTACTATGATATGGGGGTATATTTCCCACAGGGAGATCCGGCACCTACAGGAACACCGGAGGAAATTCTTGAAAGCGGACGTAAAATGTATTCTGAGATGTCCGATGAGACAAGAGATTTCTTTAATATGATGATGGAGAATGAGCTGTTTGATGTTTTCGGCCGCAAAAATAAGGCTACAGGCGGATATATGACAGAACTTCCAGATTATGGTGTACCGTTTATTTTTGCTAATTTTAACGGAACCAGCGGAGATGTGGATGTTATCACACATGAATGTGGACATGCATTCCAGAATTATGTTTCCTGTAAGGATCCGATTACTGACCATTCACGTTATCTGACCATGGAGACTGCAGAAATCCATTCCATGTCCATGGAGTTCTTCGCAGAGCCATGGATCGAACTGTTCTTCGGAGAAAGAGGAGATGACTACCGCAAGATGCATCTGGAGGATGCCATCGACTTTATTCCTTACGGAACAATGGTAGATGAATTCCAGCATATTGTATACGGCAATCCGGAGCTTACCCCCAAGGAGCGTCGCGACGCATGGAACAAGCTGGAGGAAGAGTACCGTCCGTACCTGGATGGCACAGGCTGCAAGTTCCTGGAGGATGGCGCATACTGGCAGAGACAGCATCACATCTTTGAGATGCCGTTCTATTATATTGATTATGTACTTGCACAGCTTTGTGCATTCCAGTTCAAGATCCGCATGGAGAAAGACCACGACGGCGCATGGGCTGACTATATGAAGCTCTGCCGGCTTTCTGCAAGCGACTTCTATCCGTCTATGCTGAAGCAGGTAGGACTTACTGTTCCATTTGAGGAAGGCTGCATCCAGAAGATCGTGGATGAGCTGGACAAGAAGCTGGATTGATTTTGAACAGACAGGAAATGTGAGGCGTATTTGTGAAAAAATATGGGAATGATTATCGTCAGAACGGGAAACAATTTGAATATACCGGAAAATGGCACAGCACCGAAACCGAATTAAAGGATCTGAAGAGATATGCATGGATCTACACTGGTCTTATGGCAGCAGCCCTGCTTGCCTATATCGCAGGGCTTATGGTGAACAATGCCGGAAGCCGTGTCTTTTTTGTACTGCTTCCCTTCGTGACGATGGTCTTCCCCGTTTCCTATGGGATCATGGGAGGGGTGTCCCTTTTTCTTTTCTGCAGGCAGCAGGAGAGGGGAAAGGCATCTCAGGTTGTGATTCCAAAGGAACATGAGGGACATATGACCCGTGCCCAGTATGAGAAAGGGATCTGCCGTCCGGTAAGATGCAGCATTGCAGTGACCGGACTTAGCCTTTTTTCATGTGTGGCAGACCTGATTCTGATCCTTATGAAGCCTCAGGATCTTGTACTAACCAGGGAACTATTATTCGAGGCGGCTAGTACTATTGCTTTAGTACTGGGAAGTGTCACTGCTGTACAAAGTTGGCAGATTAAAGCAAAATTTACAATTTTTGAGTGAAAATCTTTCAGTTTTTGACAAAAATGGATAAAATTCCAGGCATATTTCATCACTTAACTATTGCACATGCAGTAAAACATGATAAAATAGAATAGCATAAGGCAACGTCATGAGGGGTTGCCGCAGTAGCTGCCATTGGGATAGTTACACATAAAAGTTACTGCTCACTTCGTGTTCAGTAACGCGCTTCGCGATGCACAGAAATCATGCTTTGCATGATTCCGCGCCGAAGGTCTCGGGTTTTCTGTGAACTTTGTTCACAAAAAACACCTCGCGGAATGCTACCAGTGAACAGTAATAATAAAACTCATAAAAGGAGGATATGATATGAGCAAGAAGAAGTTAATGGCCCTGTTATTATCAGGCGTCATGACAGCAACAACAGTGAGCGTTCCTGTTTTTGCTGAGGATGCAGACGCTGCAGAAGACACAGCTGATGCTGCAGAAGAAACTGAAGGAGGTTCTTCCGATACACCGCTGGTTGTTGGACAGACCAACTTCTCCGAGAAATTCTGCGGAATGTTCGCAGAAGCAGTTCCGGATCAGCAGATCTCCGATATCGTAGGTGCATATCTGTTTGACAATGACCGTGCAGGTGCTGTTATCTACAATGGTATTGAGGGAGAAACTACCGAGTATAATGGAACCGAGTATACTTATACCGGTCTTTCTGATATCACTGTTACACAGGGTGACGATGAGACTGTTTATGACATCAAGCTTCGTGACGATGTGAAGTTCTCTGATGGTGAGCCGCTTACCGCAGATGACCTTATCTTCACATTATATGTATATTCAGACACAGATTATGATGGAAATGCAACTCTGTATTCCACCAACATCAAAGGTATGAAGAACTACCGTCTGAACTCCACAGCAGCAGACTCCATCACAGATGAAGATGTTGCAAACACACTGGCTGAAATGCCGGATGAAGTTGCAGAGAAGGTGAAATCTGACCTGATCGTTCCGCTTCTTACAGATGAGTACGCATGGGCACAGGATGCATGGGAAGACTATGCAGACGCTTACGGCGTAGCAAGCGGTGACGAGTTCTTCGCAATGCTTTACGCTACAGAAGATGATTACAGCGTAGAGGGCAAGGATCAGGATACCATCATTAATGAGATCGCTGACCAGTACGGCACAGATTATAAAACACTTGCTGCAAACTACGGCGATGAGGAATACTTTGATGAAGATGCTACCACAATTGCCCAGGAGTACCTGGTAGAGCAGAAAACTGCTGCAGGTGAGGGCGAGGAAGTTGCCAACATCGAAGGTATCAAGAAACTTGGCGATTATGAAGTTGAGATCACAACAGACGGATTCTCCGCTACTACCATCTACAACCTTGGCGTAATCGTTGAGCCAATGCATTACTATGGTGATGCTTCTCTTTATGACTATGACAACAATCAGTTCGGTTTCACAAGAGGAGACCTTTCCTCCGTACGTGACAAAGCAAGCCAGCCGCTTGGCGCAGGTCCTTACAAATTTGTGAAATATGAGAACAAGACCGTATATCTGGAAGCAAACGAGAACTACTACAAGGGTGCTCCTAAGATCAAGTACCTTCAGTGGAGAGAGACTTCCGACGCAGATAAGATTGCCGGTGTTGAGCAGGGTACAATCGACCTTTCCGATCCATCCGGAAGCAAATCTGCATTCGACCAGATCAAGAGCATCAACAGCAACGGCGAGCTTGATGGCGACAAGATCATGGTTAACGCAACAGACAACCTTGGATATGGATATATCGGAATCAACTCCAACACTGTAAACGTTGGCGGCGATGCAGGTTCTGACGCATCCAAGAACTTAAGAAAAGCAATTGCAACTGTACTTGCTGTATATCGTGATGTAGCAATCGATTCCTACTATGGCGATGCTGCTTCCGTAATCAACTACCCGATCTCCAATACATCCTGGGCAGCTCCTCAGAAATCTGACGCAGATTATCAGGCAGCTTACTCTGTAGATGTTGACGGAAACGCACTTTACACAGATGACATGTCTGATGACGAGAAGTTTGCAGCAGCAACACAGGCAGCTCTTGGCTTTTTTGAGGCAGCTGGATACACTGTAGAAGACGGCAAAGTAACAGCAGCTCCGGAAGGTGCTAAGATGTCCTATGAGATCATCATCGGCGCTGACGGAAACGGAGATCACCCAAGCTTTGCAATCCTTACAGACGCTAAGGCAGCACTTGAGTCCATCGGATTCACACTTGAGATCAACGACGTTACAGACTCCAACATCATGTGGGATGCTTTAAATGCAGGTACAGCAGAAATGTGGGCAGCTGCATGGCAGGCAACAATTGACCCTGATATGTATCAGACATACCACAGCGAGAGCGTAAAGAGCAACTACTACCACATCAACGACGCTACACTGGATCAGGATATTATCGATGCTCGTTCTTCCGCAGATCAGGAATACAGAAAATCTGTTTACAAACAGTGCCTGGATATCATTCTTGACTGGGCAGTTGAGATTCCGGTATATCAGAGACAGAACTGCATTATCTACAGCCCTGAGCGTATTAATGCAGATACCTTTACAAAAGATGTTTCCACATTCTACTATTGGTACAAAGACATCGAGAACATCGAGATGAACTAAAGGTATAAAAGAAGAAGACTAGTTAGCGCAGTGGGCTCACCCTAACAAGTGAGCCCACTGCCTTACTGGCAGTATGCCTTGGGTACTGATGTGTGTTAGAGCCTTTTTCAAACACGCTCTAAGGCAGCTTGCAGAATCCGCTTTGGTGTTGCTGTCTGCGGTAACGCTCTGCATACAGCCAGAATCGGCAGGACACACTGCCAGTAAGAATATTTAGCCTTTCTTCTTGCCTGATACTGGAAAGGACAGATTAACTAAATGAAGAAATTTATTGTACGTCGTGTACTTCTGGGAGCGATGATTCTGTTCTTCGTTTCCATGATTATTTACTCAATTGAGAGAGCCCTTCCTACCTCTTATGTAGAAGGAAGAGCCCGTGACATGTCAATGAAACAGGGCGCAAAGCCTTATGACGAACTGGTTGCGGAACTGAATGCTTCCTATGGACTGGACAAGCCGGTTCTGGAAGGTTATTTTGTATGGCTTGGCAAGGCATTTCACGGTGAATTTGGAGAATCCTGGATTTTCCATCAGCCTGTAACCAAGAAATTTTCCAGCGTAATCTGGTATTCTTTTGTACTGGCGCTGGCGTCGTTCCTGTTGGAAATCATAATCGCCATACCTTTGGGTATTATATCGGCGACCAAACAGTACAGCAGGGTAGACTATGCGGTGACAGTATTTGCACTAATCGGTATTTCGCTGCCATCCTTCTTCTTTGCCACCATTCTGAAATGGATTTTCTCCATCAATCTGAAATGGCTGGACCTGTACGGCATTGTAGGCCGTATGCATGAGTCCTACAGCAGTGTAGGCAAGGTTCTGGATATGGCGCAGCATTTGATTCTCCCAGTTATCACACTGACGATCGTAAGCGTTGGTTCCCTGATGCGTTACACCAGAACCAATATGCTTGAGGTTCTCAATGCGGATTACATCCGTACAGCCAGAGCCAAAGGTGTGCCGGAGAAGAAAGTGGTCTATCATCATGCTTTCCGAAACACTCTGATCCCGATCATCACCATCCTTGGAAGTACGCTTCCGAACCTGTTTGGAGGAGCGATGATCACGGAGACCTTGTTCCAGATTCCGGGAATCGGATACACATCCTACCAGGCACTGACCCAGGGTGATATTCCGTTTACCATGTTCTATATGGTATTTCTGGCATTTCTGACATTAACCGGCAATCTGATCGCAGATATCCTGTACGCTGTGGCAGATCCAAGGGTACGAGTAAATTAGGAGGAAAAACATGAGTACAGATCCAACAAAGAAAAAAGACGATCATGTCAGTACCTCCCAGGCACTGGATGATGAGCAGCGTGTAAAAGTTCTCTCACCTGGAATGCTTGTTGCCAAACGTTTTTTCCGTAACAAGCTGGCTGTGGCAGGACTTGTAATTCTTGTAGCAATGTTTGTGTTCTCATTTGTAGGCGGTATGATCAGTCCTTACGGTGAGAGCCAGGTTTTCCGTAAGACCGAGCATGTATGGAAGGACTATGCGGGAGCCACTTATAATAAGGCATATATTTTTGAGACTGTTGACGGCACTGAATTTCCGGCAGCAGGACAGCAGAAATTCATTCTTGCAACAAACAAAGGAGACGCATCCTTTGAGGCTGACGGCGTAACCTATGCACTTGAGAACAAAGGCGAAGAGTACTGGGCAATTTATTCCGCAGAGCCGGTTGCCACTGTTCTGACACTGAAGGGTAAATCCACTTATAAGGAATCCGGAAGCGTAACTGTGACAGATGAGATCAAGGAAGGCTACGAAGCAGCTGTAGAGAATGACGAGGATACCTTTGAGGTTGACGGCACCACTTACAGCATTGAGAAATCCGGCCGTGAGAATGTGATCACCATTTCCGGCGAGGTTGCCTTTGCTACCAAGAAAGTATTCAGCGCAGCAAGCAACGATGCAGAGCTTGGATTCGAATTCCAGCAGCTTGCACTGGATGCATTAGAAGCAGGAGATGACTCTTTCGAGTGTGACGGCGTGACTTATGAGATGAGCACAGTTGAGGGTGAGACAGCTACAGAGATCACAAAGGACGGCGAGGTTTACGCTACCGTTTCCGGTCTTTTAGTTTCCCCGCAGGCAAATGGCGTGTTCCTTTCCCTTTCCTTTAAGGAAGCGGTAGAACAGGCAATCACAGAGAAGGCTTCCACATTCACAGCTCTGAATGAGAACGGTGGGGAAGAGACCTATCAGCTTCAGACAAAGAATACACAGTATGTAGTCCGTAATCAGAAAGAGACCACTGTCAATGACACTTATTCTGCCCCAAGCAAGAAGCACTGGGCTGGAACAGACGGAAACGGTATGGATATGCTGACCCGACTGATGTACGGCGGACGTATCTCCCTGATGATCGGTTTCGTTGTTATTATTATCGAGGGTATCATCGGTATTCTCATCGGCGGTATCTCCGGTTACTTCGGAGGATGGGTAGATACCATTCTCATGCGTGTGGTTGATGTTGTAATCTGTATTCCGGCAATGCCGCTGTACATTATCATCGGTTCCGTTATGGATTACTACAAGATCGATCCACGTATCCGTATTTATGCTCTTTGTGCGATCCTTGGTATCGTAGGATGGCCAAGCATTGCCCGTATGGTCCGCGGACAGATCCTTTCTCTTCGTGAGCAGGAGTTCATGGTTGCTACAGAGGCTACTGGCGTTCGTGTTTCCAGACGTATTTTCCGTCACCTGATCCCCAACGTTATCCCGCAGCTGATCGTTATTGCGACTATGGGACTTGGCGATGTTATTCTGATGGAGGCAACACTTAGCTTCCTCGGAATCGGTGTTAAATTCCCGTACGCATCCTGGGGTAACATTGTAAATGCGGTAAATGATGTATATGTCCTGACCAACTTCTGGTTTGTATGGATTCCGGCCGGATTTTTGATCCTGCTGACAGTTCTTGGATTCAACTTTGTAGGTGATGGTCTTCGTGACGCATTTGACCCGAAAATGAAACGGTAGGTGAGAGAATATGGCATTATTTGGTAAGAAAAACGCAAATTATATCTCAGCTAAGGAAACAAAGAGAATCTCCAAAGAGAATCGAAGAATCACCAATGAGATAGAGAAAAAGAGAAACAGAAAGAATATTCCGGAGTCCGAGTATATTACAAAGATGAAGAATCCGGAGAATGTAGTAGAGTTTGATAACGTTCATACTTATTTCTTTACAGATATCGGAACTGTCAAGTCTGTTGACGGCGTCAGCTTCGATATTCCACAGGGAAAAACAGTTGGAGTAGTTGGAGAGTCCGGCTGCGGTAAATCCGTAACCAGCCTTTCCCTGATGCAGCTGGTACAGCGTCCTCAGGGACAAACGGTAGAGGGCGAGATCCGTTTTAATACAGGCGATAAGGTTTACAATATTGTAAATACTCCGTCAAGCATTATGCAGAAGCTTCGCGGAAATGAGCTTTCCATGATCTTCCAGGAGCCTATGACTGCGCTGAACCCGGTTTTCCGTATTGGTGAGCAGGTGGATGAGATCACCATGCTTCACAATCCGGATATGAGCAAGGAGCAGGTGAAGGCAAGAACCATCGAAATGCTGGAGATGGTTGGTATTGCCAACAGCGAGGGTGTTTACAAAATGTATCCTCATGAGCTTTCTGGCGGTATGCGTCAGCGTGTTTGTATCGCAATCGGTCTTGCATGTAATCCAAGACTGATTATCGCTGATGAGCCTACCACAGCTCTTGACGTTACTATTCAGGCACAGATTCTGGATCTGATGCGCAATCTGAAGGATAAGATCAATTCTTCCATTATGCTGATCACCCATGATCTTGGTGTTATCGCAGAGATGGCAGATTATGTAGTAGTTATGTATGCTGGACGTGTGGTTGAGAAGGGTACTGCAAGAGAAATCTTCAATCATCCGTCTCACCCGTACACCATTGGACTGATGCGTTCCAAACCGGTTGTTGGCAAGAAGGTTGACAAGCTTTACAGTATTCCGGGTAAGGTTCCGAACCCAATTGACATGCCGGATTACTGCTACTTCCGTGACCGCTGTGAGCTGAGCTGTGATAAATGTCAGGGAAGCTATCCAGGGGTTGTCAAGTTAAGTCCGACACATGAGGTAAGCTGTTATCGTTATGCTGACCGTCCAGAAGCGGGATGGCTGGCAAATGTTCATCCAGGGGAAGGGGGAAAAACTCATGAGTGAGAATAAGACAGCAGAAAATACAAAGAATCAGCAGTCCGATAACATTCTGGAGGTATCCCATCTTAAAAAATATTTCCCAATCAAGGGTGGAATGTTCGGCAAGCAGGTTGGTGCCGTGAAGGCAGTTGATGATGTTTCCTTTACTTTAAAACGAGGAACAACAATGGGTCTTGTAGGAGAGTCCGGATGTGGTAAATCTACAACAGGACGTACCATTTTAAGACTGATCGAGAAGACAGACGGACAGGTCCTTTTCAATGGAAAGGATGTATATGGTCTTTCCCGTAAGGAAATGCGTGATATGCGTACTAAGATGCAGATCATTTTCCAGGATCCCTATTCTTCCCTTTCTCCGAGACTTCCAGTTGGTGAGATTATCGGAGAGGCAGTAAGAGAGCACAATCTGGTTCCAAAGTCTGAGTATGCAGATTATGTAACTAAGATTATGGATGACTGTGGTCTTCAGTCCTATCATAAGGATCGTTATCCTCATGAGTTTTCAGGTGGACAGAGACAGCGTATCTGTATTGCAAGAGCGCTTGCTTTGAATCCGGAATTCGTTGTGTGTGATGAGCCTGTTTCTGCACTTGACGTTTCTGTACAGGCACAGATCATCAACCTGTTAAAGGAGCTTCAGGAAAAACGCAACCTGACCTACCTGTTTATTTCACATGACCTTTCTGTAGTTGAGCATATTTCCGATACTATCGGTGTTATGTATCTGGGAGGTCTTGTGGAGACTGGTACCACAGCAGATATTTTTGCAAATCCTCTTCATCCGTATACAGAGGCTCTGTTCTCTGCAATTCCAATGCCGGATCCGGATCTGAAGAGAAACC